>Ga0233411_10000035_pt1 | contig 47148 bp, 41 predicted proteins | sample Na_anoxic_2_MG_FD_179799 | JGI IMG/M metagenome (GOLD analysis project Ga0233411, IMG submission 179799) | Seawater microbial communities from Saanich Inlet, British Columbia, Canada - Na_anoxic_2_MG | ecosystem: Environmental > Aquatic > Marine > Inlet | place: Canada: British Columbia...
GCTTTTCCAGATTCAACATTTGTTGAGATCCTGGGCGGCTTTGAATATACAGAGAGCCAAAGAATATCAAGAGACATCAAAAATTTTGATACAGTTATCTCTGTCTTTAATTTCCATATTCAACCATCTAGAAATGAGCTATTCACTTCTGCTGGTAGTTTTAAATGGGATGAGAACTATTGGATTACTCCAGATAAACAAAACAAGAATCTATATATCCCATCATTGTGGGATCCTGTTACTGCTAATGTTCCAGCTGAATTCCTTCAGTCTGGACACGGTGACGAGAAGAATGTAGAACTAATAGATATTAAAAAGTTCAGAGCAGAGAGTAGGGAGTCCTGGCATGCCAGACTTAATCACGGGACTTACTTTGTAAGAAACGTAGACTACTATCTCTATAGTGACGAATCTATCACGAGACAGCTAGGCGAAGAGCAAACAGAAGATGGAAGATCTACTCAGAATTTAAAGTACCTTCCTAAACCTGGCATCCCTATCTCAGCATCAACTCTAACAACAGATATTGAGTCTGGACTAATAGTCGACAAGAGAAGATTTGAGAAGAGAGGGAAGTTTACAGGGAGAGTTCAGAATGGTATTGAGCTAGATAGCTCTGTCGTTACAAACATAGATCAAACAAAGAGTGAGTTTGTGGTTAACTACAACTCGAACAACATGAGACTCAACTGGAGAATACCAGTAGAGGGTAGTGAGGCAGGTATATATACATTTGATCTGCCAGAGATTCCATTAAAAGAATGTGCTGTAATTTTCTCTAGAATAGATATCTTCTCTACGCAGAAGCAAGTCAGCAAGTTCTATGGAGATCCAGGATCTATCTACGGAGAGATGCTATACGGAGAGCCACTAGTTGATATTGGAGATTACGCTATTGACTTTATTAATGGACAGGTTCAGGTTATCCTTGACCAAGAATACTTTGATCTGGGATATGTTACATACACCCATTCATACCCGGCTATTCTTGAGTTCAATAATGACTACCTCTTTGATAATGGCTCTTCAATAACTGAGCCGGTTCCTTCTGACCTGGCCTTGCTAGATGAGGTTGGAGAAAGTGACGGAACAGGAAATCAGATATTTAGATTAGATGAATTCCCTATTCTAGATTTTTCTGATTCACAGTTCTTAGACGCTGAGCATTTTAACTTATTCTTATACGATGAGTCAGACAATACATTTGATATAGAATGGTTTAGAGTTAGAGATATGGCAGAGCATGGACCAAGTGCAAAGGTCTATCAACTGAATCCAGACCAAGGAACAATCTTCTTTGGTAATGGCATCAATGGTGCTATCCCTCAGAAATATAAAAAGATTATAGCAGGATACAAAACCAGTGTAAGAATAGAGTACGAGCCAGTTTCGTCTATTGATTACTGGGTCGGAAGAGACACAGATTTAAATCTTAGTAGAAATAGTTTAAACTCAGGATTCTTATATCTTAGTAGAAAAGAACTTATACCAGACACAATCTCTATCCGATTCTCAACTGATAGTATTAATGCTCTAGAATTTGCTGAGCTTTCAGCTGTTGTTAGAGACAGAGATGGTGATCCAGTTCCAGCAGTAGCTCTTACATTTGAGATTATAAATGGAGGAGGAAATCTGGATGAGGGAACATTGTCGACAGACTCTAACGGAGAGGCCAAGACAACATTCATTCCATCTGGTAGAATTGAGGACATGGGAATCTTCGTGCAGCTATATGAAGCCGGGATAGACCCAAACACATTGGGCGGAGCTAGATCAGGAGTCTACTTTGATAGTGGAGTTATTGAGAATAGCCTAGTTGTAGCAGAAGAAGAGATTGTAGATGCACCTGAGGATGTGTACCTGTTCAAGGTATATGATGATACAGATGCTTTCAACCCATATAATAATCTCACTAGAACTGGCGGGTCGTACTATGTTTACCATGGTTTCGATATCGGTTCTGGAGAGAACGAATTGATCAGACCAACAGCTATTAATGGTAAGGTCTTGATTTTTGATGAAAGTTTACCTCAGTCGTTTAACCCGGCTGAACCAAATTATGAGCCAAATCTTCGAGGGTTTGCTATAATAGGAAAGAAACAAGTACAAGCAAAAGCTAGAGTTGTAGCAGGATTAGTTACAATTGATTCAGATATAGCAACACTTGGAGTAGAATACTCACCAATCCAGAAAGGGGAATGGACATTACCACTTCCACCGACTTTCTTTGATAACTCTGAGATTGATAGAGCTACTTACATTAACATAAATCCATAAGAGGACAGGATATGGCTAATGATAAATTAAGAGGAACCCTATATTGCTTAACCAACAAGGTTAATGGAGTGCAGTATATTGGGCAGACAACACAACCCCTGAAGAAAAGGCTAAAGGACCATTTTGCTCCTAGCAAAGCAGACAAAAGTTATGTCGGGAGAGCGATCCGAAAGTATGGTAGAGATAGTTTTGAAACTGAAACTATAGTAGTAGTCAGTATAGATGAACTAAATACCTTAGAGCAAGATTATATAGATAAGCTAGGCACTTTGTCTCCAAAAGGATATAATCTAACAACTGGTGGTGAAAGATTTAATCATACAGAAGAGACTAAGAAGAAGAAGATATCTAAAGCCCTAAAAGGTAAGTCTACTTGGAATCTAGGAGTTAAAATGCCAGAAGATCAAAAAGAAAAGATATCAAAAGCCAAGATTGGCAAAAAGAAAACAGAAGAAACGATACAGAAGATGAGAAAAGCTAGGCCTAATAAGAAAGCTATTATGGATCAGGACGGAAATATTTATGGAAGTCTTGCAGATGCAGGAAGAGAACTTTCTTTAAGTCCCCCTTCTATCCATAGGGTATTAAACGGACAAAGAAAAACTACTGGTGGCTATTCTTTTAAATACCTAGGAGAGAATGATGTCTGCAGATAAACTTAGAGATTTAACACCGGTAGACGTAACATACGCTCCGGGCGAGAGGCCAACAGATGAAAAACTAGAAGGTGCAGAGGTCCAGACTAAGTCTGGTCTGACATACTTAGAGAACGCCATTGGTGATGCATTCGGGGAGAGTTTATCCTCAGACCTAATGTGGGTATCAAATCTTTCCAGAGATATTGGAGATAGAAGTGCTTTAAACCCTGTCCTTAAGCCTAGTATTTCTTTAACTTCATATATTCAAAGTCTGACAGCAGGAGAGAATGAGCATGAAGTAGACCTGATACCAGTAGGTGTTGGTGCTGCAATGATTAGTTCTAGTGCTGACGTATCAGTTACGCCAGGACAATTCAAGAATACTGTTGCAGAGCTAGAGATTCCAGGAGACTGGACAATCCTAAGCGGCCTTTCAGAAGGTGGAGTCACAAAGAATAGTAGAAGACTGATAACACATACGCCATCTGGTGGAGGGACAGTTACCTTTGCAGAGATGACAAGTGGTAGAGGTAGTGCTTACGAAGGCGCGAGAAACAATACAATCCCGAGTAAGGGACAGGCAGAACTAGGGGGACCGTTTCTTGTAGTCCTGTTAAGTGATGCAATTAATAATATTTATACAATTCAATTACCTACCGAGGACACAGTAAAAGATAGCTTGTACAATAATACAACTGCATCTTTAAGTAATACAGAGTCTTCGGTTGGAACAAGCCAGCAGTTAAGACTTCCAAGTTGGATGTTCGATCCGACTGGACTTGATATGGGTTCAGACGCCGGTGGTGGCGGACCTAAAACATTCCCACTAAACTCTATCCGCATATATGACTACATCACAAAGAAGGTCGTAGACGGACTATTAGAAGTTAAAGCTAGTAGCACGGCAGGGAATAGAGAATGGGAGATCGCATGTACATTTAGATCAGATATTATTCTAGACACAGGAGCAGGACAATACGTACTTGTTACTAGTGGAACTAGTCTTTCTGAAATGGTTGGAGCATTAGCTAGAGAAGTATTCTTCCACAAGCATGCTGGCGACGATATGATCCGAGGAGTAAAACACTCAGACACATACGGATTAAGAACTGGAGACCTTGTAACTTCTGCAAGAACAGATTACTACGGTCCTTCAAACATACATAACAATGATCACTCTATGTATTTGCATAGAAACGGATACACAGTAGCAGATGTTGGCGGTGGCGGAAACGTTATGCGCGGACATATTGTTGTTGGCAATACAGACACAGGCTCTGAACCAAACCATGAGAACTTTAATCTATTGGATGATTCTTATGCTATAACATTTGCTCAGCTAACAGACGGTGGTAAAGCATACTTTGATAAACTAAGAGTTCATAATCTCGCAGAAGGCAGAGGTAACATACCTCAGAACTTTAACGATACAGCTCTTGTTATTGAGGGATCAAAAGATGATGGCACAGGTTTATTAAAAACCACATATGTAGATGGTAACTTAAGAGTTAGCACAGATGTAGTTCTTGGAACTGATGCTACGCATGATGTATTTGTATCTGGTGATATTTATATTAAAAACTCTATGACACTAATTCCTAGAACAACTGGTGGTCTTACACCAGAGACTGGGATGACAATTTATAGCTCTACAGAAAATGCTCCAATATTCTGGAATGGAACTTCTTGGGTTAATTCTAATTCAATTGGTTTCGCTGCAGTCGTTGGTGACGGAGTTATAAGTTTCGGTAAATACAACGGAACAGATGCCGCCACACTTCAAGCTGCCATCACTGATGCAGTAGCTCAAGGTGGAGGAAAAGTTAAAGTGCTTAGAGGTAATTATGATTACCTTACAACAGCAGTTACTATCCCTTCCACGATTGCAATTGAAGGAGAAGGACCAGCAACAGTTGTAGATGCAACTAATACAGCATTTGCATTTGATGCTCTGTCCTCACACTCTTCTTTAAATGGAATGTTAATTCAGAATGCTGCGAAAGCAATCTCAATGGACGGTACAGAACATTCTCTAGGACAACTAGACATACATGATTGTGTGGTTGGTGTTGAACTAAAAGCTGCAACAGACAAGATCACTGTTAGAACTTCTGTAGGTTTTACAAACGTTACAACAAAGGTCGACCTACTAACAACTAACACAGGTATTAAAAAGTCCTCAACAGAGTCGATTGGATATGCAACAAGATTATATCTAAGTGATCCAGTAGACAAGGCATCTCAAGTAGATAAGTGGAAGAGAATAAGTGGAACAGGAACACTAGGCTATGTGCATGACACAGACTCAATGATCGGAAAAGGTAGATTTACTATCACTGGGACTGGCCTCTTTGTATTTGAAGACTATATGCCTGTAATGCCTACAGCTGGAATCGGTGGATACCTAAATATTAAACAGTCAGCAGGAGCTACTGCAAGTATTGGTTATCAGGCCTATGACGCAGACCTTGCTTTACTTTCAACTAATGGTGGATTCATTAAGCAAACTTACGGATTAGCAGGGAGTTACGAATACCTTCAGGATATTTGCGTTGAAGAAGCAGCCAGTGGAGCTCAAAAGTTTCCGGTTGGAACAAGGTTTATTAGGGCATCAATAGACGTAACACTTAATAGTGGAACTATTTCTTTTGATGGATTTAATATTTTTCCTATGAATTTCTCAACAATTTCGCTATACTCATAAGATCTAAAGGGAGATAATATGATAGCACTGTTTACATCAAACAGCTGTGTTACTTGCAGGAAAGTAATCCGAGACATTCCAGATAGTTGGGCTGGTCAGATTATTGTGCTTCGGGTAGAATTTGATGAGAAGGCAAGACACTACAGAATCTATGATGGAGATAAACCATTAGAAGGACGTGCTCCAGTTGAGAATGTCCCTACACTTTGGTTCTCTGATAGTAAAGAAGCTTATCAAGGGTATACAGAAATAATGGACAGGTTATCAAATGTCAACAGGTAGAATTGGTTTAGGTTTTTCAATTAATAACTTTCCTATTAGGAAAGATTTTGACGTTAGAATAAACGTAAGAGAAGACTTTAACTTTATGCGATATGGATCGTCTTTTGGTCTAAGAAACGTTGGCGTTTCATTCCTTGATTCAGAACCAATAAATGTTAATGACAACATTATCATTAAGGATCTAACTACAAGCATCCCAGAAAATTCCCCTCTTAAATTCTCCGAAGATATTTTCTTCGTTCAAACATTTGATTTACCAAATGCAAAATTTTTAATAACAGATGTATTTAAAACTACATCACTAGGGGAGGACGTTCCCTTATATTATAGACATGATCTAACTGACTATTCATCTATTTCTAATATAGAAATTCTTGATGGTAATTTTGAACCAGTTAATAAAGACTTGTATTTATATGTAGATGAAGAAGCTGCACTCGGCTCTCCTCGTAAATCTATATACACAAATCTTAGATCAGAGTATGACGGCGAGAACGAAACTTACACTATCTATTATGCGAGATTCAAAGATGATACTACGGGTGCTTTTATTACTGATCTGCTTAACTCTAAATCTTTTTATGGCGAAGTCACTTTCTCTACCCCCGCGACGGAAAGAGCATATAGCATCACCCCGCAGTTTGGGTTAGCAAATATCGTAGTCTATTTTGACTCAAGAACATATAGTCCAACTCCAATTCTGAACTCTCATAGGTTTTCAGTAAAGGTAGATCAAGACGACAGGGTGGCAGTAGTCCCTCCAGTAGATCTTCCAGCAACAGAGAAATGGTATTTAAGAATAAATCCAGGAGAGTTCTACAAGAACACTGTTGATGGAGATGCTAGATATTATGTTCCAGAATATGAAGAACAGTTATTCAGTCCTGTTGCTCCATTCAAGCTTTTAGTTGAACAGGGGGCAAGAGTAATAACAAGCAAGATGATTTATACTGCACCAAAGCCAATTGCAAACTTAGAGACAGACGGCTTCTATATATACATAGTAATAAGAGATAGATTTGGAAACACAATAAGAGCCCTGACGAATGATCCAGGAGCAAGTGTTTATACAACCCCGGATGGTATCGTTACTAATGTCTTCTTTGAGAAAGACACTATACAATCTGTTGGAGAAGAGTCTGGCTTTATTAGGCTAACAACAGATATAGCTATTGACGCAAACGTCTTTGTAACATATAGGTATGAAGAAGACTTCTATTCATATAGAGGAATTTCAGTCAATAGCACAATCAACCCTAATGTTTTGAACAACAGAATTGTTGTTTATGTTAAGCCTGAGTTTACAACATTTGATCCAGGAGGAAACCCAGTTCCAGAATCAACTGTATCAAAAACAATATTTCATTTATTAGTTGATGAGAATGATTTAATTCTTAGCACAGATGAAACAGAAACCTTCAAAACAGTTGAGTCAATATCAACTGGTGGTGGAGCAAACTATTTAAATGATACAAATAGTCTTTCTACTTCAGGTGATTTCTACACAGACTTTGAGTTAGAGATACTATCTGGACCAAGTGCGGGAAGAAAATTAAAAATAATATCTTATGATGATAACATTCAAAGAGTAACGGTAGCTGAAAACTTTATTGCTACAATGGTTTCTGGAACAAGATATAGAATAAACAAAAAGTTAAATGACTACAGTCATACAGATCCTATCTCTGCTTCTGTATTTAATTATGACGGTTGGCTTACTACATACTTAAGCTCACCATATCATAATATATTATTAGCAGATGTATTTGCAATACAAACACTTGCCCCTCAAAGTATTGACACAACAGATATTAGAATAAGAGGCGGCGGAGTAAGAGATGAAAATGTAGACGACTCATTAAAGCTACAAGATCAAGTACAGTGGTACTGGGATGTTGGGTACTGGGATGGTCAGCCATATCCAGGAATGGGAGCGATGCTAATTGAACTACCTAGAAGTATACTAAAAGAAGTTGGTGGAGACTTTTCTAGAGAGCAAGTTCAAGATATAACAGAAAGACATATAGGGCACGGTACGTACCCTCTAATTAAATATTACGATAGATCCACAAGGATCACAGATGTTGAACCAAAAGATAAAGCAATCACTCTGACATGGTTGGATATTGAAGCTGGCGCATACAACGTTTACGTTGGGCAGAACCCAGATCAAATGCCACTATATAGAGCTGTTGCTGGTATCATAACAACATTAGAGATTGATGGATTAGAAAACGATAAAGTATATTACATGATGGTTGAGTCGGTTATCAACGGGGTGGCACAGCTACCTTCAAGAACTGCTTTTGCAATTCCTTTTGATTCAACAAATACTAAACCACCAGCAATATATGGAGAGTCAGACTACGCAGCAGGAGTTTATACTAGTGGCTAATCTTATTTGGGAATACAATAACTTAGTTGTGGATGAGCCTGTTGATTTAGGTGACCTAGAGCACTTGGCTGAATCTGCAACCTTTGCAATAAAGATAAAGCATGACTCGAATAGCGAGATAAGTGAGTGTGGTTTTTTCTTAGCTAAGTTTGATGATGAATACGATGGATCATTCTCTCCATTAAAAGATTACGAAAGAGTTCTTTGGCTTGCAAATAACTACCCAGGATATGGACTAAGTATAAGACAGGTCTATGAAGTTACGGGACAAGTTGATGGGCATGATGGTATCAGGCTTATTGACTTTGGTAGAGAAGAAAGAACAGACATCTTCTCTGGAGCTTCAATTGAAATACTAAGCGGCGATGCTACAGGAGAGTCTGTGGTTATATCAAATTACAACCCTGCGAATCAGGTGTTCACTTTAGCTAGTGACTTCTCAACTACGGTAAGGAATGCAAACTATAAGATAGTGATAGATAAGGAGCTATTTTTTAAGACAGGCCAAGGTGCAGATTATAATACAATGATCCCATTAATATATAAAGGTGGAGTTATTGAGAGACTTGATGAGGCCAACATTACATTACAATTAAGAATTCCAAAGTTTGCTCAGTCCGCAGGAAATTTCCTATTTGATTTAGACATGCAGTTTACTTCTTTGGAAGAGGAATAAAATGAAGTATATTGAAAGATTTTCATCTCTAGTGCCAGCCATTCAAGGGAACATGGTAGTTAGAAGAATCGAGGACCTTAAGGAAAAGGGACAGATTCAGACAGAGGCAGAGTATAACGCTGCTCTCCAAGAGATATTATCTAGTATTTCAACAACAGAATTAAAACCCTTATTTGAATACACGCCTATTCAGGCAGACATAAGTTCATCAGAACATTTCAATTCAATGATGGACCTGATCAGAGATGATCTAGAAGTTCTCTTTATAGAACTTAATAATATATTCGCATCGATTAAAGCTCATGATATTCTTTTCAAAGACAAGCTATTAGATGAGCTACACTTTACTTTAAGAGAACTAGAGAATGAAGCCGCAACCCTGTCTGTTATTGCAGATGCAGGGAATGCCTTTGATGAAGTTCTACTTAATTCATTTAATGGAGACAACTTCTCTATTGATAGAAACAATGTCTTTGCTAATGACATTCTCTTTGATTCAAGAAGAGACCTAAGAATACCAAATGAAAACCTTGGATTTATTGACGCACAAGAACAAGTAATATCTTTACCTCTAGCACTAGAGGAAGACATACAGTTCACGAACGCATCAGTTAAGACAGCAGATACAACAGCAACACAAGTCGACATACAACTAGTTGACTCAGACATAAATAATATACTAGATGCAGATAGCGCCTCATCATGGGCCTATAACATCTTGTTAAAAGATCCGATTAAAACCGGAGCCAAGCTATCGCTTGAGCTAGACCTGGGAGACAAGAGGGAGATTAACTTCTTGAGGATTCATCCGATCTCTGACTTCCCTGTTCTACTTCAAAAGATTCAGTATGTTAATATAAACAATAACATAGTTGATCTTCCAGACACAACTTTCTTTAATAGAACGTTAGAGAACCCTGTACGTATTACCTTCCCTGATATCATAGCAAAGAAGATAATTCTTGTTCTCTCACAATCAAGCTCAATCCTTTTTGACTACGATAAGAGTAAACCAGAAGTAACATTTGATGATCTCAAAAGAAACACAGGACTAAGTCGAAGCGTTGCTATCTTAACGGATAACATAAAAGACACAATAGAAGACCCAGACCTGTTGGCCATATTACCTTTGGCTCCTGAGGTCTCTCAGTCTTTTACTGTCTTTAATCAATACGTGTTTGCATTCAGAGACATTGCAACAGGACTCTCTTCTTATAGAGACAATGGATACTTTGTGAGTAAGGCATACAACAGACCATCTTTAGGTCTTATTGGTTTTGATTCTGGAGAGAGTATTCCAGAGTACTTCGATGAAGAAGCTGCGGTGCAAGCTAAGGCTAGTTCTTTTGAATACAATATAATAAAGAAAGACTACAATGGCGCAGGTCAGTTAGTCCATTCATCAGAGTTCCCAGTCCTGCCAATTGGGGCAGCAGAAGTAGAGAACGAAAGACTCTTCTTTGAGACAGGAAGAACTGTTATACCATTAAGATTTATAGGACATAGCACAGCAGACTCTGGTGCAGGAGTTAAAATTTTCAGAAACAACACAGAGATAACACTTGGTGTAGACTGGAGATTCTTTGATAGGCTCAACCCAGTGAACGATGCTGATACTAATTTAAAAACAGGTCTATTAGAAACAAAGGTAGAGATACTACATTCATCTGATGTTATTAGAAGTGGTATTTATACGGCGCAGTATGTTCCAAGACATATCGATGAGCCTGATGAGGTAGTCACAATCGGTGGCATCACCTTCTTATCAACAGGCGTAACTGAACACCCAATAAAAAGAGGCATTGAAACTGTTGAAAGTTCAGATAGTTATGTTAAAATAGCTATTAGAAATAATTCAATCTTTGTTAATAGAACTCCAAAGCTGGACTTCTATAGACTATTGGTGTCCTCTGTGGACTCTGATAAGTATGTGAGGGTGTAATGAGTAACAAGACAGCTAGCGTAAATAGCTCAAAACTCCTAGATAATAAACTAGCAGTTATACTAGAAGATCTAAATGAATCTTTAAAAGACAGTGACATAGTTGAAAGAGAAGTTCTCTTAGCTAAGTTTAATGAGGTTGTGAACAGGTTCTATAGAACTTTAAATAACCCTTTACTAAAAAATAGATCATTCAAGAACGGAACGTTCCCAAATTACAAAGATCTTAATGCAGCTTTTATGGAAGTTCAGCAGGATCTAAATGTTATATACAGAGAAGTTAATTCGCTAGAAGGTTTTATGGCTAGCAATTTTAATACTCTACAGACTCAGGGTGCAGCATTAAGAGGAAGACTCAGAAGAGCATCTTCATCTCTTGGTGACTTTAGACTACAAGCCACAGACAACTTAGGTGGCGGATCATATTTCTCTGATAGTTTTCAGAACACAGAGAAGATAGATTACGAAGACAGATTATATAATGAGGCCGTATGTAGTATTGATATACAAAGTGGCGCATTAACATTACCAATCAACACAGGGAAGACAGAGACACATACAGTAGGTGAAGTCACTATTGGATCTGGAAGTAACGGACAGGTTGGAAACAACCAGGAACTCAATGCTCTTCTTAGAGGTGAGCTCAAGTCTATCATTGATAGCAATGCTGACACATGGTTCGAATACGAAACAGTAACAAACAATCAATCTAATGTTCCATTAATCTTGGAGCTTAAGCTTTCTCTTGAGAAAGATTCTATTATAAATACTCTATCTCTTTCCTCTACTGCGTTCTCTACTAGAAATTATCCAAGGATAACAAAGCTAGAGACCTCTATTGATGGCAAAGAGTTCACAGACATAATTGATCAAGTCCCTTCATCTACTGTCTTCCAAGACACAAAAGATAAGGTTGTAATTCTTGATCCCTCATCAGGAAAATTTTCTGGTGTAACAAAGATAAAGATACCGCCAGTTAAAGCAAGGTATGTAAATATAGTTTTCCAACAAGATGACTCATACATTGTTAAGACAGCTGGAGGAATTAAATACAGAAAGGTAGTAGGGCTAAGAGGTATAGACCTCGTCGGTGAATACTACGATCCTGCAGGAGAGGCAGTTAGTACTATCTTTGACTCTGCAGATGAAATTAAAAAGCTAGCAGTAATCAGCAACAAGCTGGTAACTCCAGGGCTTACTGAAATTAAACATTATATATCTGTTGATGATGGACAGAACTGGAATCAGATTCAGTCAATTGAAAAGATGACAAGAGATGTAACAGAAATATTAAACTATAACTTAGAAGGCATAGACTCATCCATCTCTACGTCAACGCCAGCTGTCTCAGTTCGCCATAAAGCATTACTCGAAAGAGTTCCAAATGGATTTAGTGCAAGAGGTGGGACAGAAAAGACTAGAGAATCTAAATCAGAATTCGTAAGAATATCTGCAGGGACTCAAGAAATTCCAACCGTAGAAAGACCTATCTCTGACACGGTGAGTGTTAAGAATATATCCTTCGGCTCAGTTGGAAGAAGTGATTATCATTTTGTAAATACGTCAGACGTCCTTGACAGAGATGGATTCCTATTTGCTTACTTAACAAACCCTCCGTTCTATTCTAATAGTATATTAGAAGATCAAGAGATTGTTCTTATAGATAATGAGAAGTGGGGAAGAACACTAGATCTTTCTGGAGAGGCGAGTAACGCAAAGGTTTATGAGTTTGATTACTTAAACAATATTATAAAGTTTGGAAACAATACTACTGGTGTGAAGCCAGAGTCAGATATCCTTGTAGGCTTAGAGAGAGAAAGAGTAGAAATTACTGCCGACTCACCAAGGGTTGTTGAGACCATGTTTGATAATGATGGAGTTCTAGAAACGACATCTGTTTACAGACTAGAAGAACAGAAGACAAAGAGCGGACACATCCTAGCAAAGGCTGCGTCAGTACTGAGACTAAACCTTACAGATATAGATGTGGTAACTCCTGTGGCAGATGCAGCAAACGCGCTCACTACAGAGAAAGTATTTATTAATGGTGCAAATGAACTAACAGCTGCAGGTGAATACTCAGTTGATTATACTAATGGAATAATCTATACACTAACATTAACTGACTCTTCGTCAGACACAACTGTGAATATAAGTTATAGACCTAGGCAGGTCGTAGAAGATTTAGTCATAAGCAGTGGCCAGATCCAGATGCCAGAGGATGCTTACACCACAGAGACAGGAGCAGAGACTGTTGTCATTGCTTCAGGAACTAACGTTATCTCTTTAGCTGGAAACTTTATCGAGCCAAGAAGCATTAGATTCCTAAGCCTATCTGGAAATTTCAAGACAGAAGTTCCATTTATAGGAGACGGTACAGAGTTTGATGTAGGACTAGCAGCTGCAGAACTGGCTGGATACTATACTATAGATTATAAAAACGGAAAGATGTATACATACGATAGTGTTGTAGGCTCTTTAATGTTAGAATATAATACAACCTCTTATTATGCAGAGTACAATATAGCAGTAGAAGTACCTAGAGATGACTACACAATAGATGAAGAAGAGAATGTAATCACCTTTACCAATAAATATGTTATTAAAAACTTCTCTGATTCATTAAGTAAGAACTTTTTAAGAACACTATTCAAAGTCGATTATGACTTTGTGACAGAATTAGAACAGAACCCCAGAGAACTAGAGGCTTATTTTACTCCTCTGCTTAAAGATTATGCTCTGGCTATTATAACTAAAGGCCAACTGTGACCGTATCTAGAATATATAAAAATTTTTTAGTTCAAGATATCATTAGAGAATCTCTAAGACAGGGCCAAGTATTAACTAAGGGAGAGATTGACGCAGAGCTTGAAAGAATTACTGCATCCAATCCAGACCTAAGTGAACCATTCACTCAGAGATCAGCATACAAAACAGAGGAAGGAGAAAGTCTATCCTCTGATAAAATGAATACGCTAACTCAGATTATGTTAAATGATCTGTCAGTAGCCTACTCAGCCATGACTGAACAAGCACTAGAGGTTACAGCCACATATGATTCTGTTACATCAGAATTCAAAGCTATTGAAAAAAGAATCAAAGAGCTTGAAGAGAATACTCAGAACCTTTTAATCGTGGCAAAGAATGTTGAGGGATACTTTGATTATATCTCTGACACTTTTAGTAATAAAGATAAAACAGATATAAATAAATCTACCGCCTTCGTTGATAACAAGGTTGGTATCGTAACGCTTGAGCCAAAGGCTCATAGCAGAATCTCAATGCCTGTCATAACTTCAGACTTACAGTTTAACGTAATCACACGCGAGCAGCTTCAGGCAATAACACTAGCACCGAACTCTGTAATCACAGATGCATTCTCAGACCAAGAGAACATTTGGATACAAAGAGTTGAAATGCTGAGAGGAATAGGGGCAGTCACCGCAGATCTAATTGTAAGAATGCCAGACACTTCTGCTGAGATATCTAAGATTATATACAAGCCGGCTGTTAGTGACGAAGGGAATATCTCAACCGTCACAGTGCAGTATTCTGATGATGGACTTAACTGGTTCAACGTAGAAGGTACAGGAACAGAGAGGCTCATTGGAGATGTTACACTTATTTTTACTCCCGTTACTGCTGCTTTTTGGAAGTTTGTTTTCAATAAAGCTGGCTATGATGAGTTCCGTGGAGACAGATACATCTATGAATTTGGGGCAAGAAGCATCCAGATGTATGGTGTCGAATACAAATCAAAGAAGAATAAGCTAGAAGGTACACTAGTTTCAAAAGCCTTAACTGGGATAGATGAAACAATCTTTAACAGAATAAGTCTGAGAGCATGTGAGTCAACACCTACTGGAACAACAATTAATTACTTTGTTGCAGCGCTAACAGAGCCAGAGATAGCTGACTATAATAGTGGAGCTCTTTCAATAGATGCTTTAAATTTCAATAGGATAGATCCAATCGAGAGAGAAGATCCAATTAATCCTATTGTTATTGACTTTGCAAATGTCGACGAACTGACAGGAGTGCAGTCTTCATACGTCAAGAATCAAGGCTTACCATTCAGATACGAAAGTGATTTCAACACCTTAGTAGACTATACAGTTCCTTCAAACATTGTAAGAGAAGAACTACAGGTCTTAAGGAACGTTGGAGACAACACCGAAGATGCTGGAGGGAACAGTCCAGTAAAGGTTAAGCTCGTGGATCACGGCTGGTCTTTTGACGGAACATTTTATAGCTGTAATATATATGTAGAAGCAGACTCTGGAAGAGTTATTGACTTTGGCCCAGAGAGTATAGATGTGGATAATTTCTCCACTTCTGGCCAGGTGACCTTAGCCAAGGGCTTCCATAGAATAAGAACGCACAAGAAGAACTGGAGAGGCATAGAGCCTGCTCTAATGACAACAACAGATAATCCAGATATTCTATATCCTTATAATCATAAATATTTAATTGAGGGAATGGGAGAGACACTTTATGGCGATGACATGACAGTGCTTATCTCTGGAGAAACAAAACAAAGTATAGTAGACCCAGATGGAGTCTACATTGGAGCATCACGATACTGGGAAAAGACTCTTGAAGAATTAACAATCTTTGATTTCACCCAGAATGTAGATGATGATAATTACGATATATTCGGTTTCGTTAAAGATTTTAACGGAGATGATAGGATTATGGTCAAGGACAGTCTTGAGCCAGGCTTGCTGACAAGCGAGAAGTTGGCTATAATAACAAGAGCTGTAAGTGGCGATTTACACAAAGGAATCATCTTAAAGGCAGAGCTAAGCTCTGAAGATCCAAAGGTCACTCCAGTCCTGGATGAGTATATTATTAGGTTAGGATTTTAGATATGGGTATAAGTAAAATCGACGTTAGTATTGTCGAGCGCATAGCGCCGGATAGAGGTCCAACCTCTTCGTCAGATTACAATGCTGTATTGCAGGAACTGATCAATGACTTGACTCAGATCGCTCTATCGTGGAACGGAGAAGTCCAGCCACTGTTAGATACGCTGCCGACAGGTGAAACAAATATTATAAGAGAAGAGAGAACAGAGGTTCCTAATCCATTTATTAATGGACTAGATGGATCTCAAATGTATCTTGATCTAACATCAACATCTCTTACCGATAATGGTAAGTACTTTGATGAAGCTGAAGCACGACCCCTTACTATTAAGGAGTCAATGGAAAACGTGCAGGATCAATTGAATGACGCGATTCAAGATCTGCAAGTTAAGATTGCACAAGTTAGTTTAAACTCTGGTATCACATCTAGACAACGCCAAGCAATTGGTTCTAGAATATTTGATCCAGAAACAACTTCAAGTCCTTCTTCATTAGATGGGCTTACTCAGGGACACTCTAGATCTATAGACCAGATGGCTCTAGATATATCAGGTGATAGCGGTTATCTTACGGGCTCTGGTGTTCAGACTCTAGGCTATGCAATCCTTGAGCAGCTTACAGCTATACAGACTGCCCATGATTATGACTCTGTATTTAATACAATGTCACATGGGCATCTCAATCTCCATCAGCACAGATATCATGTCGGTACTGTTGGAGACCTAAATGGAATTAATAAAGAATACTTTCTGCCAGGTACAGAAACATTTATACAAGGAACTTTAAAAGTTATGGTGAATGGTCTTGAGCAGCAAAGAAGTATACAGTACACAGAACGTCCTGACTTCAGGGGATTTGAATTTACTCCTGCAAGAGCAGCGTTAGAAAATGACGGTTTTGGATCGGATGATAATCTTTGGATTCATTACGACGTAGAGGTATAAGATGGGAATTAGATGGGAAGACATTCAGAATCTATCTGTAACAGAAAGTGAGATAAACTTACTAGCTGGCTTAACCGCTACGGCTTCTGAACTAAATGAAGTAGCAGGCTTTACTGGAACCTCTTCAGATTTAAATGATCTAATAGGAGTTGATCTAGCACTAGCCGCTCACGAGGCCGAAGCATTTGCTACGGCTCATCCTATTTTAGGGAACTCATTAGACGGGTTACTACTTGTAGATGGAACAGTTACAGAAGCTAAGTTAGCTTTTGATGTAGCAACTCAAGTAGAGATAGACGGAATACAAACTCAAGTAGATGATGTAGTATCAGATACAGCAGTTCAACAAACACAAATTGATAACTTATTTGGGATAGTAATTCCAGGACAAGGTTCTGATATCTCAGACGCTATTGATCAAACAATAGCACATATAGAAAAAGTAGAAGACGCACATGATGCATCATCTATTAGTTATGGAAACTATTATACACTGACAGCAGATGTCACAGCAGCGGTTACAACAACCCTGACACTACCTGCTTCTATAATCAAGTTCTTTAGAGCTGGGGAATCAATTAGATTCCAAGACGATGTAACACCAACAGAAGATGTAGTCTTAACAACGGTTAACTATACAACAAATGTAATAACATTCCCTGTCACGACTAATAGTTTTACTACTTTAGACAACGGAATTATTTGGACATTAGCTGAGAACCAAGTTCAAGAAGGATTAGATAGATCCTTTAGAAATGATGGTGAAACTCAGATGCTTTTAAGAGAAGGCGTGTTCACTGGAACAATGACTACTCAAACTCTTACAGCTGACAGAACATGGACGCTGAGAGATGAGGATCTTATTCTCGGTAATCCAACTATGGTTGGAAATTCTTTAAGTGTTCTTAGAACAAATCTTGGAGAGACAGATGTAGAGTGGCATGATTTAACTGCTGCTGATATTGATTTTGTAAATCTTACATCTGGACTAGCTGCAGTAGATGTACAAGCAGCAATTGATGAGCTAGATAATATAGTTGATCTACACATGGCTGATACTTCAATTCATTTTACTGAAGGATCAATAAGCCATTTAAATATTATAGACATAGGAACAAATAGTCACGCTACAATTGATACACATATTGCAGACGCGACTTTACACAGAATCATAAACGATGCAGGTACCTCTATAACCGAGCTGTGGTCATCAACAAAAATTAATACAGAGCTAGCTGGCAAATCTGATGTAGGACATAATCATACACTAGATAGTTTATCTAATGTTAATCCTGCAGGAAAGGGTGCGGGAAGTATACTCGAATGGAATGGAACTACAGATTGGATTGTTGGAGTTAAAGGTGAGATAAATACAGCTTCAAATCTAGCCGGTGACGAAGGAGTCTTTGCAACCAAGGTTGGATCAGACCTACAATTTAAGTCTTTAGTAGGAGGAGCGAACATCACTCTGTCTTCAGATGCTAATGGAATTACCATTGGAACATCTGGTGGATTAGGTGAGGTAAATACTGCTTCTAATGTAGGCGCAGGCACTGGAGTATTCAAACAAAAGAACGTACTAGACCTAGAGTTTAAATCTTTAGTAGCTGGTACAAATATTACATTGACTCCAGGAACCGATGAAATAACCATAGACGGTGCTAGTGGTGGAACAGCAATTACAAGAAATCAAGTAGCTCATGGCTTTGGTATTCTTGATGCTATATATCATGATGGATCTATCTGGCAAAAAGCTCAGGCAAATGATCCAGATACTCTTGCTGAATATGTAATAACAGATGTTATAGATGTAGACAATTTTACTGCCAATAAGTTTGGTGAAGTAACAGTTGTTGCTCACGGAAAAATAGTTGGAGAACATTACTTCTTAAGTGATGCTCTTGCAGGTGCAGCTCAAATAGTTGAACCAAACGATTTTAGTTCTACATTATTTTATGTAGAAGATGCAAACAGAATTCACGTAGAAGTATATAGACCATCAGAAATAACATTATTAACTGGTGACGAACTAGTTAATCCTTCTGTTGAGATTCCAGATTTAACAACAGACATAGACTGGAGCCTTGGAGATATTTATTATGAATCAAGAGCTGCAGATAAAACATTCACATTTAGTAATACACTAGATGGAAAAACTATTGTTGTCTTTATAGAAAATACAGACGGCATAGACCATACCATTACTTTTCCAGTAGGATTAAAGTGGCCAGGTGGAGCAGCGGTAACTAATATCGTAACTTCTACTACAACCTCATTCACATTTTTAGATGTAGCAGGGACTATTTACGCAATAGCAGTGGAGAGTTTCTAATGCCTAGAAGGCCCATTTTCCCATTCGGACTTTATAATAGCGGCGGAGTAGCAAGCTTGGTCGATGGATCTGATGGAGATCTTGTTGTAGTTAATGGACAAACAGTTAATTTAACTGCAGGAAATATTTATTCTTACAATTCCATAGATATACAATCTGGCGGAACTCTTCAAATAACAGGAACAGAATCTATTACACAAGTTGGATGCAAGGGAAACTTTATATGCAACGGTACCTTTAAGGGTACTACTACAGAAAATGTAGCTCTAAGATCATTAGGCGCAGACAACTGGCTAGGTAATCCTTATTCATATTCACAGTCTCAGGCTGTAGGAGGACATGGAGGAGCATCTAGTGGTGAGTCAATAGCCACCACTGTAGCGCAGCAAGTAAATGGTCACGGAGCCGGAGGCAATGGATATCACGGCAGTAATAGTGCAAGCCCATGTCAAATTGCCAAGGGTGGTAATGGAGTATCAGCAGGGCAAAATAGAACTATATATCACGATCTTAGTCTTAATACATGCGTAGCTTATGGTGGAGGACTTGTATCACTTGGTGGCCCAGCAAATGGCGGAGGCCATGGATCTCCCGGCTCCTGGAGCGTTTTTAGTGCTAGTTTGGCACAGGCGGTAGCCGATGCAAATAATCCGGCACTTGGTGGTAATGGAGCAGGCGGAGGCGGAGGCGGCGGAGCCGGTAGTATTCAATTATTTAAAGGTAATTATAGTGGCGGTCAAAGTGGAGCCGGAGGCGGAGCAAGAGGAGCACATGGAAGAGGTGTTTTCATATTAGCAGAATCGGGTATATCTGGAACAGGATCTATTAATTTTAGTGGACAGAATGGATATAATGCTGGAGATATATTTGCCGGAACTGCAGGATCTCCCGCAGGTGGCGGAGGTGGCGGCGGAGCTGGATCAGGCGGATCTATTTGGATTAAATATTCTGGAGCAGTTAGCCCAAGTGTAGTTGCAAACGGAGCTTCTGGCGGAGTACAATCAGTTATAGGCAGCCCCGGAGTTAGAGGGTACCATAACATAGGTGGTATCCCATCATTATTACCACAAGCTGGAGCAGGAAGTGCAGCAGGCACAGTAAGTATTACAACAATATAGGAAGAGCATGGCAGTAACATTACAAAATTGTTTAGATAAAATAGGATATGCTGGAACACCAACTACGTCTTTAGCAGATCTTAATTCTTTATCAGAGAAGTTTGCAATGAAATGCCCCTTTTCTACTTTACATATGGATGGAACTATATTTACAGATGAAGTAGAAGCAATGGATAGAGTAATAACGGAAGGAATTGGAGGAACGTGCGTAGCATTATCCGCAACCTTTAAGTTTATTCTAGACGAAATAGGATTTACTTCTAAATATGTATCGTTAAGTGCAAGCGGGATATCTCAATCTGCTATAATAGTAACTATAGGAGCTGATGACTGGGTATTAGTTTTTGGATACTACCATCAAAAAATATGTAAGCCTTTAAAATTAGAAGATGCTTACTTACTTAACCACATAACAGTTACATTTAATGATCCAGATTACACACTAACTAACGATATCACAGGATTCGAGTTAGTAGTTTCTACAACAGGTCGTCCTATATCAGATTGGGTCACATACGCTACTGATAAATCAACAAACGACTTTATGATAAATGTAAAGATGATGACTATATGCGTAGACCCAGACTCTGCTAGAGTTTATAATACTGGAATTATAACAGACTATGATATAAATGGAGATGGGACATCATACGATTATACTGATGAAGACTTAGTAGCATTATTTAACTACAGTGGAACAGTATGATAGAGTTTTTAAAGTATACAGCGTCACTACATAATTACATCCTAGTTTTACTAGGAGTAACTGTTAGTAAGTATTTTCTTTTTGTTAACCCATTAAGCTACATATTATTGACAGGATTTATAAGTATATATTATATAAGAAGGAAAAGGAAGTGAACGTATTACAAAAATGGGTCAGCATAACAGCTTGGCTTGATACTATTTACTTTTTTATGATACCAGCTATTATGCTATACACTGGAATGTCATGGGGCTATGCACTAGTAGCAGGAGTCTGCTTAGGAGCTTATCAGCCGACTGTGACATCATACCATGAACTGCATCACAGAAAGAAAAGCATGAGGTGGTTTGAAAAGATACCATTTTACTTTGGGTTCTCTTCATACCTCTTAGGAATTATTGATATAGTGCACAGAGAGTTTCATCATAAGCACGCAAATACGAAAGAAGATATTTCACATCCAATGAGAGATATGAATTATTATCAGAATGCTTTTAACTATTACTTTAGATATCTGCATCTGACCTTTAATAAAAACAGATTACAAGTAGGTGGATCTATATTAGGATTCATTTTACTAGGGATATTTCAGTACTGTGTATTCGGACCAGCAGGATTAGCCTTTCAGATAGCTACAACATTAGCTCATCATTGGACTGTATCTTGTGGAAATTACTGCCAGCACTGGGGACTAGAAGAGTTAAATCTTCCGAAAGCTGAGAAGGCTTTACATGCATGGGATAATAGAGGAGAGTTCGCTAGATACTCTTTCTTTAACTTCCATAGACATTCAGGGCACCATGCTAATGCGGGAACTCCCGCTCAAGATATAGTAGACAACAGGGATATGATTAAGAATCCATACCCGCTACCCTTGATGATGTTTATGGCACACTTCCCTTGTTTGTTCCGTAAGGTCTCTGCGCCTAGACTAGAGAAGTATTTAGTAAAGCATAAGACAAAGTAAGAACCATCAACGCATAGCTATGGAAATAGGCACATTCATTCTATAATGCTATAATAACAGAGATTATGTAAGAGGAATATATGAGCAAAGGAATAGTATCAAATAGAGGTGGGATTCAGGTAGCAGCCGGTGGAGCAACAGTTCTACAAGGCGAAGCAACTGGACAGACAGGCGTAACAATTACGTTCGTGCAGACCTATACCTTCGGTGCCACAGGAGTTTTACTCTATAGAAACGGCGTACTTATGGACAAGGTTGGAGTATTCTCTGGCGGTTCCAATAATGCTGAAGAATATCAAGAGATAAACAACGGCGCAAACTCAACACAAATTACACTTAATGGTACAGATCCTGCTACAGCAGATGAACTATTTCAACTAGTATTCCTTGAGGGAACAGTAACTGTTGGGGGTTCTTCTAGTGCAGGCGATTCTGATACTATTCATTTAATCAGAGCTGCTACAGATGGACTAGCTGGTATGGAGCTCGGCTCAATAACCAGTCCTCTCCCAGACTTTACAAGCGTAGTAAGTAATATATTTAAATTTAATGTAACAACTGTTGGTGCACTACTAACTAATGATGGACCAGAAGTCTATGTATTAGGTGGAGCTGCCTCAGCTGTCTTTGATGCTTTCGGGACATCAAGAGCAATCAATGCAGGTCAGCGTGGAAAAGATACTTTAATAAGTATGCTTTATAGAACGCTAGATACTATAGGGGATTCTCAGAACGCTCAGCATATGCTTTGGGTCTTCGATGATACTAATGGTAGAGAAACTACATTTACAAACGCCGGACCATTTGTTGCCGGGACATCAATCCTTGTTGGCTCAACTACTGGGATGACAGTATCCGAAAAGATTTTTACAGGTGACTCAAGTGGTGGAACATTTTTTGCATCAGAGACTGTAATAACAGAAATTGTAGATGCTACACATATTAAACTTGCCGACAATGTTGATTGCATAGTCGGAGATAGATTAGCAACAGGTGTTCTTACGAACATGCTAACTACATTTGATGCTCATGATGATGATACTAATCAGACAGGAGCAGAAAAGAAACTATACATTAAGACTGCAGATAATACTGAATCAATAACTATCATGGTGCAGAAGCTTGAAACTGGTACCAACCTAGGAATGTACTTTGACAATATCTTAATCTCAACTGATCCATTTAAGAAGGTTGAGACTACAACTGTTCCAGATATAGTTGAGAATATTCTCAGCTCAGACGCAACGGCCAATGCCGATATAGCAGACTTAACCTTCACAGGATTAACAATTGGGGCTAATTACTCACTCAAAGGGCAAATAGTTTTGGACTCAAATGATGGCTTTATTAATGGGATTCAGTTCATGGGCGGGTCGTCCCTTACTGGCACCACTCATGGCAGGGTTGAACTTGTTAATGAGACAGTAGGAGATTTGACAATTGTCACATCTGGAGTTTCGCTAGAGTTTACAGCGGATAGCACGACGCTATACACCAACAAAGATACGGCTGATAAAACGGTCTTCGGCGACGGCACAAAAGGCGGAACCTTTTTGCAATTGCGAGAGATACCACAAAAAGGCACATCAATAATTGTAGAGAGTGCTGATAGTATGCAGCCTGAGTCAATAGAATATACTGGATATACTTCAGATGATGCTAGTGGATATGTTCTATTCGCCAACGAGATTCGGAATACTGGAAGTAAATTATTAACTGTGACCAATTCTGGATATACCAAGATAATTGCATTAGAAGATTGTTTTTATTCTGCGGTTTATAATGGTGCGTTTTCAGTAGCGATAAATGCTTTCTATATTACACACTTGGACTCTAGCGATACAGTGCTTAAACAAACATATAACGATAATTCTGGAAATATAAATGGTGCAGGTTCGAGTTTAACTGGTTTTATGAGTGCAGGAGATTACATTAGAGTAACTTCAAATACTACACATGATAACAACTTTAACACCAATTTCCAAGTAACAGCTTTCCCTAACAGGGAATATAAACCCCTCCTAGCAATACCAACTATAACGGTTGGGCAAAATGCTGAAGAATATAGTATGTCAGCAGCAACAGCTAACTTTTTTGATGCTACAGGGGACACTTATCAATTCGACACATCTCTAATACCCCTAACAGATAGTCTTTTAATTGAATGGGAAGATACAACACAGACCCGCTTGAAAGCCAAGGCAAGGTGTAGGGTAGTTGTTACATTAAACAGTCTATGCACATCAGGGGCTTCTCTGATTACATACACCTCTGCGGGGGTGCCTATAGGACTCGCACAGCAAACTAATACAGGTTTTGCAGATACTCTTACATCTCAAGTATTATTAGAAGCAGGAGATTATATATATTTTAGAAACTCTGGTTCCCATAATAGAGAGGGGGGATTAAATATATTAGTCACTCCAGAACTCGGACAGCAAAACCACGCTGCAATTTTATCACAACCTACTTGTTTATTTTATGCAACTTCACAGTTCAATACAAGTACAGCTACTGTTGCGGGAGTTTATGCAGACCAGACTACCTTGAACGCTCTTAAGGGCCAGGTTGCAGAGTGTGCTGTTACTGAAGCTGGAGGAATACTCACATTCACTGAAGGTGGATTCTATGATATGGAAATATCTATGACATCATGGGCAAGTTCTGGATGGTTAAGTGTTGCTATTACAGACTCTGGTAATAATATTATTGAAGAGTGGGTAAATGTTGCCTATACAGTAAATGCTTCAGCAAGTATTCAGGGCGTTCCTGTTTATTTTCAACAGTATTTTAAGGCAGGAGACACCATGAAAATTAGAGTTAAGACAGTCTCTAACGGATCGTCATATTACGGACCCATGAAAATTACGAGGAAAAGCTAATGAGCTGGGAAATAGAAACAGTTTTTGATTTAAGTGACGAGAATCTCTTTGCAGAGATGGTTACGATAGGTCTTGGTCTTTTTATGTGGGAAGAAGTTCTTTCTGGAGAAGCAGGATACTCTCAGTATCAAGATAACCTTACTAGCTTTACTGTTCCGGGAGGAGCAACAAGTCTAGGACAAGTACAGTTTGATGCATCAGTGGACCCAATGCCAGAGTGGGAAGATACTAAAGGTAGATTCTTTAAGTATGTTGAGGTTCAGCATTTAATAGAATTTTTAGCTACAGACGTGCCAAGAATCTTAGAAGAATTACTACCTGGACAATTGACTAGAAAATTTTATGGAACAGACTGGGCATCTACATCTATGGAGCCCGCAAACCTTAGACCTACATGGACTGAGGTAAAAGCTAAAGGAGCAGAGCTAATTACTGCAGACGCAGTAAAAGCAACTGTAGCCACAGCATATAAAGCTATGTCTGACAACATTGGCTTAGAAGTATATAATACATTTAAAACAACTGACGAGAATTCAGCGAATGCTTTTGCTCAGTCTTGGAGAATCAAGGCAGAGAGACCAGGAGAATATTTCAATGAAGGACTAGTTGCAACAGATGCTATCGGAGGCTTTTTAATTAACGACCTCCTAGATACACAACAAAAGATTCTAGATTTCTATTCAGCAAAAGTAGATCAACTTATTACTTTTGATAAATTTAGAGATACACAAATTATGACATACCTTGCGGCTAAAGCAGCTGCAGAGGCGTAGGAGATATAGATGGCTGGCGGAATTACAGCAGGACAATTTGAGGAAGGTATCAATCTTGGTGGTGGAGGAATAAATTTCTCTGCTGTTGGTGATATGGATGGAGCTAGTCTTGATCTATTCCTTACAGGAAAGGCTGCAGTGTGGGGCACAACAGGAACTATCCAAGGCACAAAAACACTCGATGAAATAACACCTCTTACTGGAACTAAAACTTTCGAGTATGAGAACCATGCTACCGCAGGTAGCTCTACCCTTGATTGGGTCAAAGTGGAAGAAGTTGTTGACGATGCATATCGTGGCCGCATTCATGAATTCCAAGTACAATATCAGAACGAATATAGCACTAGTGAAGTACAGTTTGTTATGCAAGCTAAGACTACTGGTGAAGAAATATACAGAGAAAGTTTAGTACCTTTTACAGACACAGATAACAAAGCTCAAGAACTATCTTTTAGATTTAGAACACCATCTGACGGTCTAGTAGACTGGGGATTCCATATTCTTAATGGAGTAACCGGAGCCAAGGTAAGACTAGATGACGTAGTTATTACACCTATTCTTAGAGAGATTCAAGAGACTGTCTTTATAGAGGAAGAAGATTCTGCTGTTCATTGTCTTAATTCTGCTTTAGCAATGGTGGGGTTCAGGACTAGATTCACTTTAGATTCTAAAGTTGGATCTGCTATTACTTTTGAAGATGATGGATCAGAAGGATCTAGATTTATCATAGAAGAAGATGGTATTTATAATGTATCAACCACTATTGGGAAGCTTTCCTTTAGTGTTGATTTTGGTATCGCATTAAATGTTGCAACAGGCTATCAGCCTATAATGGCTGGAGCTCATACAGAACTACTGTCTACTGAGACAGCATTAACTGGAGAAATAAGTACATGTTCTTGGAGTGGATATTTATATAAAGGAGATGTCCTGTCGGTACAGCAAAGTAATACAAGTTCTGCTGGCTCATACGGAAACTCACATAGATTTAGTATATCTAAAGTGGGTTCAGTACATGCATTCCCTGCTCTTAAAGATCAGAAGGTAGAGATACCTACGTCTGAGATTATAATAAGAGGGACTTCCGGACTGGGAACATCCCCAGAAGTAGATACAGTACAGTTTACAACAATAGAAAAAACAAGAGGCAATGGCCTGAGCGTATCCAACGGTAATGGTACAATTGTTACCGCATTAAAAAATGGTGTGCTATCTTTAAGTGCCACTGCAAATGCGCCTAGTGGAACACTTAGCTTATCAAAAAATGCATCTGTTGCAGACGCTTTCCCTCTTGCAAGTGAAATCCTTGCGGCTTTCTCTCCGGGTTCTGGAAATTCTAGACAGAATATTTCATGGACAGGGGAAGTAAAAGCCGGAGATAAATTTAGAGTTTCGAATAACGTAACTCAAGGTGCAGACACATATGCTCTATTCTCTTGTCACTTTTTTGAAACAGAAGTATCTGTAGCTGTTAATAATATAGAACCACAATACGGTGATGAAGATTCTTATCTACATGCTAGTGGATTTGCATCTGAAGACGCCGGGAACTCTGGCAGGATTTCATTTGCTAGTTTAACTCAACATGTTGGTCCAGCAATTGATTATGATAATGTCACAGGAATCTTTACAGCACTAGAGGACGGGCTATATGCTTACTCCTTTTCCATGGGTGCTACGGGAGATTCTAATATTGGTGTATATAAAAACACCGTTCTTGGAACAGCACTAGGTGTTGACGCTGCCAACTCTGCCTCAAGGTGGGGAACAGTAAGTGGAGAAGTATTACTGGAAGCAGGAGATGAAATCTCTAATCATAATTTAGACTGGGGAAGTAGTACTGCTACTAACGCATTCTTTCAAATGAGCAAGCAAGCTAATCCATCTGTTATAGGTATAGATGGAAGACCAGTAGATGCATATCAACAACAAGAAGATTCCTGCCTTAAACTATCTGCAGGAACTGGATCAGATGCTTTTGTAAATTTCGGAACTGTTTCTGAACTTACAGGAAGTGGAATAGGATTCCAGAATAGTAATGAAATATTAATTAATGAGGATGGAGAATATAAGTTCAGTGGAACACTATATCTGACTGGCGGCTCTGTTCCAAATGTCGGCTTCTTTAAGAATTCACTAGTGTACACACCAGTAACATCAGACCCTAGTCTTCTGTTCTTGAAGAGCTTCATTAAGACAACAAATGAATATGATGACTTCTCTTTCGTAGCAAAGCTACAGAAAGGAGATATTGTTAGAGGTCTTGGCGGATCAACGATTACTCACCACAATAGTGGAGACAATAGTTTTCTTACAGTATCAAAGATAGGATCATTAACTAGGTCTATTCCTTTAATAGATTCTACTGTAGATATACCTACATCAGAATTAAGAATGGAAGGTTCTAGTTCAAGAGGTACTACAACTGAATCTAAGACTGTTAAATTTGATAATATTTCCGAGATAGCTGGCGAGGCCTTAAGTGTTGACAATAGTAACGGAACTGTATTAACAGTATTAAAAGACGGAACACTAAGTATAAACACTTCCTTTAGAACAGATAGTACAGGTAACTTTTTTTGGATAACTAAAAATACTTCTGATGCTTCTGTTGCGCCTGCATCATCAGAAATGCTTAACGGAACAATAAGTATTAACGCTTCTTTTCATGGCGTCAATATGGGCTGGGATGGGAAAGTTAAAGCCGGAGATAAAATAAGGGTCGCTGCCGAAAGCGTTCCCGCTGCTGGATCAATAAATGCCTTAAGTGTACTTCATCAAGAAACAGAAGTAGCTGTAGCTCTATCTAATGTAACTCCTCAGTTTGAGGATGTAGACTTTAATATAAGATTATCTGGAGACTTTAATACTGCCTCAGGTAATACCGCCGTTGTTAGCATGAGTGATGTGCTACTACATAAAGGCGGGGCGGTCAGTTACAAACAATCTCCAGTAGATGGTGACACTTTTACTATTCTTGAAAGTGGCATTTATAACGCATCTCTTTCTTTTTATACTAATGGAAATGGTGCCGTATTCTTTACAAAAAATGCTTCAAGTCTTTCAGTAGATGTAGCATCTATCTTGCCTAGAGAAGAAATCTTATATACAGGATTCTCTATAGCGGGTCATGTTTCAGAAGGAGCATGGTCAGGATATCTAGAAGCAGGAGATATATTTAGAGTTCAGGCAACTGTTGGCGTACAGCAATTAAACAATTCATTTAATACCTTTAGCTTAGCGAAGCAAGCTCTTCCTTCTATAGCTGAAGTAGATGTAACTCCATTTGTATCAATTAATAAAACTCTTACGCAATCAATATTTCATAGCTCGGCTACGAGCACGATGTTAAATTTAACATCAGACTTACAGTTTTCTTTAGGAAATGTTGCCAATAATGGAGATGTCATACTTCTTATTGAAGATGATTCTGGTGGATCTAGAACTAAATTTATTGCTACTAAAAAATGCAGAGTAAATGTAAATTTCTCAGTACTTTGTCCAGTAGCAAACTTAATAGATATTCAGGTGAATGATGCAATCGTAATGAGAGGGAATCAAGCACACGATGCTAATCGTTTTGTTACAGCTAATGGAGATGTTCTCCTTGAAACTGGAGACTTTATAACAATCTCTGCAAGCACAACTCTTGCTTCTGGTGCTAGTGCTGCATATTTAAATATTACAGCCGAAGCTCAAGAACTAGAAAGAGTAGACAATGTAGAAGTTGATGGAGAGTATCATCTAGTCCCTTGGTCTACGCTTAATTTCTGGGATAGTACAGCTGCGGCAGAAAAAAATTGGGATACTTCACTACTAGTAGCTCAAGGAGATTCTCCAGCTTTTGGTTCAAGTAATCTTCTAGAGATAGACGAAGTTACCGACCCTGCAACTACTAGAATTGTGGCTAAGAAAAGAATCGAACTAGACCTAACAGTAAATGGAAGTACAACCAATACTGGTTCTGCAGCTCTGCATATTAGAAATAGCAGTGGCCAAACAATTACTGCTAGTCAAGATTCAGATACTTATTACCAGTCAACTACAGCAAATATATTATTAGAGGCAGGAGACTTTATATACGTAGAAGCTGGGGCTAGTTTAAATAGCCGCGGTGGTGGTATTACTTTAAGAGCAAAAGTCTCACTTACTAATGCCGTAGTAGCTTTACCAGAAAGTAAAACTAAATGGCAAAGAAAAGTATTAGCAGCTCCTCACACAACAAATAACACAGTGCCGAGCTTAACCTTTAATAATCTTGAGCCTGGAAAGACTTATGGAATTAAAGCGCAGATACACCATCTATGTGCTGCAAACTCTTCTTCTCAGCTTAGCTTTGTAAATGGTTCTGGCGGAACCGTTGGGGCAGTACAGCAGGATCCAGAGTCAGCAGCATCAACAAGAATGAGGATGGGATGGTCTGGAATCTTTATTGCAACAGACACTACCTTGACTTCGGACTATGTATCTTCTACTCCTGGGCAATGCCAGCTAGAAGGAGACGGAACACTTCTCTGGTCAACATGGGTTCTCCTAGAAGAGCTTCCATTACATGAACAAACAAGTCAGTGGACATAGTATAATACGGAACAGTGGACATAAGATAACTGTAGGTATATAATAGCGTGACACTAACCATTCTTACAGGAGAATAAAATGGCTTTAGATAAGAAAAAATTAATGGACGTTGTGGCGAAAAACCTTAACGTACCTGGTCTATTGGCTGATCTTTTAGATGAAGTATTACAGCCAGTACTGGAAGAGTTCGTTGCTAGAACAGATAATGCTTATGACGATATGCTCGTTGCGGCATTGTATCCAATTCTAGAAACTCAATTAAAAGGAAAAGTCGAAGAACTTTTCCAAGACTTACTAAGTGCTGACGAAGACGAAGTCACTGCTTAATAAGAATTAAAAGTAAAAGAGTAAATAGGGCGGGCTTTATAGCTCGCCTTTTTTGTCTGGAGATAGTATGGAAGAGAAAGAAGTAAAAAGTTTATTCATAAAGACTCTAGAGAAGGCTGTTGTGAAGACAGCCTTAAAGAAGATACTTGGTTCTGCTGTGATGGGTGGGTTTAAAGCCTGGCTCATTAAGTTTATAGCCACAGAGCTATTCGAGCATGTTGCTGAACCAGTAATAAGATTAGCCATTAGAAAAGGTCAGTTGATTTATGACAAGACTGATGGTAATCTAAAGCTTAAAAAAATAAGAGAGGCAAAAGATGAAGATGACACAGATACTTATTGGGATACGATAGGAGACATATGATTATAAATCAAGAGTTTGTAAAAGAATATTTTAAATATGATGATGGACTTCTTCTTCTAAGGAAAAAGTATTCTAGACGATGCGGTGTTAGTCTTGACACAAAAGTCGGCAGTCTTAGCGCAGCGGGCTATCTTAGAGTTAGTATAGACTATAGGAAGTATAGTATTCATAGACTAATTTTTTTATATCATCATGGCTTTCTTCCAGAAAAGATAGATCATATAGATCAGAATAAAACAAACAACAAGATAGAAAACCTAAGAGAAGCTTCACAGTCTGAGAACTTAACAAATAGAGGTCTTAATAAGACGAATACCACAGGGTATAAAGGTGTTAGTTTCGTGCATAAAACTAATAAATATATTGCACATATATGTAAAGATAATATAAAAGAACATTTAGGAACCTTTAATACTGCGAAAGAAGCTGCAGAGGCCTATGATAAAAGAGCGGAGGAAATTCATGGTAAATTTGTATACAATAATGCTACTATTTCTGATATCTAGTTGTACATGTTTTACAATTAAGAATGATACCAGAAGAGTCTGGTCCTTTAAACAGAACCAATGCAGGTGTCAGACCTATTCCTTTTCAGAGATCAAGAGTTTAGATAAGCTAGTCCCTTGTGAGGACTATTTCTTACCATTAGTAAATGATGAAAAGAATATAAGAAGCTGTGAGAAAGAGAAGTTCCGCCGCGATCATCCTGAGCTATGCTCAACACTACCTAATGAACAGTACTGTGAAGACCTTGTCGGTTTTAGCGTGACATCCTGGGCTAAGAATATAACACCTCATGCCAAAGAATCCAAGAGATGCTTTGAAGATAAGTGTGGTAAGAAATGAATGAAAGAAGAAAAAGATTAGTAGATTTATTAAGAGTAGAGTCTGTCAGACCTACAAAGTATTCCTATCCTAACAAGCAGGTCATAGTAATGCCTGCGCCGGTTATTAGAAAGAACCTGTCAGACTATGAGTACGGAAAAAATATAGATGAGAAGGTAATTAAGATGGCCTGTGGCTTAGCCGAGAAGATGGCTATAAGTATGGTCAGAGAGACGCTATCTCATATTAATACTGCTCAGATTACTGATGCTATGTTAGATAGCATTACCGAAAAGATTATTAAAGCTCTACCAGAGCAACAAACTATCATACAGCAGGTAGTATCTGAAGAGTCTGACGAATTGAAGTCTGAATTAAATCAGATGATATTTGAAGGGGCAGACATAGCTATCGACAGGTCTAAAGGACTGAAACTACACGGTGAGGTTGGAGAGAAGACTACATCAGAAGATTCTACAGATGATGCATTAGATGCATTAGATGGATTGACAATTTAAGATAGTATTGCTAGAATAACCCATGATAATTAAAGAAGATTTATTAAGATATTTGAGAAGCTCTCCAAATTGGCAGCTAGACGAAGTAGGTTCGTGGAAATATCATGGAACCCTAAAACAAAAGGGAATGGATAGGATACCTCTTAAAGCCTATATCTCCTGGTTAAATCAATACCAGAGATGCTATAATAAAAAGCATCATGCATATAAATGGTATGGAGCAAAAGGCATAGAGAGAGAATGGGGTAGTAGAGAGTTTACGGGGTGGTATGTCGACCAGTTACTGTCTAGAGATTCCTGGGACTCACCTGTTGTTTCAAGGTTTGGAGATGTAGGAAACTACAGAAAAGGCAACTGCTCTGTAAGAGAGAGATCAGAAAATGCATCATTGCACATATCAGATGATCAAAAGAAAATAGTCAGCAAAATAGGCAAAGATAATGGACAGGCCATATACTTGGTCGGAGAGAATGAGACCCTAGGACCATACCCATCTAAAGTCGAGGCGGGAAGGCAGTTAAAGAAGTACGATGGCTTCATAAATAGCTGTATTCAGAGAAGGAGTTCTCTTGCAAGAATAAAAGGCAGGGAATATAAGATTATATCAAAAACGGAGTTTGATAATCTACAATTATAACTATATAATTAAATAGTTATGGAGAATAAAATATGGCAATAGTAACCGTTACAGGAACACCGGATAAAGGCGAAACCTTAACCTACACATTAGATAAAGCTGAGCTTGTCGCACATGCCAAAGTGGCTGCGGACTCATACTTTAATAATCAGGCTAACTGGAAAAGAGTCTCACTAGTAATGAGATCAAATGTTGGTGGTCAGAGTAAGATTCTTATTCTAGACACAGGCCTAGCCTCGCCTTCGGCAGAGCTAGTAACAACATCTTTTTCTAGGAATGCGTTCTTAATAGATAGATTAACAATATTCGATAAAGAGGGAGGACAGCTATTGTTAGTTAGATCCGACCTTAATAGTTCCGAGTTCGATGTAGTTCTTGAGTCTGTACCTGAAGCACAATCAGTAGCCTTTACAGGAACGGAAGAAGTAGGAGAAACCCTAACAGGTTCCTATGTTTTCTTTGATGATGACGGAGACACAGAAGGTGTATCCACCTATCAATGGTACAGGGCAGATGACGGTATTGGTACAGGTGAAGCTGCAATTGCAGGAGCAACCTCATTAACATACCTCGTTGATGCACTTGATGAAACAAAATTTTTAAGACTAGGAGTAATTCCAGTAGCTGCAGCAGGAGAGAACCCTGGAGTAGAGGCTTTCAGTAGTTATAGCGCAGAGATCACATTAGCAGTAAATTTTGATCAGATAAGTGTTTCAGGAACAGCTTATGATGGAGTATACAATCTTGCTTATAGACCCGGATCTATTTTAGTTGGCGATGAAATAACTGCTGCAACATCAAGAAGATTCAATATATTTGAAAGAGACAATACTGGAGTAGATGGTTTTTGGTATGCGATTATTGCCTACAACTCAGCTACTGGAGATGCTCAGAATACAGCTCAGTACATCATTACAAGAGAAGCAAATGGTACTGACTTTACTCACTTCTCAAATGGTGGAAGCTATCCAACCTTACATGACCTTGGAGTTATAGGAAGAGTTACAGCGGCGACCTCAACTACTCAATATGGAGTTTTTGATTCGCCAGATGTAGATGCCACTATTGAGCTATCGTATTAAATAAGGAATAAAATATGAAATTAGGAAAAGGGTTTGACGTAGGAACACACATGTTTGTGGCCGCTGCTGATAACAAAAAAGGTGAGATAGATTTCACCGAACAAATTGATGCATTCTTTACAATGGACTCATCTGAGGAATCAAAGTATTTACTTGATCAACTCGGTGTTCCATATATTGAAAAGAAGAGTAAGATGTCGGTTATTGGTGAGGATGCTAGAAAATTCGCTAACATGTTTAACAAAGAAACAAGAAGACCACTACAAAAAGGCTGTTTAAATAAAAAAGACATTGACGCCGCGGGTATGCTTCAGGTTATAATAGGAGAGACGCTTGGTAAACCTCGCAAAGATGGCGAGGCATTGAAGTATTCAGTTACTTCTACACCACTTGGTACAGAGATGAATTTTGAGTACCATAAAGCACAACTTGAGAATATATTTAGGAACCTAGGATATGATGCAGACCCCGTACAAGAAGCCCGTGCTATCGCTCTCGCAGAACTCGCATCTGAACGATTTACTGGACTGTGTATCAGCTGTGGTGCTGGCACTACTACTGTGTATCTCGGTCATTATGGGATTGATAATCCTAATCTTCAGTTCTCTGTTGGGACAGGTGGTGATTGGATTGATACTAACGCCGCTGATATGTTTGCTGGACTTACTAGGACTAAAGTGCAAACGGTTAAGGAAAAAGGTTTCGACATTAGAGAACCTAATAAAGGTCTGGATATCGATGACCTTGAAGGGAACGAGTTACTCGAAGCTAGATCAAGGGAGGCTTTAAGTGCCTATTACCGTGCTTATATCAGAAATGTTTGCAGGGCTATTAAGCATAAGTTCGAGTCTGAGCAGCTACCTGAGTTTGAAGACGATATTATTTGCGTTGTTGCCGGGGGCACTTCCTGCGCTGGCGGGTTTGTGGATATACTCAAAGAGGAATTGGCTAAGAACGAATTTGGTGTTAAAATTAAAGAAGTTCGTCACTCAAAAGACCCCAAGCGAGCAGTCGCAAAAGGATGTCTAGTGGCAGCACAGTTAGAAGAGAGAAGAAAAGAACCTAAAAAAGTAGAAAAGGAAGAAGATGGCGAAGTATAATTGGCGTGGTAAAAGAGGCCCCAAAAAAGTAGAGTGGACAACCAATCCTGTTGAGCGGATAAGTACACATACACACCCCACTACTTTTACTGCAACAGAGAATGGTACATACACTGTAGACTGGCGAAGTATGCCAATAACATCCAGCCCAAATGATTCATGGACAGTAACCACTAGCAGTACCGCAGTTGATACAACCGCTATAACCAACCTCTTTCATGAGGTCCGCATAACAGCAGACACAATGCTAATGGACCCGACTATATACCAAGAGCTTAGAGGTCTCTCTGCCGACATGGCAATCATAGATGAGGTAGCATAATGGCTATAACAAAATCAAGAACATTTTTAGATACTGTAGCCTCAGGCTTAATCATTATCGTTGAACACAATCTTGGTGGCACACCAGACCTATTCTTTACGGAATGGACAGGGGCTCAAGAAACATATGTCTCGTTATTCGATTCTCGAATAGCAGAAGTTAAAACTTTAGATTCCAATAGAATTCAAGTAACATTCGCTTCGGCGTTTTCGGGTTATTTAGAGTTGTTATTGGTTGAGGTAGATAATCCCTCAGATCATGCCAGATTATTGGCGTTGGAAGAAAAGTATTTAAAGCAGATTGCTCTAATAGAAGACAAGGTGTCCAAGGATCAGTGGATCCAAATGAACACCTTATTATCGGGGCAGATTACTGATCTACAGGCACAAATAGTTGACCTTCAATCACAAGTTAATCTACTTGCTGACGATGTTGCTGCTCTGTGAGTCTAGCTCCAGAAGATAAGCAATACCTAGTTTGGCAAAGTTCACGGCATGACTAGCGTCACCACCAGATACTTCTATCGTGTCACCTTTAGTATGGATTTTCCGATTCATATCACCTTTACCGGCCTCAAAAGGAGAAACCGTTGGGTAACCCTCCCTATGCCAGGATGCATGATCAGAACAAGCGTACCCGCACTTGGTGTCGGCCCATGAAACTCCAACATACTTATCAATAAGTAGTCCAAGAAAATCTGTCTGACTTTTGTTAGTATAATCTCTAACTAGATGGATAGTTTTATCTGATCCCTTGAAATTTGTCATGTCTAACTGCATAGCTCCAACAACATTTATGCCTCTGGCTTTAAAATCTTTTGCAATCTCGCTGGATCCTCTAAGGCCCACTTCTTCAGCGGCATATCCCATGAACTTGATGGTTCTAAGAGGTTTGTATTTTGCTTCGGATAGAACCCTGAGGACTTCAGTGATCGTTGAAATTCCTGAGGCATTGTCGTCAGCACCTGGTGCTCTAGTGTCTCCGCCAAACCATCTGCTGATCGAGTCAAGATGCCCTCCAACAATAATAACTTCATCGGGGTACTTTGACCCAAGGATCGTAGTAACGACACTAGGTTGTTTCCAGCTTTTGTGATTATAGAGTTCTGTCGGTCCATACTTTCTCCATTCAGCGGCAATTGCTTTCGCAGCTGCTACACCAGTTTCAGATTTATAATACCTATTCTTAAAAGCAGATAGGGTTCTAATAAAGTCTTGGATATTCTTTTCCTTAACCTTAGGAACAAGAGTCTTTACCAGTTTAAGATCTCCCACTCTATATACACCAGGAGCGGTGGCTTTTCTTGACCTAGCGATAGATTGCCTGGCTTGCGTAAGGGTGTCATGGATAAAGTATCCACCACACTTCCCTTGGTCGTGCGCTCGTATTGCAATCTGTTTAAGGGTGTCTTGATCCGCCTCAATAACAACGGTGGTCTCATACTTATCGAGGACTTTGAGAGTGGTGCTAATTGGGGTAATCCCATCAAGGATCTCGCTCCCAGTTGAGACAATGCTTGGCTTGGCATCAACATTAGCAGATACACAAACAAGCATAAGTAGCGTAAGTAAAACATTTTTCATTCATTCTCCAAAAAGAGACCCCAGTTACACTGCAACTGGAGCCTTGATAGTCGGGTAACAGTCGTAGTCTTCCAATTGAATATCATCCATAGTAAAATCGTCGATCGAAGTTATGTGGCGGCTTAGCGATAAGCGCGGTAATTCTTTTGGTGTCCTAGCAAGCTGTTCCTCAACTTGTTTAATATGATTAGTGTAAATATGAGCATCACCGATGGTGTGAATAAAATCTCCCACCTCTAGTCCAGTTACTTGAGCTACCATATGCGTAAGTAATGCATACGAAGCTACATTGAATGGAACACCTAAGAATAGGTCTCCAGATCTCTGGTAGAGTTGGCAAGATAACTTACCCTTAGATACATAGAATTGGAAGAAAGCATGACATGGCACTAGGCTCATTTGATCAAGCTCTCCGACGTTCCAGGCACTAACAATATGTCTTCTAGAATTCGGATCTTGCTTTATATTTTTAATTACAGTTTTGATTTGGTCTACGTTCTTCTTTGTCTCTAGAACGTGACCGTCCTTTTTGATTTTAGAAGTATAAGACCAGTCTCTCCACTGCTTGCCGTAAATAGGACCCAGGTTACCTGAGCCATCAGCCCAAGCATCCCAGATCTTCACGTTTTTGTCTTGAAGTGTTTTGACATTCGATTCACCTCTTAAAAACCAGAGGAGTTCTTCACAAACTCCCCTGAAAAAAAGCTTTTTGGTAGTGACGGCGGGGAAGCCTTCAGAAAGGTCGTATCTGACCTGCCTACCAAAAATAGAGAGAGTACCAGTATCCGTACGGTCTGGTTTCTGCTCTCCATTATCTAACACGTCTTGTAATAAGTCAAGGTATTGTTTCATATTAGGCCCTTAAGCTGTCTTCTCTGCTGGTGTCACTCTGTCAGTAGAGTTTGTTAAAATCTCATCTATATCTAGGGGAGTGTCTACTGTATCTACTGCTTCAGAGAAGTCCATAGACGCACCAACGATACCCTTCTTGAGCTTACCTCTATAGCTACTAGTCGCATTAGCATATGTCTTAGACATGCTTGTAACACCGTCTGATGTTGCGTTGAATGCGAACGTACTATCTAGTTTAATACCCAAATCTCGGGACACAGTTAGCATATCCTGGTTTGCTCCAATATAGGAGAATTCCCAGCGCCCAGATTTCTCTAGTTCTTGAATTCTTTTCTTAAGGAATGATGATTGGTATTCTTTTGAGTTGTTCTCTGCGCCGTCACTAATAACTACTACTAAGAAATTGGTATCTTCATCGTTAGCTTCTGGTAGTTGATTAAGTCGGTCAATTGTTGTGCCCATTCCATCGTACAGGGCTGTCATGCCTGATGGTTTATAGGTGTCTTCGGTGAGAGGTTCTAGTCTTGACGGTCTTCTGTTCCATAGGATGGGGTCGTTTACTTTGGACCCGAACGTAACAAGTGAAACCTTAGTAGGTAGTTCATTTTCGTCTGTTTTGAGTGTTGTAACTTGCTCGTTGAAAGCATCGATTACTTCGTCTCTGATTGAATTCATTGATGATGAGCTATCAAGTAAGATAGCCACGCGTGATTTTAGTGCCATATGTTTCTCCCTTATATGGTTAAAGTGATTGTGAATTGTATAGTTTTAGTTATGAAAGGTCAATTATAATAGTAGTGGTAGTGCGTACTCGTTTTCTTCGCACCCTTATGTAGAATAATTTTTGTGTCTTTTAATGCTTTGGGAATTTTGATGCCTTGTTCAAGAGTTTTCATCTTAGCATCCATCAGATCTTTATATAGCTCTTTGTTTGCTTTAACGACCTTGATGTATTCTGCTTGCCAGTAGTCAATGTCTGACTGGAAATGGCTACAATGATATGTTGTCTCTGCTGCTTCAACATTGAACGCAAATAGCACCAAGAATATCAAGAGCACAAATCTCATCATGCTCTAATAGTATCAGATGTAAGAAACCATGACAAGGTGTGTAAGAGTTAGTTAGATGGAGGGTGGGACGGGGATCGAACCCGCATAGTCCAGATTAAAAGTCTGGTGTAACAACCGATTGTACTACCCACCCATAAGCTTATCGCTTTCCACCTTAGCTGTGTCATTAGACATGACAACCTCCTAGGTTTTGACTATTCCTTCAGCTTCTTTCTAAACTCAGGCATCGTCATTGATAATGATCCTCCCGGATCGTTCTTTCTGCTTGGGGCTACCTCATCGTGTCCTAATACAAAATCTAATTTAAAGATTCCGTTACCATTGTATTCCAACCAGCGTAAGAGCTTAAACAAAGCCTCCTCTTGCTTGGCTGTATACTTGTGGTAAGATCCACTGTGAAGTATGTTATGCTTTCTCGTAACGTGTCTCACTTCATTATCTTCGAAGTATGCATCGCCCTTACTTACTGTACTGAACCATGCTTTATGCTTACCGTTACTTGCTTTATCAAGCTTGCCTGCACACATAACTTCAATGCCGACTAACTCGTCTGATACAGAACCACTGAGGCCTTTATAGCTAGACTTACCTGCGTGGTATCCCCATCTATTAAGTGGAAAGTTTTGGTAAACCCCACCATCTGCATCTATTAAAAAGTAGGTGTAAGAACCCTTGCTAGTTGAGCTTTCAACGCTCCTATTCGCTTGTCCTTCTGCTGTCTTTGAGTTTCTTTTTCCACCCAGTGCAGCAGGTCTACTTCTTCCTGCGGTAAAGTGAACGACAGCTCCCTTAGGATGATCGTTCTTATAACCGCCTCTTGTTCTTTGCTTCTGATCTTCTGTAGCATGTCCTCTCTTACGATCGGGGTACCACTTCAACATTTTCTTAGAAGGTTCTTTAACTTCCTCCTCTGGTATGTTGTCAGATCTTGTTTCGTCCTCGTGTTGTTCTTCTACTACGTCTGGCTTTTTATAAGTAATCTTATGCCACAGTTTTTTAAAGCACTTAAACATTCGTTCTCCATTCAGTTAAAGTTCGGAGTATTATACCATGGTTTGTATAATATTGGTACTCCTGGCGAGATTCGAACTCGCAATTTTACGCATCTTAAGTACGTTGTGTATACCGTTCCACCACAGGAGTATAAAAACAGGTTAGTTGGTGAGGTTGCGTTTTAATTTTCCAATAAATATGATAAGCAATACTCTATCGACCCGTTATAATTTTTAAAGAAACTGACAGGGTGTTCCTGTTACACTAAACTTCCTCGCCTAAGGCGGGCGTGCTGCGGTCACCTGTCGAGCCTCCTAGTACTTAATATAATTCTCCCAACACTTTGGATCGTCACTCTTTAACTTCAAAGAAGTTCGAGGTGTCCACCTAGGTATACAAGGCAAGTTCATTAATTCCATCTTCGCTTCTTTTAAAGATTTTGAACCTTTCTTTCGGTTACAATATCCACAAGCAGTTACGATGTTCATCCAACTTGTTTGCCCACCTTTAGTTCTAGGATTAACATGGTCAAATGTTAGTTCAACCTCTTCTCCAAAAGCGCCACAGTATTGGCATGTATAATTATCTCTAACAAAAACATTTTCTCTACAGAACTTTGCAGTTTTGTTCTTGTCTAAAACTTTGTTCACTCTTATTACAGCTGGTACCGCGTGAACCTGGTAAGCAGATCTAACTACTTCCTTTGGGTACCATTCTATTACATCAGCTTTATTTTTGCATATCAAATAGAAAGCCTTTTCCCAAGGGATGACTTCTATAGGATGAAAGCTTGCGTCTAATTTCAATACTCTCATTCGAGTCTCCCTTGTTGGTGCAGTCACCGGGGTTCGAACCCGTAGTTCCACGATGGCAACGTAGTAGGTTTCCATTCACCTCACAACTGCATAAATGTATGGTGCCGATACTCAGAATTGAACTGAGGAATCCTGATTGGAAGTCAGGCAGTTTACCACTAGCTTACATCGGCATTAATCCACCATCAATGATTGTCCAGCCATAATGTTCGTGGTCTTCAGGGACTTGTTCTAATTTAATTTCGTAGCCCTCTACCATCTTAATATGTTGTACACCATCAACGTGGTATTTTATTCCTTTTTCTTCTTCACGCACAATTATATCGTGCATGTCTTTGTCTGCCTCTTTAAGGCTTTCTCCCGTCACAAAGAAGTTCTTATGTTGTTCGTAGATATCATCGCCAGGATAAAATCCACAGTGAAACATATATAAATTCATCACTCTCCTTTGTTATGGTGCTTGAAGCAGGATTTGAACCTGCGACACCCTGGGCTTCAACCAAGTGCTCTACCAGACTGAGCTATCCAAGCATAAAAAAACCCTAGGCTTAGCTAGGGTTATATATTTAATTCAATTTGTTTTATTAAATATTACCCTACAATAGTTCGCCGCCTTTCCCAAAAAGGTCTAGCAGTGATTTGAATGTAGGTAATAAGTTTCTGTTCATACAAATATTCTCCTATATATTATAAGTTATGTCAATTAAAATAAATGGTGCGCCGACCTAGACTCGAACTAGGGAATCCCGAAGGAGTCAGATTTACAGTCTGGTGCAATTGCCGCTCTGCCACCGACGCATATTATTTTAACTCTTTAGCGTTATTACTTCTCATTAACTTCATCATATCACTTGTTGAAAAGTTCTCTTGATGAGGCATGTTAGGAACTGTAAAATTCCAGAACCTTAACGCTAAAAATCTTAGCAACTCACTGCATATAGCATTCTCTTCCATGCCTTTAACAAATAAGTTCTTCATATAGACTCCGAAGAGTCCTCTAGCAAGGTGTGGAACTAAGGCTCCAAACAATTTACTAAAGTATCCTTTCTTTATTCCTTTATATCCCTCACACCAGTCGACCATCGCATCGTATAGCTCTTCTGGTATCTCAAACTCGTATGTATGAACGAGTGATGCTTTCTTCTTGAAGTCTTCTAGTTTTTCAAATCGAACTTCATTAAAGTGTGCGTGATATATTCTTCCGTCTTCTAACTCCATGATAACATGTGAGATGTCAGACCATTCTACTAACCTAATTCCCCAGCTAACTAGTGGAAACTTATGGTTTTTTGGCCTTGTGCCATGCACTTTTAGCTTCTTCATAGACCCTCCGATCAAGGGTTATTATACCTCATAGGGTATAATAGAGCTAAAGTGGCGGAGAGAGGAGGAATTGAACCTCTGGCAGTTTCCCGCCCAGTCCTTAGCAAGGACTTCGTAGCACCAGCTAACGGTCACTCTCCATTATGGAGCCCTTGCAGAGAATCGAACTCTGTATCTTTGCTTTGCAAACAAAACGCAACACCAGTTACTCAAAGGCATAGTGTATTAAATGGCGGAGACCTGAGCACTCGAAGCCCACAGCTTTCACTGCCTTTGGTTTTCAAAACCAAGCCGGTACGCCTGTCCGATTAGGTCTCCATGGTAGGGGTAGAGGGGATCGAACCCATCTCATGGCGGTATCAAAAACCGCTGACTTCCCATTTGTCTATACCCCTAAAACTAAAAAACCCAGAACAAAGTCTGGGCAATATATAAACATGTAATAAAGTTTACAATACTATCCCAGCGCACACTCTTGGTACGAACTCTGTGATGAATATTGATAACAAACTTTAAACATAATACTTCCTAATGATTCACAAGATGTTCCGAGGGTAGAATAACATTTCTAATTACACCTTTTCGGTCCCTATCACTATCTACATACCATGCATTAATTCTAGGTTATAGATTAGATCAGTCACTTGCTTGTGTAACATTATGGCATGGTTAGGGATAGCTGTCAACATTATTCGCCCAGCTCAATTTTGATAGGCTCAGGCATTGGGACAAGTGGCTCCCTAGTCTTTGGAGTGTTGATCTCTCCAGCATTGAATAGCTCTTTGGCTTTCTTGTACATCTGTCTAGGGCCCATCTGTTCGTTGACTCTAGTCCTGGTACCTGCAATATATTTATATACTCTTTCATCTGTGGGCTTGAATCCCACTGCTCTTCTGAGCTTTCTTGCTATTGATCCTTTCATCTATTTTTCCTTCGTGATATTTTAGCCGCTTTGCTTTTCTTCCTTGCCTTCTCCTTATTAAAGGTGGCCTTAGTAAAGCTGCTATCTCTAGTTTTATTCTCTTTCATTGCCTGATAGAAGGCCTGGCGAACATTCTCTGGAAGCTCTTCAAGCTTCTTCGCTGTGTCTTCTTGTAGTTCAACAAGTTCTCCGACTTCTTTCTCAATTTCTTTCTTGTGCTCGTCATCTCTGATACGATGTATCTGGCCTGATGAATCCATATTCTCTCCTATCTGCTTTCATACCCATAGTGAGGCGAATCATCAAAGACATCGTCTTCATCACAAAGAGCGTGCGGCTTATCAAATGCATCGGGTAATGGTGTGTCTTCTTCACTGAACATGAAGAAATAGTATCATATAATTATGGTAAGTCAATGGCACTCTCTGAAGGACTCGAACCCTCAACCTGAGATTCGTAGTCTCGAATGATATCCTGTTTCACCAAGAGAGTATTTAATGGCAGACCCACGAGGACTCGAACCTCGAATGCAACTTTAGAAGAGTCGTGTGATATCCAGTTTCACCATAGGTCCACAAAATTTGGGGTGTTGTACGGGACTTGAACCCGCACTAACAGAATCACAATCTGTCGTGCTACCAATTACACTAACGACACCATAAGTTTTTCAATAAAGTATGTTTGCTTGTGTGCTTTTGCTTCATACTTTTTCATTTCTTTTTTAGCGAAACTGTATGATTCAAACTTTTTCATTTCAAATTCATTACCGTTATCATCTATTCTTTTTAATACCCATTTATAATTGGGCTTAGTAAACATAGGCTTAAAAAAATCAGCCATATCATTCCTCTGCATGGCGGGCGCACTAGGATTCGAACCTAGATTAAGAGTTTTGGAAACTCACGTGTTAACCGTTATCACTATACACCCATTAAATGGTCGGAGTAGCAGGACTCGAACCTGCGACCTCAACGTCCCAAACGTCGCGCGCTACCAGACTGCGCTATACTCCGATTAAAAATGGAGCTGGAGACAGGATTCGAACCTGCAACCTTCGCTTTACAAAAGCACTGCTCTCCCGTTGAGCTACACCAGCAAAATTGATACAAAAAAACCCAGCACTTATGTCTGGGTATCTGTATATTAAATTAAATTATTAATACTTACCTCAGACAATACTCCACGTTCTCGGTCTACGCCAAGTTAGTGTTGTAAGTGAATGGGTATGCGTTAAGTTCATTGTTTTCCTTAATGTGTCGCCACCCGAAGATGGCTTCTCATTGTGTCTCGCCACGGACACGATTTCTTAAATCTTCGTGGCGATAATTAAGCTGCCATGTTGAATCAACGTAGTAAGCTTTTAATTATATATATTAGAACATATAATTTTATGCGTGTCAATTATTTTTTCCACACAATTCTTTTATGTATTTCTTTTTATTATTTTTATATTGATAGGAGCTCATAAGACCAGCAGAGTGCATGATGCTTGCTTTGTTCCCGTATTTATCTTTTTTATCATTGTGCATTCTGTATAAAATACAATGACCTAGTTCGTGATAGATAAGTTCTTCTCTCATTGTTTTGCTTGGATGGTTGGCCCACCACTTAAGATCTATCGTCACAAACTTTGGATAGATAGGCCAGCAATAACCTATTATGTTATGTCCAGTAAAGATATTCTTTGTATCAATGTAACTAAATCTTATATGGATATCTACTTTCTTGCCGCAGTCTCTTTCGAATGACTTTAGGTATGGGACAAAGGCTCTCTCTACAGAACCACCCCTGTAACTAGTTGTATCTACTTCTACTCCGCCACATGCGGTTGAATAAAATAGTACTAATAAAAATATTATTTTCTTGATCCACATCATGTATTAAGACTAACACATCGTGGCATGTTTGTGAAATGGTACTCCGACGGGGTATCGATCCCCGTTTTTCATCTTGAAAGGATGAGGTCCTAGCCAGTAGACGACCGGAGTAAATTTGGTACTCGTAGATAGAATCGAACTACCATTACCAGTATATCAGACTGGGGTCCTTGACCGTTGGACGATACGAGCATAAAAAGCGGGTTAAAGGGCGAGATAGAAAGTTTCTTTGTGCTACCACTACACCACACGCCCGATCACGGACATGGCAGGAATCGAACCCGCGCCTTCAAAGTTTCAGTTTGACGATAATCTATTTCAATCGACCCGCTAATTTTTATTCTTCTTCTAATTCTGCTTTGGTATCTGGAACCTTAGCAATTTCCTGACAAGAAACAACAGGTGTTACACACCTAACTTGATCTGTCACAAAGATACTATTACCTACGTGATTAACTCTTGTTCCATTCGCATCCATCAAGGATCCTCTTGGACAATAAGTGTAGTAAATCCCTACAGGTTTCAGTGTAACTTCACACTCTAGTTCACCCTCTAAGACATTAGCCATTGCTGGTAAACAAAGTAGCATCGCTGCTACAAGTAAAACTTTCTTCATATTCATTTCCCTTTTCATATGTAGTCGAGAAGGGTAACTTGGACACCGTGCTCCACCATTCGATGGGCGGCTACAACCGCATATCCTTCTCTGTTAAAATTTTATGGTCGCGATACCAGGAATCGAACCTGGATTTGCACTTTATGAGGGTGCCACACTAGCCGTTGTGTTATATCGCGATGGGTGCGGGTACCGGATTCGAACCGATGTGTATGGCTTATGAGACCATCTAGTGACCACTACTATAACCCGCAAAATTATTTATACTATTACTCCGACAGGCTCGCCTTCCCAGACGCCGTGCTTTGTACAGTATGCATGAGCAGTTAACTTAACTGATTTCTCAAACACTGTATCAAATACAACCTTTGCTTGTCCTTTTCTTCCTTGTCCACCTAGTGTTCCCGAATAGAAATTCGCATCGGCAATCTTTGTAGTCCCTGCATAAAGTGAGATGCTACTTACATAGTGATCAAGGTCATCAGGGTGAGTGTATTCGTTTCCGACTTTCACTTCTACCTGGTATTCGTTCTCTGTATTAGGCTTCTTTAGTACCGAAATAAACGGTGAATGCCTATCAATTAAATCTTTCTTTGCTTCATTCGCGACATCTTTGATGTCCTCGTACTTATTAATCTTCATTCGTTCCCTTTGTTGAATGGTGGACCATGGTGGACGATAAGGTAATCAAATCGATCCAGTCATTAGTTAATAAAAACTAGCAACGGTCTGTTGGATTATAGTATCTTGTTTACCAACATGGTCCATAATAAATTTGGTACTCGGTGAAGGAATCGAACCTTCCTCTCTTGCATGTAAAACAAGGGTCCTGCCAATGGACGAACCGAGCATATTGGTGGACGATCTGGGAATTGAACCCAGCTGAACATCCACTTTGCAAAAGTGGCGACCACCCCATGCAGTCCCATCGCCCATGTCTATTCTGTCGTGTTCTTCTCTGTGACAATTTGCACAAAGTAAAACGCATTTATCTAAATAGCCCCATTATTTCTCTGTATTCTTAAGGTGTTTCTTTATGTATCTCATAAAGAGCAACCCTTTATCTTCTGCTAAGAAAGTTCCATCTCCCACATCTTTTATTGGTACGGGAAACTCGAAGTTCTTACCTTGCACTTCATACCATAGCTCTTCCTTGCGGTAGAAACTAAAGCGTACTCTGGTATCTTTTACCAGTTCTTTTAGATCTCTCATTTTGTCTTCACAATCGGTTTACGTGGAGGAATTGGCTGTAAGCCTCCTGTAACCGCGGTTGTTTTAACTCCTGGTTGACTCGTCATCTCTACTCCAAAAACAAAAAAACCCTAGACATGCTAGGGTTAATTTAGGGGGCAAAGGAGATAGCAAACCCTAGACGCATACCTCCACATCAGCCATTACGACTGTCGCTTCAATGATAATGTGTTCTAGTATAATCGTTTGCATTACTATCCTCTTATTTATTTACAACTATTATTGCATAGCTCTAAATCTATGTCAACAGAAATTAAAAGTTTAATTCACACGTGCCGCCAGCACATGCTACTTCGCCAGATAAGTCTGTATTGTCTTCTGTCTCTTTTACTTTCTTTAGCTTAACATCTGTTAGGTGCTTTAGCATTGCGTGATACTTTTGGCGACTGATCTCTTCGAACGGTGCCTGCTTGTAGTTACCACCATCGTATGGCAGAACTGCAAGACCATTGTAACATGCTCTGTTCTCCCACATCCACTGACCTACTTCTTCCCACTCATCATCTTTGAGTGATACAGTTGCAGATACATTGTGTGTGTTGTCACCCTTGACGTGACCAGATTGAATCCACTCTTCGCTAAAGTGTTTA
>Ga0233411_10000036_pt1 | contig 47124 bp, 64 predicted proteins | sample Na_anoxic_2_MG_FD_179799 | JGI IMG/M metagenome (GOLD analysis project Ga0233411, IMG submission 179799) | Seawater microbial communities from Saanich Inlet, British Columbia, Canada - Na_anoxic_2_MG | ecosystem: Environmental > Aquatic > Marine > Inlet | place: Canada: British Columbia...
GTCGAATGTTATTGGCCCTTTGTACTGCTAAGGAAAGGCTAAGGCCAATGCTCATAATTTCCCCGAGAATATTTTTAGGTGCATTGCATATATATAACAATCACTCAACCCCCCTGCCCACCCCCCTTTGGATTCTGGGGAATAAATCAAACAAGTTTTCCATAGTTGGCATGATACTTGCTAGGGCTAGGCTTAACATTCTGGCATGATGCTTGCAAGGTGCAATGACCTTGCCAGTCTTGTCCATGTCTATGCCTACTATATACCATGCCATTTGTAATCCTTTGTACTCCTTTGTACCTGCCTTTGTATAGCCTAAGCCATTGATATTACACATCTTTACACCCGTTAGGGACGTTGATTTTTATTTCTACCTATCCCTATCTATCTGTTTCTATTAACTATTATATATATACTTACCTGTAGTATTCTTGGCATGGTGTATGCTACGCGTGTACGCGGTCATTATATATATAGCAGCTATTATTAATATCAGTGTTAAGTGTATGATATATAAGCATAATGTAAATTAGTTCAATTATCTTGCCTTATTCCCTTGCTTTCCTCGCTGGGTTTGCTATTCTCTAAACATCAAAACAAAACATCGTTTCGGTAAGCAACAAGTTAAACGTTCTTTAACAATCTGGCTTAGGTATATGACATAGCATCAGTCATCCGTCTTACTCCTCCGCACCTTGCTAGGCAAGCTCTCGATATGGATGGGACAGTTTACTTACTCCTTATAATGTAAGGGTAAATAAACATTTGACAAACGATGCGAATCAACTATACTTAGGTCAAGTTAAGCAGAACAACGTTTAACAGTTCTTTAAAAATTCGGGTAGTGTGAAGTGTATGTTAATCATCAAGTTGATTGCCGTCACGTAGTAAGCGACTAAGGTATGGGAGGAAGCCACGGCTAACCTTGTATAGATGAACCCGCTGAATGAGACAACAGGCATGATGAAAGATGATTGGTATATAAACGTTACAGCACCATTGTGCCTAACGTCCGTAACGCTACCTTAAAGCTCATTAATAATTAGGATGATAGATAAGACTACGGGGATAAAATCCCGCTTACCTATCAGCAGACCAAACGAGGTGGAATAGCTTGAGCCGATATAGGCCGTGGACTATGCCTAAGAAGAACCACCACGTAATGTCTTTAAACTTACTCGAAAGAGTTATTAACTACATGTTACTTGTAATGAGTAGCATGAATGATAGTAACTTAACAAGGGGAAATGTATGACTGTTGGCGTATTGATTATCTATGCCCTAATTGTTCTTATTGCATTAAGGGTAATGTCATGAGAGCTTATCAGGTGGTATTCACCAATGGCGTTAAGTGGGAAGTTAAGGGGAAGAATCCTCAACACGTTATGGCTAAGTATAAGCTTGCCCGTAACACCATCAGAACGTTGTCACCAATCAATTAATGGGATGTGGTTTAGTCCTATTCACTTTAGAAAATAATAAGGAGGCTCTATGCCTATCATCGAATTCAACAAAGAAGCAATTGAAGCTAAAATCGTTACAGTTGCAGCCAGTGAAAAGATTACCAAGAAAGCTCTATCTGAGTTAAGCCGTGAACTATTAGCATACGTCTATGAGACAAGTGACGTTGCAATGGTAACCCGTTTAATTAAAGTATTAACACCTGTAAATAAGAAAGTTGCGGCTATCTACTTCCCTAACTTCTTGGGCTGGTCTTTCAATGAGAAAGAACTTACCTTTGGTAAGAAAGCTAAAGAAAAAGTGTTTGATAAGAAGCTTGAAGCGACTACGGCTTTCTTGGAAGATGAGGCGAATGACATCTGGAAGTTTGCCGAAGATGAAATCGTACTACAAGCTAAGCCTAAAGATTATGCGGCTAAACTTACCCAGCTTGTAACTAAAGCAATGAAAGATGAAAACGAAGGCTTAACTATGAAAGAATTATTGTTTGCTATCGTAGCCAGTGAAGAAGTATCATTAGGGGACTTAATGCAGCCATTGGGTGAGCTTGTTGAAGTGAAAGAAGAAGAAGCGGCATAGTATGCCACAGTACAGGATAGTAAGGGCAAGGTATATCCAAGACCTAGTTCACGATGTAAACAAGTGGATTGGGTTCGGGTGGGCGGCGCAAGGTGGTGTTTGCCACTCCCCTGAAACCCTTCAATCTTCTGAACAATACACCCAAGCATTAGTTAAGGGGAAAGATGATGTCTAAACTAGCCTACTACGTCAACGAGCATAAGAATCAAGTGGTGTTCGGTGTGCAAGGCTTATTCTATGAGTTCACACTTGCGTCATGTAAGCAGTGCAAGGAGTTCTACTTGAGCCGCACTGCTGATGATTTCTCGCATGGCACCTACTTTGGCAGCCATATTAAACCTACTGGTTTGGCTAAACTAACCCAGCCACAATTTGCAGGGATGCTGTGCAGCTAGGCACAAACTCAAGGTTGTTATGAGCAGCCTTATGATTGTCTTTTAACTAGGGGAAAGGTATGAAGGGTTCAATAGAATTTAACCATGTACTTACAGATTCACGCCAGACTATGGGCGGGACAATTGAGGCGGGAACGCCTGTCTCGATTCTTAGCCAGTGTGGTACTAACTGCCAGATTCAGGCAGGTGAAACAATCTTTTTCGTAGATAGCTCTGAATTAACAGAACTACACCATCCAATGTATTAGGAGAACACTATGATTAAACGTTCAAGTATAATCTTGCCAAGCGCTACAACTGCACAAGCGGCTAGTGTGTTAAAGAACACTACAGGTAGCCGTAAGTATGTTGTTAAGCGTACGTTCCATTCATCATGTGCTGCATGTATCTCTGGCACTATGGTATCATTCATTGACGACACTGGTAAGATGGTAAGTGTTGATTCATACGATGTTGTGGAAGCATAGGCACATACTCAAGACTACTAGAAATTAGTAGTCTTTATGAATGTTCTTAAACAAGGGGAAAGATATGTGTACTCAAAAGATAGTGTATAATAACCACGTTCTAGTTACAAAGGCGGCACTTGCATTGCGTGACGTGAACCATGTCGTGCTAGGCACTGCTATCGTTGTTGAGGTAAACCGCTACACTACGAATCAGGTGGCTAACGTATGTCATCAATATGGTGGCTATATGGCTAACGAAGTTACCCAGTATGATGAAGCTAAGCTCATTGGAGCTTAGTAGCCTGGATAATGGGATGTTGTTTAGTAACATTTACTTTAGAAAATAATAAGGAGAATGCACCATGAACACACACACGTTAAAACAAGATGTTGACACTATTGGAAATGGTGTATTCGCTAAAGGTACTGAGGTGGTGCTTATTAACTTTGACAGTGGCATCTGCTTAGTACACTGTAATGGTCAACAGTTCTATGTTGACATTGACAAGCTTGCTGAGAAGTAGCCTCAAGCCTATTAGAAATAGTAGGCTTTCTGATTATTTCTTTACACGTTAGGAGACAAGAATGAAATATTTAATACCTGCAATACTGCTAATTGGTTCTTTAACTTACTTGAGTATTGAGATTCAGAATATGTTTATGAATGAACTTACTTCCTTAATTATTGGTTAATGTGTTATTAGTTAAGAATAATAAAGGTAATAACAATACTAATATACTAGTATTACTAATACTTCTAACAACCTATACTTATAGTACCTGAAAATTTACGTTTTGTGAGTAAAAATAAGTGAAATTAGTTAAAATAGGAGGAAATTATGAGCTTTCTTAGTGTCCAATCGTTACGTGGTCAGATGCAATCATGTTGTCCTGATGCGCACTGTCGTATCGGTTTCGGTGATGACGAGAAGGTCACCTTATGCTGGGTATACAACGGTGGTTGGGAGTGTCACCAGATAACATTCCAATTAGGACAACTTAGCATTGCTAATCGTGTGTTTCAAAGGAAAATGCACGAAGCAAAAAGATTCTTTAACGGTTTGGAGTAAGTTATGAAACGTGAAATGTATTTTAAAGCATTGGCAGCCCTTAAAAAGGCTGTAGATGATGAGTTTGGTCGAGGTAAAACACAAGCATTGTTGACTCTCAACGGTGAAGGTGTGGTAAATCGTCTTGATAACACCGCGTGTAGTGCAGGGTTAAACTACCTCAGAGATGACGCACGTAAAGACCTGCAATGCATCATCTCGTTAAACCAACTGAATAATGGGTGTAGAGAAGAGCTTACGCAAGAGGAGAGGCAGTTATTTTGTGACTGGTTCTTGAAACGTAGTCCTTACGCCAAGTGCATCGTCACTAAGAGTGTGAAAACTGCACTCACCCTTGGTATTATAGTTGACCCTAACTACCCAGCGAATTTAGTAGTTGGAACAACTATAGCACAACGTGTGTTATGGGAGTACACCAATATTGTCCAACGCTTCTGCCGCTTTACTAAGGCAGGGATGGATGAGGATGCTGCTTTCGTCATGGCACACAGATATAGCGTGGACGATGGTAAGGTTGCAGAAAGCTGTGAGTCTGGGCACTGTGCCCTAAATGGAAACTATGTAAGTAAGGAGTATATTAGTAACTTCTCGAAGAGAACCTATAGGAATAAAAGGCGTAACTTCAATGTTGTACTTAAGTACGGCATGATTCATAAGCTCTGGGGGGAATACTGGGCAAGAGATTCAGGAATTGACCAGAAGATAAAAGAACTTGTCAAGGTTGAGGTAGCGCCCAAAGAGATACCAAACCCATTCGCACTCACAATGAACCTCAAACGAAATGCACTCACTGTAGAGGCATGTGTTGAGTATATTCAATCAATCCTAGGGGAATAGTATGCCTAAAGTATTAATTATTGATGGTGGCCCAAGCTACTATGCAATGTTCGACAAGATGGGTTGGAAGTTTGCAACAAAGGTTGAAGATGCAGACCTAGTACAGTTTACAGGTGGTGCTGATGTAACACCTAGCTACTATGGGCAAGTACCTCACCCAACTACATCATCAGATGCAGGTCGTGACAAACGTGAAGCCCTTATCTTTAATAAAGCACGTAAGTTAGGTAAGCCTATGGCTGGTATCTGTCGTGGTGGTCAGTTCTTACATGTGTTAAGTGGTGGCACACTATTCCAACATGTACATGGTCATGCAATGTTTGGGACACACGTTGCCGTAACGCCGGACGGGCATATCTTCCAAGTAACCTCGACACACCATCAAGCTATGCGAGATGATTGTGGGGAAGTCCTTGTAGTGGCCGAAACACACGCCCCACAGGAGTTTATGGACGAGGATGGTACGATTGCATTAAGCTCGGCATTAAACAGCGTAGAGAGCGTATATCACGCTAATACGAAGGCTTTCTGCTTCCAACCTCACCCAGAGATGGACAAAGGGAAGGAATGCTGTGTGTTCTATTTCTCCAAACTAGCTGAATTGTTTGGGTTAGGGGCGTAGTGGGATTAAGGGATGTGGTTTAGTTGCATTTACACCAGAAAATAATTACAGGGGAATAGGATGTGTGGATTAGTTGGGGTTGCCGGAGAAATTGGGCATACTGAAGATAAAGTCTTCAGAGATTTATTAATAATTGACAGTATTCGTGGCCCGCACTCAACAGGGGCACTTTTTGTGAGTAAGGCAGGGCATCCAACACTAATTAAAACTGCTGGAGACCCTTTTGTATTGCTGGAGAACACACGTTTCGCCACTCAAATGCGTTATGCTAACCGAGTGTTGCTAGGTCATAACCGTTACGCCACCAAAGGTGCAGTCAACAAGGCAAATGCGCATCCTTTTGAGTTTGATACTCTTATTGGCGCTCACAACGGTACATTGACAGGCCAATACCTGCTAGATGACCATAAAGATTTTGCTGTGGATAGTGAAAACCTATACTACCACATGGATAAACATGGTGTACAAGCTACTGCACCTAAGTTAATGGGTGCTTATGCACTAACTTGGTATGATAAGAATGAAAGTTCAGTTAATTTCTTGCGCAACTTTGAGCGTCCTCTTTATTATACATTCGCCACAAGTAATAAAACAATGTTCTGGGCTAGTGAGCCTTGGATGTTGACTGGAATCTTAGGTAAGCATAAGGTTGAGCACACCGACATCATTCAGGTGGAGGTGGGATACCACTACAAGATGGTTATTGAAGGCAAAGGTATCCTGCCTGACATGATTATTGAAAAGGTCACGCCATACTCATACAAAGCAAAAAGCAGTAAGAAGAGCCACACAAACGCACTGTCTACTTATGTACGGAACAAAGTATCACACATCTGCGGTGATGATGGGGTCTTTAGGGAACTTCAAGAGCATCTTGGGCAAGAAGTGTACTTTAGCGTGGTTGGTTTCTCTGCACCAACAGGCAACGACAAGAACGGGTACTACCTAGCAAGTATGTGTGCAAAACCACACATCAAGTTACGTATTATCACCACAAAGGACAGCCGAACTAGCAAGAAGATTGATTGTGGGGAACGCTTTAGCGGTACGGTGAATCGAATTAACAAAAGGGCAGCTCCATACGGAGTTATAGCAAACGCAAGTATCTCTATTGTAAGAGAGTTACCTAGCGAGGATGATGAGGACGACTCACCATGCTTACTTGGCTATGGCGGTGCATTACTTACAGAGCAAGAGTGGGAACATGCAACGAGTGGTTGCTGTGCTTGGTGTTCTAGCCCTGCTATTGCGGACGAGCATACAGATTACTCTTGGGTGGATGACAACACATACGTTTGTGGTGATTGCTCACAAGAAGCTGACGTTAAACAATATTTATTAGACTGAGAGGTAAGTTATGAAAATCGGTAATAGCGAGTTTTTAATCGGGGCAGACCCAGAGTGTTTCGTACGTGAAATCAAATCTGGTAAGCTTGTCAGTGCTCATGGGATGTTGCCGGGCACTAAAAAGAATCCCCATAAAGTACCTCACGGTGCGGTGCAGATTGATGGCATGGCAGCAGAGTTTAACATTGACCCAGCAGCAACGTGCGAAGAGTTTGTGCGTAATGTCACGTCAGTGTTGAACACCATCCGTGAGATGATTGGGCCTGAATACGAGTTGGTGTTCACCCCCACAGCACACTTTGGTAAAGAGTTGATTGATGCTCAACCACAAGAGGCTAAAGAGTTGGGTTGTGACCCAGACTTCAACGCATACACAGGCAAAGAGAACCCTGTACCAGATGCTGAACTTCCATTTCGTACTGCAGCAGGGCATATCCACATAGGGTGGACAGAGGGCCAAGACTCACACAATGCAGAACATTACAAAATCTGCCGCCACATAATCAAGCAATTGGACTACGCAACACTGCCCACCACACAGCTTGAGAATGATGACACACGACGTAAGCTATACGGCAAGGCTGGGGCGTTCCGTCCTAAGTCTTACGGGGTAGAGTACCGTACACCCTCTAACTTCTGGTTAGAAAGTGAGGAAACAATAAGTCTGATGTACATTGCGGTTACTCAGGGCATTAAGAAGCTCGTCTCTGGGGAGGAGGCGTACTCAGATAGCCCACACCAACAATCAACAGTACGAAGTACCTTCGACAAGGTTGAGGGCGTATACCAATACGACAATTTGGACTGCAAAAATCTCGCGAGAAAGTTCGGTTACAGAGACCAGCTCCTTCACGCCCTCGAAGCCCAAAGACTACGTCCCCAACCACGTGAGGGGCTTTTCCATGTATGACCATGCTGAGTATGCTAGAACACGCCTAGTTGGCACTATCGTCCTACATCGTCGCACTCCTGTCTACATAGAGACAATTAAACGGGATATGACAGCTACTGTATACAATCCACTACAGAAAAATGCCAAGGCTTACCAAGTGCCGCTATGTGGGCTGAACCTCTTAGACTTTGAGTTAGGTTTTATTAACAAGCCACGAGGCGCTGTGTATCTATCCCGTAAGCCACTACGGCATGACTGGAGACAAGGGCTTCGGACTAATAACGTACACTCAAGCAATGGACGTACCACCATGGATGATATTGCGGGGGCATTGCTCCACCGTTACCCCAGCTTCCAGCAGGTAGCCAAGCGGGTGTTGGTTGATAGGCTAGTCCCTAGCTGTGCTTGGTGTCAAGAGTTTGCAATGAACTCTCAGAACAAGATTATCTGGCGCTATGACGTGGTTGGGCAATACTCTCATGGGGATTCAGCAATAACACTTGATGCTCGATTTAAGTTCTTAAAATACAGTTTGGAGGAGGTTACCCGTGACAGTTGCAAAGTATTTTAACATACCTGACAGGAAGCTCACCGATGGTGACCTAGGGGTTGAGGTTGAGGTTGAGGGATGCAACCTACCACGACGCATCCCAAGATACTGGAACACTGATTATGATGGAAGCCTTAAAGGAGAGGCTTACGAGTATGTCTTAGCTAAGCCCCTAAAGAAACCTGAGTTAGCTAAGGCTCTGGTTGAGTTGGATAAGGCGTACTTAACTAACGGCAGTGTGGTTAACGACAGTGTACGCTGTGGTGTGCATGTCCATGTGAATGTGCAGAAGTTAACCATTACACAACTATACAACTTCTTCACCCTATACTCATTGTTTGAAGGCCCGTTGCTACACTACTGTGGTAAGGGTCGTGATGGGAATCTATTCTGCCTACCCTTGAATAAGAGCCCTCAAGTTGTGTATGCCTTACGTGAGGCAGCACAGCAGAAAGAATTCCGCCCATTGTATGACGATGCCTACCGCTACTGTGCAATGAATGTCAAGGCATTAGGTCAGTATGGTAGCCTTGAGTTCCGTGCCTTACGTGGCGGCCCTGACCTACAGCGTGTGTACAAGTGGGCTGAGCTGTTGCAACACCTACGTGATGTGGCAATGGAGTTTAAAGACCCTTGTGAAATCATTGAGTCTGCCTCCCTTAATGGGCACTTAGAAACATTTAAGAAACTCCTTGGAGATAAACGCTCCGTCATGTTTAAGGCTGTACCAAACATTAAACGTAAGCTACAGAAAGGCGCACGTAATGCAGCAGCAATTGCTTTTGCAACTAACTGGGCAGACTTCGATAAGAAGTATGACCCTTACCCAGATTTCTATTAAGGAATTGTCATGAAATTATTTATTAAAGGCCACAAAGCTGGTAGTAAGTCCGTTAAGGCGTTACGTGATGTATTAAAGGCTGCTGATGTTGATGTCAAGCTTATTCGTAATAAGAATAGTAAGTATGTACACGATGCGGAAGAACACCTAGTGATTAACTGGGGTGATAGTGGTGCGGAAGTCTATGGGAATATGTTAAATGACCCGAGAGCTATCTCTTTTGCGTCAGATAAAATGGCGACATTCAAGTCATTGGCCGAACGTGATGTAAGCTCAGTCCCTTTCTTCTTTACTAAGGAAGGGGCTCAGGACTTCCTAGAAGCTCGTGAGGGACGCGTTGTTTATTGCCGTACAATCATCCAAGGTAGTCAAGGGGATGGCATTGTAGTGGCTAAGAATGCCGATGAGCTAGTACCTGCCAAGCTATACACTGGCGGTATTGTTGACAAGAAACGTAAGGAGTATCGGGTACATGTGTTCAACGGCAAGGTTATCAATATACAAGAGAAGCGTCGCCGTAATGGTTACAAGGAGCTTGAGAACTACAGTGACGATGTACGAAATCTTGCAGGTGGCTGGGTATTCTGTACCAAGGATGTCAAGCTTGGGGACGAAACGGTACAGACCTGTGTTAATGCCGTAGCTGCATTAGGCTTAGATTTCGGCGCTGTAGACATCTTACAGACAACCAATGGTAAGTGTTGGGTATTGGAAGTAAACACCGCCTGTGGCTTACAAGGCTCTACTGTGGACAAGTATGTAGAAGCTATTAAGGATTACCTAAACCCTAAGGTGGCTGATGTTGCAGATTTAGTCTGGGGTGAGGATTAAGGTAACAGCAAGTTACGTCAAGTAACGGTAATAATAATGGGAGTATTAAAGTATGAGTAAGAGCTATAACAAGGTGGTCGTAATTAACCCAACGCTTAAATGTTACAAACAAGTTGGAACTACCATTGAAGAAGGTACGCTGACAAGTATTGTATGTATAGGTGGTAGGAAGGTTAAGTTGCGGAACATTAACATGACTAAATTAGTTTCCAAGAAGACCGAGGAACTAACCATCCTATATAACCCCAAAAACGGTTGGGTTAAAAAGTACCCTAATGCTTGTGTGGCAAATAAGGTCAGAGCAAAATGGGGAATGCACCAGCAAATACTCACAGTAAGCGTGTAACGGTAATAATAATGGGATGTGGAGTATGTAGATTTTTGCTAGAAAATATTTTCCATGTTCTAGCACACACAATTTAATAAGGAAATAGTATGTCAAAGGTTACACGTATCGAACAGTTAGCAAATGAAGATTCACTATACCGTGTTAGTGGTTTGTTTGAGAAGAGTCAGATTTGCACTGTGGTTAAGTTATTTAATTGTCACCTAGTAGCGCCAGTGCTAAACTGTCCTAAGGGCCAATACTATGAGAGCCACGTTTTTGAGGCAATGCTAAAGACGGGTTCAGTTAAAATTATGTGCCTACAACGAGGTTATTAGGGGAGAGTAGATGGGAAGATGTATAGCAGAGCTCCCACATGAATGTGGTACAGAGTTCGGGCTTCGTGCCTTTGAACGTGAAGATGGCACAGTAGATGGATTCTGCTTTCGTTGCCACAAGTATGTACGGCATCCGTTTGGTAAGCCAATGGGTGTTGAGGATGTCCCAGCACCCAAACGTAAGTTAGGGCTAACAGAGGAGGAGTTAGCAGAGGCATTTGCAGAGATTGCAGAGTGTAAGGCCGTTGACCTAGTAGACAGACGTTTACGGGCTGATTGCTTAGACTACTATGGAATTAAGATTGGCATGGACAGAGCCACTGGGAAGAAGCCTGAGCTTCACTACTATCCATACACTAAGAGGGGGAAGATAGCAAGGTGTAAAGTAAGACTCATTGAAAATAAAAGAATGTGGTCTATTGGTAATGAAAAAGATGTAGACTTATTTGGGTGGGAACAGGCAGTAGCCTCAGGCGCTAAGCGTTTGCTAATCGTTGAAGGAGAGCTTGATTGTCCTGCACTTAAACGTATCATTGATATTCACACCAAACCTGAATTTGACCAATACAAACCTGCCGTGGTGTCCCTGATTAACGGGAGTAAATCCGCAGGTAAAGACTTAGCTAGGCTTGCACCTAAGATACGTAAGCACTTCAAGGAAGAGGACATCAGCTTTGTCTATGATGATGACGAGTCAGGTGAACACGCCGTGGAAGACTCAATCAAAGTGTTCCCTAATGCAACATCAGTAACACTGCCAAGTAATGATGCCAATGCCTGTATCCTAGAGGGCACTACAAGGGGTGCGTTCAACGCAGTGATGTTCAAGGCAGAGAAGCCTAAGAACTCTCGGCTAGTGTCCGCTGATGACTTGTTTGAGGAAGCTAAAGTGCCTGCTGAGTTGGGTGTTAGCTGGCCTTGGGCAGTTATGACAGACATGACTCGTGGTATCCGTACTGGGGAGACTATCTACATAGCCGCTGGGGAGAAGATGGGTAAGTCTGAGATAGTTAACGCCCTTGCAGCACACCTCATTAAAGAGCATGGTTGGAAAGTGTTCTTGGCTAAGCCAGAGGAGGCATTGAAGAAGACGGTCAAGATGCTGGCGAACAAGATGGTCGGTTCTGTGTTCACAGACCCACACATTCCGTTTGATGAGTCTGCATACAACAAGGCTTGTGACCTGATGAAAGGTAAAGTCAAGCTCCTTGGTGTGTACCAGCATGTTACTTGGGAGGTGTTAAGGGCTGACATATGTGCAGCAGCAGCTTGGGGTACTAAGGCGGTGTTCATAGACCCACTAACATGTCTTACAAACGGCATGAGCAGTACAGAACGTAACGATAAGCTGATGGGGATAGGGCAAGAGTTAGCAGCCTTGGCACTAGACCTTGACATTGTAATCTTTATCTTTGCCCACCTAAATAAACCAGCACAAGGCGCTACGCCATGGGATAGGGGTGGTAAGATAACAACAAACTACTTTGCAGGTAGTAGCGGCATGGCACGTAGCTGTAACTACGCAATAGGGTTGGAGGGAAATAAAGACCCAGAGCTTAGTGAGGATGAACGTAACATCAGGAAGTTAGGCTTGCTTGCAGACCGAGAGTTTGGTGAGTCCGGCTATTGTAATCTCTACTGGAACAAGGCTAACCACATGTTTAGTCAGATATAGGAGGGCTATGCTTAGATTCTTATGCGGGTTGTGGTTTGGTGCACTGTTAGCCATACTTGCAGCTATGTACATTTCAGAGAAGCCTATGAGGGATGCTTGTGGGCTAGTGGGGGAAGACTATTGGATGGTCTCATATAATGACTTGGTTGTTGTCTGCAAGAAAGGAGAGCAGAGAGTGACAGTGGTGAGATGATATGAAGAAGGAGATAGAGCAGCACTACATTGATAACTACGGGAAGTTTGTTAAGATATTGAACCACAGGGCAGGCTCGGTTCAAGGGGCAGAGGATGTTATCCAAGATGCCTACGAACGTGCCCTGCGCTATAAGAACAGCTTCAACCCAGACTTACAGGAGTTTGGTGGTTGGTTTAATGGCATATTGAATAATGCACTACGTGACTATAAGGTGGTTGAACGTCGCCTAGGTATGAGTGTGGAGTATGATGAAGAAAGGGAGGAGGGAACACCCCTTCTTGAGTGGGAACAGAACACTATTGACTGTGTGCTTGCCGACATAAATAAAAGGAAACTCCTTATTAGGCAAGTGTTGTTCCTTTACTTCTTCCGTCAATATAAACCACGAGATATTGTTCAGGTACTTGAGACGAGTAATGCTTATGTGCGAACTTTAGTTAAGGAGTTTAAGAAGGAAATGAAAGCTAAGTACGGGGATAAGGTTTGAGGTATTTCTTAGACACGGACATGCCTGACTGGGAGTGGTACATCTTGGATTGTGTGAACTTCTATAGGAGGGTGGAAGGGCCATTTGGCACACGAGAGGAAGCACAAGCGAGGTGTGATGAATTAAACAAGGGGTAGTATGTCAGAATTTGTATTGAAGTGTTGTGCCCATTGCGGCAAGGAGTTTAGTAGTGATGTCTCAACTAAGCTATACTGTTGTACCAACTGCAATAAGGCCGCTTGGCGCAAGAGGAATCCTGAAAAGGTTAAATCTTACCGGAAAGAGTACGACGGGAACGTACCTAACAGGATTCTTACTAGAGTGAAAAGCAGGGCAAAGAGGTGTAAAATACCTTTTAACCTGACGATAGAGGACATAATCGTGCCAGACCTATGCCCAGTTCTTGGAATACCTATATACAGTGTGAGCGGAGCAGGCACTAACCAGTACCACTCCCCATCTCTGGATAGGATAGTGCCAGAGCTGGGATATGTCAAGGGGAATGTCCGTGTCATTTCGCAAAGAGCAAACTTACTTAAAAGTAACGCAACAATTGAGGAGTTGGAGGCCGTCCTAGATGACGCAAGGAAAAACTTACTGCTTTGATTTAGAGGGGGACAGCCTTACACCCACAAAGATTTGGTGTATTGGCTGCCAGAATGTTAAGGTTGGTGGTGTAAACACTACCACAAGCTATGAGAACATGCGTAAGCTGTTTTCTAACCCAACCCATACATTCATAGCACATAACGGGAAACGCTTTGACATCCCTGTTATGGAGCACCTGTTGGGTATTAGCATAAAGGCAAGAGTTATTGATACACTGTTCTTGTCTTGGACACTAGAGCCTAACAGACCTAAGCATGGGCTGGACTCATACGGAGATGAGGCTGGCATACCTAAGCCCCCAATTGAGGACTGGGAGAACTTACCGATAGAAGAATACTTGCATCGTGTCACGGAAGATGTTAAGATTAATATGTACGTTTGGAAGAAGCAACTTAAGATGCTCAAGAAGTTGTATGACAATGATATGGATGAAGTAAACAGGTACATTGACTTCCTAATGTTCCATGCAGACTTAGCAGTCAAGCAGGAGCAAGTAGGTTGGAAGCTGGACAGTAAGCGTTGTCCCCGTGTATTAGGGGAGTTGGTAGAGGTCAAGGAAGCTAAGCACCTTGAGCTTGAGAAGTATATGCCTAAGGTGGCAGTGTATAAGAAGAAGACATTCCCTAAACGGGAGCAGTTCAAACGTAACGGGGACTTATGTAATGATTGGGTTAACTGGTATGCACTGCTTGAGGAGCAAGGGCTACCAAAGAATCACGTTGGTGAAGTTAAGTATGTGGCAAGCTACAAAGAACCTAATGCCGGAAGCGTTGACCAACTCAAGGCTTGGTGCTATAGCTTAGGCTGGAAGCCTAGTGAGTTTGACTACAAGAGGGACAAGAAAACTGGGGATGTGCGTAGGATACCACAACTCAGGGTTAAGACGGACGAAGGGCCAGAGTTAGCACCTTGTGTTAAACTCCTGCTCGATAAAGAACCTAAGTTAGAGCTCATAGCTGACTTAGGAGTAATAACACACCGCATCTCAGTGCTCAATGGCTTTCTGAATAACGTCAATGAAGAAGGTTATGTCCAAGCACAGATGCAAGGGTTTACAAACACATTACGGTGGAAGCACAAGGTTGTCCTTAACCTGCCCGGTGTTGATAAGATGTATGGGGAGGATATGAGGGGCTGCCTGACATGCCCAGAAGGTTATGAGTTATGTGGCAGTGACATGTGTGCCCAAGAGGACAGGACGAAACAGCATTACATGTGGCCGTATGACCCTGACTATGTTACTGAGATGAACACACCAGACTTCGACCCTCACCTTGACTTGGCAGCGTTCGCAGGGAAGCTGACCAAAGAACAGGTCGCGGCATTTAAAATCAAGAAGAACAAGATTGTAGGTGCAATACGTAAGGTTTATAAGTCAGTGAACTATGCCTGTACTTATGGAGCTCAAGGGCCAACAGTAGCACGTACAGCAGGAGTTCCTGAGCCAGAGGGGTACAAGCTAGTTGAGTCATACTGGAAACGTAACTGGTCTGTAAAGGCTATAGCAGAGGAGCAGATAACTAAGAAATGTAATGGCTTGATGTGGCTATACAATCCAGTCAGTAAGTTTTGGTACTACCTAAAACATAAGAAGGATATATTTAGTACACTAAACCAAGGGACAGGCTCTTACGTATTCATTAGATGGTTGATGAATGTTGTGGCGCTAGGTGGCCCACCAATTATTGGCAATGTACACGATGAGATAATATGTCTCATTAGGAAAGTACCGGGAGCTAGGGAGAAGTGTGCAGCATTATTGCACAAGGCTATAGCAATGGTAAACGAACAACTTAAACTGAACAGAGACCTTGAGGTTGATGCTCAATTCGGAAACACTTATGCAGACATACACTAAAGGATAAATAATATGGCTTTAAACGCTAAGCGAGTAGCAGTACAAGCAACAGGCAACAAACAAGAACCAATGGAAGCTGGCACATACCCATGTCGTGTAGTACAGATTATCGACTTAGGTGTGCAGCCTCAACGTGCATTCGATGGTAACGCTAAGCCACCTATCCAGCACATCCGTATTACTTATGAGTTCACTGATGAGTTCTGCTTAGATGATGGTGGCAAGGAGCAAGACGATAAGCCACGTTGGTTATCAGAAGACATCCCGTTCCATTCACTAAGTGCTGACCTAGCTAAGTCCACTAAGCGTTACAAAGCTATTGACCCACAAGATAACTTTGATGGGGATTTCACACAATTAGTTGGTTGTGCATGTAATGTTACCATTGTGAATAGCGAAGGTAAAGGTAAGAATGTGGGCAAGGTGTACAACAACATCGGAGCTGTCACATCAATGCGTGACCGTGATGCTAAGAAGTGTGCTGAGTTAGTGAACGAGCCTACTGTATTCCTCATGGATGAGCCTGACAAGAAGGCTTGGGGCAAGCTACCTCAGTGGTTACAAGATAAGATTAAGGCCGCTATTGACTTCGAGCAAAGCCCATTAGCTAAAGTGTTGGCTGGTGGGGAGCCTGACAAGCAAGAGCCTAAACCAGAACCTAAGCAAGAGCCTAAACCAGAACCTAAGCAAGAGCCTGTAGCTGATGATGGTGAAGAAGATAGCGATAAACCTTGGTAGGAGGTAGTTATGTGTTGTGATGCTTGTGGTGGTACGAAAGATGATGGCGAGAAAGGTGTGTGTAAGCATTGTGGGTCAACTACGTATGGGGGGATTTCCGAAGATATTTGTGGGTATAGTCCATGCTGCTGTGGGCATTGCGGATCCGCCCCTTGTGACGAGAGATGCTAGTTAAATTAAGGGGCTTCGGCCCCTACTTTGGAGGTAGTATGGCAAGGCGTACTGATTTTACTAAAGCCCTAACGTACACAGGGCAGAAGCTCAAGGGTGATGTTGAAGTTACCCTAAAGATAGATGGTGTCCGTATCTTATACCGAGATGGGGAATTAGTTACACGTAACAACAAAGTGCCACCGGGGCTGTACAAGGCATGTACAAGGGGTGCGATAGAGAAGCTCAAGAAGCATGGGGACTGTGAGATATACCTTGGCTCGTTTGTCAAGTCTAACAGCCCATTACAACGACATGAGCCAGAGGTTGGTTGCATTACAGAGGAGCACATCTACCCACTGGCTGAGTTGGATGAGCGCCTTAAGTATGGTATCTGGGAGGAAGTTACAGGAGAGTTCTATGAGGCCATGCAAGTCATGCTAAGGATGGCAGTGGGGGCAGGATTTGAAGGTCTTGTGCTTAGGGCCAATGGCAGGTGGTATAGGATGAAGCCAAAGGCTACGGCTGATGTATTCATTACTGGTTGGTTCGAGCAGAAGGACAAGCACGGCGAGCTTAAAGGGGTATTGGGCGGGTTTACAACCAACTATGGTAGAGTTACAGCCTTCACTGATGAAATGCGCGAGAAGCTCTGGGTTGAGCCTGTGCAGCATGTAGGTAAGCTAATGGAGGTTGAGTATAAAGAACTGTATGCAAGCGGGTCATTCAGATATGCTGTTAAGTTCTTACACTTCCGTTACGATAAAGATGTAGAATCATTTGATAAAGTGAACGTAGGGAACATCGAATTTAATCCACACATGTGGGAGGATGAATAAGTATGCAAGTAGAAACATTAGGTTGGGCAGCGTGGTTAAAGGTTGAGTCAAATAAAGTGAAGGGGAAATAGATGGAGTTACAAATTGGAATGCCCGTAGTATTACATGATGTACATGGGCTAAAGGATTGCCAGCTATGGCCGGGTCAAGAGGGAATGGTAAACTCAATGGTGAATGTGGAGGGTGTTAGCTACATCTACTTCATGCCAGATAATACGACACGTATGTATGTTATTACAGAAGACCGTGTGACTATTAATGAAGATAAGATTGGTGCTTGGGAGGCAGAGAATGAATAGCTGCCCTAAGTGTGGTGGTGATTTAATAGGGGATGGTTACTCAACAGTAATGCACTGTGAGTTTGCAGACCCAGAGACTTACATATACTGTGCTCCTGATGAGGGGCCGATACTGTGTGACTTTGACATCTTGGAGAACCTAAAGGTATGTGAGGAGTTGCTTATGAAGAAGGAGGTGTGATGAAACCATTAATCGATATGGATATTTTACGCTATGAAATTGGGGCGTGTGGGCAGTATGAAGATGAAGAAGGTAACATAGTAGCTAAGAGCTTTGATGGAGTGGCTGCTGCTGTTGACCAGAAGATTAAGGAAATCTGTGCCCTTGTCTGGGCTACAGAAGAACCTTTATGCTTCCTTAGTATGGATGCACGTACTAAGAAACGTGACGCTCGTAAGATTGAGCGTAAGGTTAAGCGCCTTGAGAAGAGATTGGAGGGGAATCCCCTAGACGCTTCCGCAAACGCTGAGGTGAAAGTTCTTAAGGAGCAGCAAGTATATAAGCCCAACTTCCGAGAGAACATAGCCAAGAAGAAAGTGTATAAGGGCAATCGTGCTGCATCAGTCAAGCCTTTACACTATGACAACATCACTGAGTATATCTTAGCAGCATACGACTGTGTAATGGCAGAGGGTCTTGAAGCAGACGACCTCCTCTCCATCTACCAACGTAAGGCAATGGCCGAGTGTAAAGACCCTACTACCATCATTTGCAGTAGGGACAAAGATTTGGCCCAGTGTAACGGAATGTATTTCTCTTGGGAGTGTGGGCGACAGAAGCAATTCGGGCCAGTCCTAGTGTCTGGGCTAGGTTCGTTACGCCCAATCTACAGAGGTAAGAATGCAAAAGGAGAGCCTAAGTTAGCGGAAGTAAAAGGTGTGGGGGTGTCGTACTTTGCCGCACAAATGCTTATGGGAGACCCAACGGACAACATACCGGGGCTACCGGGGTGTGGGCCAACAAAGGCGTACCCCTCACTAAAAGACTGCAACAGTGAGCAGGAGTTGTTCACCGCAGTTAAGGAGTTGTACGTCCTGAAGTTTGGTGATGGGTGGGCAGAGGAGATGCTTGAGCAAGGTAGGTTATTATTTATGGTGCAGGAACTAGATGAGGACGGCAAGCCAATTATGTGGCAGTTGCCAGAATATCTCTTGGAGGATGTTTGATAACACAAGCGAGGTTAATGGAGGTGCTACAACTTAACAATGATTGCACCGGATTTATCAACAAAGTGCGGAGAGGTAAGTGCTTGATTGGAGACAGTCCGGGGTATCCCCTTGAGGGGTACACGTACTTAATGCTGGACGGTAAAGCGTACCCCGCACACCACCTGATGTGGCTGTGGCATAAAGGGGAACTACCACCAAAAGGCTTCGACATTGACCACGAGGATTTGCGGCGGGACAACAACCACATTACAAACTTGCGGTTGGCAACCCGCTCCCAGAACATGCTCAACACAAAAGCACATAAGGACAGTAGGTCTGGTATTAAGAATGTATTCTTTAGGAGGGATACCGGGAAGTGGGCAGTGCGGCTCACTGTGAACGGGAAGTACAAATCTTTCGGAAGTTTCGAGGACTTAGAGCTGGCTGAACTTGTTGCCGAGGAGGCCAGAGAAAAGTATCATGGGGAGTTTGCAAATGGCTAGACCAAGCGGTGAGAAGAATAGGTGTTCTGGGCAGTGGACGGAAGCGAAGTTCCACAGCTTCATTAAGAGTATGCTGAGGCAGGGCACTAGGAAATGGGCCCCTATACAGCAATGCCTGAAGGAGGCAAGAGTGCGACGGGGCTGGTACTTGTGTGCCTATTGCAACCAAGAAGTACCTGCCACAATACTAACCACACTAAAGAACGGGAAGACTAAGCGAGTAAAGAACGCAATTGCAGACCATTTGATTCCCGTAGTGCCGCCAGAGGTAGGCTTTACCACATGGGATGACCTGATAGAGGGCATGTACTGCGAGATAGATAACATAAAGTGCTGCTGCCACGCTTGCCATCAGGTCAAGTGTGCAGAAGAAGCAGCCATTGCTAAAGAGCGCCGGGCAAAAGAGAAACAGGAGAAGTTAGATGAGTAAATTATTTCAAGAAATCAGCAACCCAGCACTACGTGCATGGAATCAGCTAGCCACACTACGTAACTTGGAGGAGGTGCATGGAGAGAAAGCATCCAGTGCCTACTACGAGGAGTTAAGTGATGCAGAGAAAGTGAACATCTTGGCAATTGGAACCCGCATCCTTGTTAAGGGTGAGAGTTTCGTACGTGCAGAAGTGAACCGAGAACTATAATCTTACGGGGCTTCGTGCCCCACATCTTGGAGTTGATTATGAGTGGTAAAAATAGAATTAAGCAGCAGAAAGCAAAGCAAGCTAAACGTGACAACCAACAGGCACATCAAGTAGCAGACAGCGAACGTAAGCACCAATCACACTACAAGCTAGACTGGTTTAAGCCTACTGAGATTCAGCAAGAGATATGCCTAAGCTACTACTCGAATGACCTGACAGCAGTACAAGGAAGCTCTGGTACTGGTAAGTCCACTACCGTTATCCACCTTGCCCTGAACGATTTAAAAGACCGACGATTCAGTAAGATTGTATTCTGTAAGACACCTGCTGAGTTAGGTGATGATAAGATTGGTTTCTTATCTGGGAGTGCAACAGAGAAACTGGCAATGCACTTCGAGGCAATGCGTAGTATTTTCCACACGTTTATGTCAAAAGAAAAACTTGTAATGGAGGAAGCACATGGGAATATCGAGTTTACTATACCTAACTTTATTGCTGGACGCACTATTGACAATGCCATCTTTATCCTTGATGAGAGCCAGCTTCTGTCAGCTAAAACCTGTAAGCTCTTGCTCGAACGGGCAGGACAAAACTGTAAAGTAATTGTCCTTGGGGATAAGAGCCAAACGTATGCTTGTAAGGAACGTACTGATGGCTTCACTGATTTTGTGCAACGTATCACCCGTGTTGATGAAGATGGCCAGAGGGTTAGCACACAGCCTACTATGGGTTATGTAGAGATGAAGGCAGCAGATAACATGCGCTCAGACCTATCACGCCGTGTGGTTGAACTTTACGAGGGAGTGTAGCACATGACAACTATAGTCTATAGCCATGAGCACAAAGAAATCGCATTCGACTCACGAGCATCCCGTGGTGGAGACATTGTAACAGACGACTACAACAAGTTATACAAGAGTAATGGTGTACAGTTCATCATCTCGGGGAGTCCTGCTGATGCTGAGGTATTCATTGCAATGTACGAAGACCCTGAGCTACGTGCCATCCCTGAGATTGATGCCATTGTGGTTGATGAAGGGAAGGTGTACAGTGTTCATCCCACAGAGGAGGGTGAGTTATCTTGCTTCGAGGCCTACTTTGATATTGGTGCAGGGAGTGGCTCTCCTTGGGCCATTGCTGCCCTAGACCACGGCAAGACACCACGACAGGCTGTTAAGTATGCAGCTACTCGTGACTTATACACTGGCGGTAAGATTCATGTGATTAAGGTGAAGTAGTGGAACTATGTGACTACAGTGGAGACCAAGTATTGCTAGACCGTACTGTTGATAAGCTGGAGGACGGCGGGAAGCCTGACTTAGTAGACAAGCCTAACCACTATATGGTTATTGGCAACACAGAGGCTAAAGACCTCATCAAGGTTATGCTAGACCAGTATGTTAAAGATAACCCTAGTGCCACACCTTACCAGATTTACTGTGCAGGTTGCTCCTTCAAGTACCGTCTTCGTGTAGGTAAGAAGGACGCTGTAGGGCAGGAAGTACGTAAGGCACTTAGGTATGTAGATATGCACAACGAGGAGATCTAATAAGTGAATTTGATTTACACATCGACGGGATGCGCACCGTGCAAGGCGCTCAAGATTAAGTTGGCTGAGGCTGGCATTGAGGTCACATACGTTAACGTAGAAACCTTGGAACGCACGGATTATCCAGCAGGGCTTCGCTCAGTACCAACGCTTGTTACTGGCCACGGGGATATGGTTGTTGGGGATGCAATACTTAAAACCCTTCTTGGAGGTAATGCCTAATGGAATTAAGCAACGAAATACTAAGTTCAATCACAATCTTTAATAAGTATGCTAAGTACATCCCAGAAAAGGAACGTCGGGAAACTTGGCATGACCTAGTTACACGTAACATGGAGATGCACATAAGCAAATATCCAAAACTTGAGGGGGGGATTAGGGATGCCTACAATCTCGTGTTTGATAAGAAAGTCTTGCCAAGTATGCGGTCACTCCAGTTCGGAGGCCGTCCAATTGAGCTTGCCCACAACCGCATATACAACTGCGCTTACATGCCAATTGACCACATTGATGCATTCAGTGAGCTTATGTTCCTCTTGCTTGGTGGAACTGGAGCTGGATATTCCGTACAGTCCAGACACACTGAACAGCTACCCACTGTTACTGGCCCAATTAACGAGAGCCGTCGGTTCCTTGTCGGGGATAGTATTGAAGGGTGGGCAGACGCAGTTAAAGTCCTCGTTGAGTCATACTTCCTTGGAAAGCAATATCCTGTATTTGACCTACGAGATGTGCGTGAGAAAGGGGCAGCACTAATAACCACAGGGGGTAAGGCTCCAGGGCCTGAGCCACTTAAGGTATGTCTAGGTAAGTTGGAAGTTATCCTTGATGCGAACTTGGGGCAGCAACTGCGGCCTATTGATGTCCACGACATGTGCTGTATCATTGCTGACGCAGTGTTGGCTGGCGGCATACGCCGTGCAGCACTCATCTCATTGTTTGACCGCTTTGATGAGGAGATGTTGACATGTAAGCAAGGTGCTTGGTGGGAGACAGCACCACATCGAGGTCGTGCAAACAACTCTGCAACACTTCCGCGAGGTGAGGTGAGCCGTGGTGAATTCTACGAGTTGATGAAGCGTGTAGAGGACAGCGGTTGTGGTGAGCCGGGGGTATACTGGACTAACAACCCAGATTGGGGAACAAACCCTTGCTGTGAGATAGGCTTACGGCCATTCCAGTTCTGCAACCTAAACGAAATAAATGCAGATGACTTGGTTGACCAAGCTGACCTGAATGCACGAGCTAAGGCTGGCGCACTTATTGGCACACTCCAAGCAGGTTATACAGACTTCCACTACCTACGCCCCGTCTGGAGACAAACCACAGAGAAAGATGCTTTGGTTGGTGTTGGTATGACAGGCATTGGTTCTGGTGCTGTACTTGGCCTAGACCTTCGTGAAGCTGCAGACGTAGTTATCGAAGAGAATAAGCGTGTGGCTGACTTGATTGGCATTAATCACGCAGCAAGAACAACAACAGTTAAGCCTAGCGGTACATCAAGCCTTGTGGTTGGTAGTGCTTCTGGTATACATGGTTGGCACAATGACTACTACATACGCCGGATGCGCCTTGGCAAGGATGAGGCTTTGTATAAGTACCTACACAAGAATATTCCCGCTTTAGTTGAAGATGACTTCTTTGCCCCAGCCACATCGGCAGTTGCCTCATTCCCACAGAAAGCTCCTGAGGGCTCTGTACTAAGACATGAGCCTATGACTGACCTACTAGAGCGTGTCAGACACTTTAACCTTGACTGGGTACGCCACGGCCATATGAACGGAGACAATACACACAACGTGTCTTGTACCATTTCGGTAAAGGCAGATGAGTGGCCTACTGTGTGTGATTGGATGTGGAAGAACCGCAATGACTACAATGGCATCTCTGTCCTGCCATATGATGGCGGAACTTATCAGCAAGCGCCTTTCGAAGATTGTACTAAAGAGGTGTATGAGGGTATGTTACCTCAGCTAAAGGCAGTTGACCTATCTAAAGTAGTTGAGGGGGATGACAACACAGACTTGGCTGGTGAGGTTGCCTGTTCAGGTGGTGCTTGTGAGCTTGTAATGTAAGGAGTTGATATGGAGAGTCCTGTGGAGTGGGCAGCTTTGAAGTTCCCACCCCTAAACTTATGGAATATGTGGCCAACCAAAGAGATGGCTGCAATACACGCTGAGGTTCAAGACCCGACCTTATGGAATGAATACGAGACAGAGGTAATTTAATGTTTAAAAGGTATGACCTAGAAGTAATCAATAACTTCCCAATGATGGTGGAGAAACCTGACGGACGTTACGTACATGCAGACACTTACATCAATCTTGTCCGTGCGTATAAAGAGTTGCTGGATGTTTACTGTAAGCCTGTAGCCGAAAGCTAGACAAAAAGAAAGGGGAGAAGACGCAATGTCAACTCCCCTTATATTACTTAACTTTAACGTAGTCACCTAACTCATCCCTGAGTGTGTCTACTTGATATTGTAAGAATTCCAACTGACCATCCTGCCTAACCTTACCCTCCGATAAAGTCCTCACAATAGCCAAGTCCTTTTTAAACCCCTCCTGATTAGTCGTCAACACAGCAACATCCACCCTAACAGCGGTATACGCACCGACCCCACCAACAAGGCCAGCAAGTAGTGCTGGGACTAACCCCTTTACAAAATCTGACATACCCTCTCCTAGAATAAATTCCTAATACTTCCAATAAGACTAAACAAACCTTTTATCATCTCACCCGGTGACGGGATAGCCCACCCTGCAAGCAGGATGATAACACCCAACATCCATGGTTCTATCATATTTGTGATGACATTACTCGTCTGACTTACTGAACCTACTGTTTCTGCAACAACCTCTTGAGGGGCAGGTATCCCTGCACACCCCGTAAGTAAGAGGACTATCCAAAAGAATAGCCCTACCAATAGATACCCTCTCACACTACTCCCCCTTAATGCGTTTCATAATAGAGATTAACTTCTCGGCATACTTAGGGTCAGTTGCATACCCTGCATCTTGCAGTGCTTGCGCTTGCTCCTCTGGTGTACCTGCCTCAAGTGCCTTGGCATATCTTGGATTGCTTAGTATGAAGTCCTTATACCCCTTGACACTATCCGAGAATCCCTCGAACTTCTTGAACTCATCATCAATCTTCACACGCTTACCGTCTACGACTTCGTGTGTTGTGATGGTCTGTCCCTTCCCTTTTATGCCAAAGTAGTTACTTCCTTTTACACTCTTGCCCCAACCCGACTCAAGGATAGCTTGTGCTGCCACTACCTCTGGGTGGATGCCAGTTCCTTGGACAACCTCAGTTATCGTTGGCACTATTGAGTTGACAAAGCCTTCCCTCGTTGAGGTGTCAAGCGTAGGCTCTGCCACTGCTACTTTCCCAGTAGGAGTAGTATTAATATTAGATTCCTCACTCTTCACCTCCTGTGGCTTTTTTACACCTTCCTCGGCTCCTTCCTCCTGTGGTAAGAAGAACTTACTACCTTCCTCAAAAGAAACTCCCAAAGCTTTAGAGTATACATTTACGGATGGAACTACATCTTCTCGTAGTTTCTTGTTCAGGTCACGTATGTCCTTTTGGGCAAGGCGGCTGTTCAAGTGTTCAGGTTTTAGTTCCCAGTGAATGTTCCCGTCAGTGACAACGAGTGTAGCTACGTCTGCAATAGGCTTGCTCTCCCTTGTGTAGCCTCCTGCGAATCGTGGGTCAGACGCACTACTACGTGCGGTATTCACCTGAGCACCTGTCACGGCCTCACGGATAGCAACATCAGTTACGTCAGTAACATACATCTGCATAGTCTCAAATGCAACACGCTTCTGCTCGGGGTTAAGTACATCCATAGCACCCTCAACATTCATAAGGTCTACAACATACTTAAGTTCGTCTGTGTCATAGTCCATGCCATTACGGTGCATGTGTGTGATGACACCCTCCAACGAGTCAGCCAACTCCCCCTTAACCTCAGCATCTACCTCGGGCTTAGCTCCCTGCTCCACTACAGTCTTTAGTGCCACCTTATCTTCCTCTGTGGCCTCTGTAACATCAAGAGGTTTAACTGGCTTAGGCTTAGGATTAAGTCTATTCAACTCATCCTTGGTCGCCTTAGAGGTCACAAAGTCAACAACAAACTTACTCATACTCACCCCGATTCCCGGCTGATGTCCCATAAGTTTAGATGCAGTGACCACTGCTAGGCGGTCTGGGTCTGATACAAACAATGCCTCAGCGATGTTCGTATTGCGGGCACGACGTGCTGCTGCTGCCTCAGTCTCAATCGTCTGATTTACAATGTCTTCTGCGAGCTGTAGCTCCTCTTGGATAGGCTTGGCTAACGCCATGATACTAGGGTCAGTTGCATACTCCCCTAGGCTGGCGATGCCACGGTTGAGCTCCATCTTATTCTTACGGATAACTAGGAGCGCCTCCTCTTGTGTCATATCTCCACGTTTCCATGACTCTACAAGCTCATCTGCCTCGTTCTCGTTCTTGGTGAGCAAGTCCTTAGACACTGTCTGGAATCCAGCCAACACTGTTGTCTTGAGCTGTCTTTTAGAGATTCGCCCTTGCTGCTCCTCTTGTGACATACGTTTAATGTCAGCAGAGATAATCTTATCCTTCATCTGCAAGGACTGGAACACCTCAAACTGTTTGTCGTTAAACTCTTGTGATGCACCAAAGCGACCAAACCCATCACTGATTGCAGCATTGCGCCGTTTCTGCTCTGCCGCCTCATCCACAGAAGGGCCAGCGGAAGTTTCCCCAGTGGCCTCCTTGAACAGTCTACTCGCATCTGTGGCAAGCTCTGGGTGTTCTGCATTAAACTTAGATAGTGCTAGGCGTTGCTCACGAGAGACATCAACCTTACCACTCGTAGCCCCTGCCTGTCGGATGTTTAGGAGGCGTTGAGACAGGTCTCCCATTGCTGTTGCAGTTGTACGCTTAGCCTCATCCACTGCCTTAGCTTGCTGGTGTCTGGCTGCCTGTTGGAAGATGCCAGCACCGACGTTGAGTGCTTGCACAACACCCTCCGAACCAGTGCCTTGTACTACTGGCACTTCCGCGAACTGCGGAGCACCTCCTTGTTGTACCTGATTTACTTGCTGAAAGCCTGTAGGCATTATCTATTCTCCTCGTACTCTCGTACTTTGTTGATTGTGTCGATTAAGTCTTGGTGTCTGCTAGTGCCATCGGCAGGAAGGGAATTACTCCACTCGATAATCTTATCTCCACCCATGTATTCAAACTTACTTATGATGTGGTCATATATAACACTGGAGCCACTTGCTGCATCTCGGTCTAGGTTCTTAGCAATGATGGACTGTGCCTTTGTACTACTGCCAAATGCGAGGAAGCACTGAGAGAGCACCATGATAACATACTCACTATCCTCTGCTGTTAAGCCCTCAGAAGCTAGACCACGGGTAGTACGTTTATACCACTCATTAACATCCTTGGTGTACTCGTTTGTCTCCTTGTACATATCCATACCTACCCAAGCTCGCTGTGCTGATGCCATTGTCTGGAAACCGAACATCATTAATACTGCCTCTGGTGTAGATACACTTGGGTCAACCACTTGCCCTCTCGCTCCGTATGCTTTGCCATACTCAAGAGCCATCTTAGCTTTGAAGTAGTTAGACATACCCGATGATAGGGATGCTAAGTCTTTCCAAGCCCTCGCCATAGTTACTGGGTGCTCACGTACATCCTTGTTGGGATTCACAATTGAGGCAACAGTCTTAGCTAGGTTGGTGATACGCGGGTTATTACCGAAGAACAACTGCCCTGATGGTGTGCTGGCAACCATTGCTCCCATGTCTGTAGCAAGCATACCTTTGATGAAATGCCACAATCCGTATGAGTCTGATGGGGCTAGGTTACCAAAGTTCATATCCACTTCCTCGCCTGTCGCAACAGACAACATTTTGTTGAACATGAAGAACTCAAGGCCTTGCACTATAGCTTCGTGTGTGTCTGGGTACTTCTCTTTATCAGGAAGCACGCCTCCGAACATCTCGTACATAGCTGCTGGTGGGAGGGTGAACATCATTGCATTGTACATGAACAAGCGAGCTCTTGACTCTTTAGACAATGCACGGTTAGTCATTTGTAATAGTGATTTGTGGGGAATCTGCATATACTGCATGAACAAGCCTAAGCTGTTCGAGTTGTACGGCATATCACCTGCACGGTTCATGTTGAATGTAAAGTTACGAGCCTGTCCTGAAATACGGTCAAAGTCAGAAGCATCTAAATAATTCTTAGCTTTCATTGCTGCATCGTAGTGGGCTAACCACGCTGAGTTAAGGTTGAGCTCCTCCCCAAAGTCGAACCCCACTTTACGTGAAAGGCTTAGTGGACTAGCCACTGGGCCGAAGTCACCTTTATACCGCTGGGATTCAGCCATATCAACAAGTGCCCCGCGAAGTAAGTTGTTCTGGTCAATTGATGCGGACAGTCCTGACTTCTTGTACTCAGCCCACATAAACTTAAGTTCATCCTTTGTACGTCCTGTCAAGGCAATTGCTGCCTTAGGTACGTCAATCCCCATACGCATATACATGAATGCGTGCATGTCTGCCACCAACTTCTGTGATGTCACATAGCCTGTAAAAGTAGCTGCAAGTAGTGTTGATTGGTGTACGTTCAGTGCGAACTGTCGGAATGGGTTGGTTGCTAGGTACATCTGAAATGATAGGTTCTTAGCAAAGGTTGTCGGGTTGAGTGTACTAGCTTTCTCGAACACTGACTCCACACTACGTAGCCCACCTTCACCAGCACTTTCTGCTATGCTTTTCAGGATGCCTTTAATGATTGAGTCCATGCCGTTGATGTAACCAAACTCTAGGAATGAGATGTACTCATAAGTTGAACGTGCATCTGCAACAGACTTAGATAACTCACGCCCCTTACCACCAATCTCGCTAATGTCTTTAGGGTACTTAGTCATACCTTTCTCAACAGGGAGATTCTCTGCATGTTGTTCCATGAAGCGTCTCTTCATTGCTGCAATCGTATCGCCCATGGCAACCTTGTTACCCATAGTGCGGGATGTGGCAATGATTGAGTCAATAGGGCCAAGCACATTACTATTCTCTGTCCCTGTCACAACTGCTGTAGCATCTTCAAGTTTGTCTCCACGTACTCTTTGTGACGACAGGCCATTTGACTCGAAGGTATCCATTTCAAAGTTAGCCAACTCTTTAGGGTTCTTAACGTCACCACGTACTCGGTACTCACCCTTGGTGTTTGTACGTTGTAGTCGTTTCACATACAAGTTAGCGTCTGCAATAGTCTCTGCTGTTGCAATAGCTTTCTCAAACTCCTTGCCATTCTCGGTAACACCCTTCTCCACGATGAAATGTGGGGATGTGTATATGCGTTGGAAGTATCCTTCGCGGTGTGGGTATACTCGGTCGGAGTCTCTTAAACCCCTCCAGCTATTGTTGTTGCGAACAATCATCTGGTCAGTTACTGCACCACCTAAATCCTGAGGACGGCGGAGGCGAGATACTGTATCACCTTTGGCATAAAGTTTAACTAGGTCATCTTCGTTCATAAACATAGAGATGCCCTTCACTGGGTCATAGATACGCTCACCACGTTCAACTTGGCCTTTAATGACAGGCCGCGTAATAAGACGGTCTTGCAACTTAACGTCCTCGTAGATTCCGTAGCCTTGGTTACGTAGTGCCCGTACGTCTGTGATGTTTCGGGTCTCCCAGATAGTGTCCCAATACTCACGAAATGATGTGATGGTCTCAATCTCTTCACCGCTGAACCCATACTCTCCGTATAGTGTGTTCACATTGTGAGGGATTTGTTTCTCATTTGCCTCAAGAATGTAGTTAAACATCTTAGCTTGGGAATCTTTACCTGCCTTACCATAGCTAGTGGCGAACTTCTTGCCAACAGCAAGGAATTCTTTTGTGATTCGTGCAGCCTTATCAACCTTAGCGTTAGCACCTAGTGTAAGGTGTGGGTCTAAGATAGATGCTGGGTCAAAGAAGTGGCGGTTAACTGAGAACTTAGCAGCTAGTGGGATGCGGTCTAGGAAGTTGTGCTTCACATCGTGCTTGTCCCAAGTCATTACATCTGAGTATTGCACACGGTAGTTGTAATCCACACCTACCAGAAAGTCTCCTCCAGTTGGTTCGTCTACGCGCATGTACTCGCCTGTATCATTACTGCGCTCTAGGATGTACATATCTTCACGGGTAAGTCCATGCTCGCGCAAGGCTACCTCAGTAAGTGATAGTGCTTCCTCTGCATCTGCCCAGCCACCATTAGCTGGCCCATACACTCCACTAATCTGAGCACCTGTTGGTGTGTGGACATGCTGGAACATCTCAGTACGTGAAGTAACACCGACGGCTTCTTGCATACGGTATACTACGTGAGCCTCTGCACTCTCCATCTCTCTACGACTTAGGGCGTTAATATTACTCTCGTCGATTGCGTTCTTAACATCCGAATCAAGTAGGAATTCTTTCTGGTTTATAGCGTCTACATTGTGTACCTTAGAACGTACTCCTGCATCCTTCCCCATCTCTGGCAATACTGCATCTGCTACAGCATCTACCTTATCAGAGCCACTGAGCGCCTGTGCGGCCTCGTCAGTCGTATCCTCTGTAATCATCTTATACATTGCTTTAGTCTTCTCTGCGTTCGTCTCAGACGCTATACGCAGTGGTGACACTGGACTTACTTTAGTTCGTACCATATCCTTAGCAGACAGTAGGTCTTCTGGCAATACTACAGGTAGCTTAGCTCCTGCCTTTACTGCCTTACCAGCTCGTGCTGCTTTTACTGCCCATGCAAGAGGCTTACCAAGAATGGTTAGGTCTGCAATACTAACAAAGTCATCAACCCATCGGTCAACATCTGTGTATGCACCACCATAGATAAGCTCATCGAACATCTGCTTCTCAAGGATACCGTTGGTAATGAAGCCAGTACGGTTGGCCTCGTGAGCCACGTTAAGGAACTTCTCTGCTGCACCAATACGTTCGTTAAGAGGCATACGTTTAAATGCGTTAAAGAACTCTTGCTTAGCTTCACCCATCAATAGGAATGACTGGAGTGAGCCACCAGCATCCCCAATCTTAACTAGGGCTTCTGCAACATTGGCTTGTTCAATGAATGGGATAACTAACTGAACCATGTCAGCCGTCATTGTGAGACCAGTCATAGTCTTGTCAAAGTCTTTACTGTCTGCAATTGCTTGCTGTGCCTCACGGTACTGTGTGACGTTCTTTAAGCTTTCAATTGCCAAGCTGCGTAGGCTGTCTCGCTCATCTGTAGTCGGGATGCCTTCTGCTTCATCCTCTTGCATTAAGAACTCACGTCCCAACTTGTGTGGCAATGTAGTCTCAGGGCGGTTGTCTGTGATGTCCATTTGAGAGATGGTGGAGCGAGTGCCAATATCGACAGAAGTATCTAACATGATATTAGACTTCTCTAAATTAAGCATGTCAGTTTCTTCTTGGTGTAGTGCATCCTTTAGTCCCACAGATGATGGACTATGCCCTAATGAATCTTGTTCATCAAGCACGTTGTTGTACGCGTCAATACCTTCCTGCCCACCTTGCTCAAACAAGGCATTAAATCCCGCTTCCATCTTCTGGTAAGCTGCATCCGGCTCTTTTCGTGGAGCTGTGCGCGCCTCATCAGTGCTATCCATTAGTACATTGTCAAACATATCTTATCCTTATTTACTTAGGTTCTCTACTGCCTCAAAACCACCCGCCGATTGGAACACGTTGGAACCTATTGCGGATACATTAGAGAACAATTGTTGTCTAGCTTGAGATGAGGCTATTGCCTGATTCCCTGCACTCAGTACATTTGTTGCTGACAGGGCTCCTGCTGACTGTGCTACCTGTTGGCTTGCTTGAGTTCCAACCAATGCTGTACTTGACAGAGCAGTGGAGCTTCCACCCACCCCAGACAGCTCAGCCTCTGCTAGGAGTTGTGCCCGACGTACTCGTTCCTCTCGGAGTGCCTTACGTCTACCTGCTGCCTCTGCTGCTGCGTTACGTGCCCTAACCCTCTTGGCCTGTTTCCGTTGTAGCCCTCGGGCTTTGTGCCCCTCTACGATACTGGCCCCAGCCCCTACCACAGAAGCTGCTAAACCAACTACTGCCAATACACCCATACTACCCCTCCAATTCCCAAACTATTATTTGGTGTTTGGTGCCATTGTAATCAACAGCACCTCTGTCCTCCCCACCTGCCATCCGTTTCACAAACTTCGGGTTTGGGGTTATTGTATACATACGCCCAAAGCCCTCCAGACGGAAAGCCTCCATTGCATCTTTAAATACTTTCTTAACTTCCCTTGCAACACGGGGTGTCCAGTTAGACACCTCCATGTGTAAGTTCACTTGCAAGAATTCATCGACCTCTGCACGGAATGCGAAGTCATCTGTTACTAAAACGTCATACACGATTGTTAACCCCCATCATTGCTGACCACCCCAGTATGCGGCAATCTTTACCTGCCTCCGAAGAAATCTTCAAGGAGAGCACTCGTCCCTTACCCCTGATACGATTCTTTGTAACTATGGTGGAGAATCCACTGTCGTATGTATCATTGACATCACTAGGCATGTACTGCGTTCTGTATCGGTATGCTTGGAACTCTCGTCCCCACCGACCTGACGTAGCACTGTTCGCCCAATCCCATTGTGCCTGTACCAGACATCCTGACTCATGTGTTGGATACCAGTCACCGAGAACATCTTGTGCGAACCCATCCTCTGTACGTTCAAAGTGGAATGTGATGTATGGCACTTGCTTATGTCTTTGGAAGTCACCTCCAGAGACGTAGCCTGTCACCATGTAGGCTTGGGCATCTACTTCCCCCCAATCTTTGAACTCGGGGTTTGTGAAGTTTGCGAAGGTAATCCAACTGCGACCCGCAATATTCTTTATGGTGAGGTATGAGATGTCGGTACTTCGCGGCTCTATGGCAACACTTGGAATTACTACAACGTCCTCCCCGACAACAACATTGTCAATACCCACAAGAACTTGCGTGGCTGCTGATGCCAAGATAACTGGCGGCACTTTCACTGGCCCCACAACCGTACGGCTCTCAGCCCCATCCTCGATAACTGAGGTGGTGAATGCCCCTGTTGTTGCCATCAACTTGAGCATAATCACTTTCTCTGCGTTAGCTATGCTGTTGTTCACTGTCCACGTTGCAGTGCTGGTGTAGGAATCGTACCCACCCACAACATCAACCTTCGCCGTGTATGGAATGCCGTCGTAGTATGTCTGTATTGTCTTCTCGGTAAGGTTGTCAAGTTTATATGTGCCAGCTTGACCTATACTAAGTAAGTAAATACCACGTTTGGCCCAGAATAGTATTGAAGTATCTATGACAATAACGGAACGTGGGCTTACACACCCTTCATCAGATACCTTCTGGACTCTTGGGTTTGTTGGGGTGAAGTAGTTACCATCTCCCCCAGATACCGCCCACACACCGTTTTGTCCGAATGCGATTAGAGAGTTCCCAAGGGGTACAAGATTGTTGATGCCATATGCACCATCAAGAGATAGGAAACCTCCGTCCGTCTCTAGCAGCTCCGGTGCATCTACAGATGTTGGGTCACCCTTTTGGTAACATTGAGTCAACGCCTTTCGGTGGTTCGTTAACTGGGAGTACATCAAGTACGAGTCAAGCCTTAGGTTGCTTGGTGCAGTCCCCTCTTCAGAGAACCCCCCAAACCAAGCCCGACCTCCATACTCCGCAACTGCCGTAGGGCCTCCTGGAGTTAAGTCTGGGGGAAGTGCCCCACCCTCAGCCTCAGGATACCCTTGGTCAGCAATCAGCTCGTTCCAACGGGCCTCTCGTGACTGAGAGCGAGTAAGTGCATCAATGATGAAGTAGCCCTTAGGTGCAGGGAAGTTCCCTTGTGCGTTTACCACCAAGTCCTCTGCATGGAACCGTTCAGCAGTCTTGTTGGTTGCATCTAAGTTGTTGTACAGGGCGGATAAAACAGTGTCAGCCATTGAGGGGTATTTCCCGGAGGCAGTGATGAACGACTGAATGGGGTCTTCAACAACCTCAGTAGTTTTCGGGAGTCGCTTTGTGGCGAATGTCTGGTTGCGTAGGTTATACTTATACGGCTGGTTGGCATCCGGGGTGTCTTCACTAACCCCGATTGTGAAGTCTAATCCGGCAGGTACGTTTGCCTTAAGCTGCGCAAACGCGGACAACGACAGGTTTGCAGTGTACGTCCATTGGTTGGTGTCAGACCTAGTAAATGAGTACGTAGCCTCGGTAATCCGGTCAGTGACCTCAAACCCCGAGAAGCTTGGGACACCCGCACCTGCGGTAAACACGACGGATAAGTATAGAGTGCCTCGGGCGGGGCGGGACGTAGCAACGAACTTACTTATTGTATATCCTAAGTATGTTGTTGGGAAGAAGTCCTCTCCAGTTACAGTAGTAATCGTATCCAAGTACCCTACTGTATCTTGCTCAGTCACGGTCTCGGAGGTTATGAAGTCGTAGGCCTCTGGCACTACTATATCACCGACAAGTCCTGCGGCTAACGGCCTTTTAGTAACATACTCTGGGTCAGTAAGTTCAATATAGTCATAGTCCTCTGGGGTATCCCCCTCCACTGCCCTGTTGTATTGTACATCAATCCCGAACAGGTCGCGTATTGTCAGTCTTGATTTCTCTACGTTGAACGTGGGGGCGGCAGGAATTGTAAGGTCAGCCACAACCGTATGTACATCTCTTCCGCCAGTTACTACTATGAGGGTTCCATCCACGTTAGCGAACCCGTAAGGGAGACTCCCCTTATCACCAATCCAAACAGTGTCAGTGATTGCACCCTCTGAGATTGAATCACTTGAGGTGAGGTACATGTGAAGCTCTCGCTCTAGCTGTACTACTAGAATGCTCACACTCGGGTTGCCTGACACGTTCTCCCACAGAAAGTTAGTAACTAAATCGGGGGAGCCCGTAGTATATGAGTATGTTGTAGCCTTAGGGACTGAATTAATCTCTTCCTCTAGGCCAAACCTACGTACACGAGAGCCATCCCGTGTCAGCTCAAAGTTAACCTCATCTAGGGAAGCGTTGTCAGGGAATGTTAGTGCATTAGCTTCTGTAACCAACCCACCAGATAGCGAGTTGAACTCAAGAGGTGCTACTTGCTTTGCCATTACCTTTCCCCCTTGCCTTAGATAAGTGTTTGTCGATAGCTTTACGAGCCTCCCCTGTTGAGGTGTATAGGCCACGTAGCTCTTTAACTACACTACCCTTACCCTTAGCTTTTATCTCTTTCATAGTCCCGTTACCAGACACTATGAGGTAACCTTTATACTCTTCCATTCAATACTCCGTTAGTTATTCTTGTCTATATAAGGGCTTGAGCTGCGACCTCTCCCACGTCTTCCGTAGTTAGGCGATTGGATACCACCAGCGATTCGTCGTGCCTTACGTGCCAACCACCGTTGCTGGCGTTTAGATTCTTGCTCCGCCTTCTGGTCAGCTACTTGTAGTAGCTTCATGGATGCACGGCTCTTAGCTTCCTCCACCAGTGCAATGAATGCCTCATCTGGCAAGTCTGGAATAAAGTCATCAGCAGGAATCCATTTGGGCATTACATAGGCCATAGCCTGTATGAATGTGGATTCGAGGTTGGCCTCACGTCCTTTGTCGTAGGCATTGAACACTAAGGTTCGGTCATCGAATGAGGTGTAGATTGTTGGATGTCTGTCGTTCATAATAAACAAGTCTATACCACTTGCATCAGCCACAACATCTACATTGTCATTAAGCTCATTATATGAATTGATTATCTGTAAGAACTCTTCTGGCTCTCGCCACTTCATACGTACAAACTTACTACGAGAACTTGCATCATCCCGTGTGTCATAGTTAACAAAAATCATCTCTTTGATGTCATCTTTAACGTACATGTGTGTAGGTTGGGCTAGGTCTGTGGTGGGGGTTAGATGTACCGCACGTCTTAGGTGAGGCCAGTTACGGGTAGACATCATAGCAAAGTATGTTGACTTAACCATCTGTGCAACCTGTGTTGCCTCTACGGTGTCATCAATACTATTTACTTCATCGCTGTCAATGTCGTTGAGTATTTCCTGAACTATATCAAGGAGTGACCATTTCATTTATTCTCTCCTATTGTACTGTATGCACAGTGCGGACGTACCAGCCATTTACTTTGACTGTAACACCTGTTGAGTCTGCTATCATAACAACTTGAGTAGGATTGTCTAGCGTAGCTGTACTTCCCATATAGACACTGAATAGACGTACTAATCGGTAAGTCCCTGCATCCTTAAAGTTTATCTGGGAGAATACTGGTACTGCCTCATCCACGACCCCTACACCAAGAATCACATCTAAGTCAACTGCGGTATTCGTGGATGTTGTAGTTACTTCCACATCAAAACGAACATCAACAGTGTCTCCTAACACAAGGACATCTCCACCGTTCTTCCAATGGAACTCATTCAGTGTGGTATCCCATATATCAGTTAGCCCCGGTAGGCCATAGGTAAGTAGCGTTCCAGCCCCTAGTCCATCATTAGTTAACTTGTATGGAGTACCTGCCACTGTCAGGGCTACGGGTGTTGTTGCCGTTGCTAAGTCATTGTAGTCGTACATGCCTTGCACTGTTGCGCCCGGTGCTGGGACGTTATCCTCAAAGGTTGCACTGCCTGCACCATCTGATGTTAGGTATTGTCCCGCTGTGCCATTCTCAGCGTCCTTAACTTCTTTTACTAGCCATTGCCCTGAGCCAAGCCCATCTGCCACGTACACCTGACCTGCCTGCGCCGTGGATGTTCCTTTAGGTTCATGTAGGTTAGGGTCTACTATATCTACGTGATTAATGTTCGCCATACTTTCTTTCTCCCAATAAAAAGGCCGAACCGAGAAAACTCGACTCGACCTTAAATGTCCTACAGCGCTTTAATGTAGAAAACGTGCACTGTACCAGCCGTTGGGCCAGTGATAGTAACGTCACCACCAAGCGGTGTTGCAACGTAAGTAGCTTCTGCACCAGTGGCAGCAGCAACATCAACAGCACCTACAGTGATTGCGGTAACCGCACCTGTAGAGAACTCCTCAACAACCTGTGTGACAACTGAACCAGCAGGGAGTGTAACTTTCATTACTGACTCACTGTCAAAGTTGACAGACGCTTCGTTCTTCATACCTTCTGTGCCGATAACACCTTGTGTGCCACCGACAGCGCGAGGGCCGAAGTGATTTGATACACCCAGACCTGCACTATCTTCAAAACTCATATAAACTCCTAGTATTTAGTTCCATCAGTGATTAATACACCCAACGTGTCTACACGCTGAATACCCCAGCCATAGCGGGCACGTACTACGAACTCATCACGAGCACGGTCTTTGTTACGTTCACCCTCTGACTTAGGCATGCGTCGCCATGCAAGCATAGCTGGCTTAGTCTGGTCATCCATCACGTTCATAAAGATGTTAGCAACACCGTTAGTAGCAATTGATGTAGTACCGTCACCAAACGTACCTACTTCTAGGCGGTTCGATGTAATGATGTTCCAGCCGAATAAGTTCATAACAAACTTCATACCGCGAGCCATACCACCTTCGATGATTTTAGCGGCGAATGGTGTAACGTCAGTTGTGATAGTAACTAGGCGGTTCAGAGTTGCTTCAACTGTAGGGTCACAGATGAATACGTTACCTTCTTCTGGCACATTAGCTTTCTTGAATGCTAGTCGCATTGCAATTAAGTAGTCTAGGTCAAAAGTACCTTCGTGACCTGCTGTAGCTACAGAAGATGCGATACGGTGTGGGAAGCCATTAATAAGGTTAGCGTTGGCATCTGTCTGACCTGCGTTCAACACTTCAAAGAAGCGTGATTCGTGGTTCTCTTGGAATGCACGAGTAGACTCAGATGCACGTTCTGCCATTAGGCGGTCAATTGATGTACCATCTTCTCGAAGGTCATCTGTAACATACCAAGCATCACCAACGTAGTCGGTTAGCTGCATTGTTACTTCGCCTGTTTCAATTGGGTTGTAAACTAGTGGTGTATCCTCAGCAGCTTCTTGAATAGTTACTGAACCGATAGTTTTAATGTGTAGTGTGTCGCCTGAACCAAAGTCAGATACGTCACGGTAGAATGATTCTGATAGCAATCCATCATGTAAGTTATTTAGAATGAATGTGCTGTACTGCTCTGCCTCGATAAAGGCACGAGTGTTACTTGTTACTTGCATATGTTACCTCGTAGTTATTATTCGGTCACGCCAAATTTGCGATAGACTTCTTCCTTGACCTTTCGCATATACTCTGCTTGGTCTTTGGTTGTACACCCTGATAAGAGACTCTTTTCGGGTCTACCCAACGATTCTTCTTTAGGTTTCTGAAAACCTAGATTCCGAGAGTTGCCAGTTAAAGAAGGAGAATTAGTTTTTGCTTGGAACAGAGCTAACACCATATCAGGCTGCTTCTCTGCTAAAACACCTAAAGCCTCTGGAGTAGTGTTTAACTCTTTCGCTTTAGCTTGTACAACTTCTGATGCTTTCTCTCCAAAGGTAGACACTAATGTGTCGTTCACCTTACTTGAGTTACTAGCCGCAGTTTGTTGTAAGTTGCGTTTCTCTAATGTAGCCTCAATTAGTCGGGCCACCTCATCTTCACCAAAACTAGCTCCCTGAGGGGTTACCTCTTGACCTTGCTGTTGGTGGTTGGTTAACTCTGTTACGACTTCCTGTACGCCTTTATGCTTTGCCAGCTCTTCGCGTAGTTGAGCAAGCTCAGATTCCTGTTGAGTCACTTGTGACTGCAATGTAGGAATAAATGTTTGCGAGTGAGCTAAGGCTTCTAGTGCTTTATCGACAGTGCCGTACTTTTGTCTACCGTCCTCCGTTTGAATCCCTGCTAGTTGGTCACCGTACGGGTTTTCATTGGGTTGTGCTTGTGCAAGTGGTGCTTGCTGTTCCCCTGCTGGGGCTTGTTGCTGTTGTTCTTGTTTATCAAATACACTGGCTGGGTTAGTCATGTATGTTCCTTTATAAATTAATTGGCGGACAGGGGGGGGGACTTGAACCCACTATCTTTTGCTTAACAGGCAACCGCATATTCCACTTATGCTTCCCGTCCAAATTGGTCAGTGTGGTAGGATTTGAACCTACGACCACAGGTATCCAAGACCCGTACGCTACCAGACTGCGCTACACACTGTTAAATTGGTACGCCTACCAAGACTCGAACTCGGACTATAAACTTAGAAGGATTATGTGCTATCCGCTTACACTATAGACGCATTAAAGAAAATACCAACACGATTTCAGCATTAACTAAGTGGTGCTTTACCGTTCTCTTAGTTACTAGGCTTGGTTGGTATATTTATTATTGACTTTTTACAGAAGCCTAACTGGACACCGATGGCTGCAACCATGGTTACTTACTATTAGTATTTCTTAAGTATTCTTATTTATATTTTTAATTAAATAAAATAAGTTATTTCTAAGCTTCTTAAGTATCTTTATAAACCTTATACTTATAATACCTAGAATTTAGCGTTTTGTGAGTAAACTAAATTCATTTTTCTGTAATTAATGAAATTATTTCACTTAGTGCTCTCTTATACCCTTGTGCATCAGCCATCTTATGTGCCCAATTAGCGCACTCATACCCATCATCACTCATACAAGCCTTCTCTTTCTCTTGCATCTTACGTGCCAACATCTCTGCCAGCCTTGCTCTGATGTATGCAGAAGATTTGAAGGAAGACTTAATCTCTTCCTTCTCCTGCTTCTCTGTGACACCTTTAACCCATGAGGTCTTCATACTACTCCCCCACGGCCTCTGGTGCGAGCTGTGCGGCTACGTTCTCCTGAGCCATGCCCTGACGTACCTGAGTATCTTCCTGCTCTTTAACTGCTGCATTAGGACTAAAGATTTTGTAGCCATTCAATCCAAGCGTATCGTTAATGAACTTAGTCATTTCGATAGACGAGGTATGTGGTGCAATCATCTGGCCCACCGCAGTGTTGAACACATCGGATAGGTTACGTAAGTCCTGAGACTGTTTAGAGAAGTGTCGAGCACCTACTGGACGTATCTTACCATTAGCCATGATGTCTTGTGCTGTGAGCTGCTGGAAGACCTCAGCGCCAATGTCTGTATCCATAACACGAATGGTATCGGCAACATCTAAGTTACGCTGTGCAGACTCTAACATGTTGTTAAGGAGTTTCTCTAGTAGCTCAATCTCGAAGTGTGTAATCTTTTCTTGGAAGATACGACCTGCTGCATTAGACAGTTGGTCAACCTCAAAGGCTGTCTTCTCGCCCGGAGAGCGAACACCCATAGCTTCACGAGGAGCACCTGCATATAGCTCCATGCGGTCTTCTATCATTTGAATCTCAGAGTTGGCTGAGAATACGTTACTGGCGTTCTTACCAAGCTCTACTACATCTGAACCCTCAGAGTCAATCTGAATCTCTGCACCCGGAGCCCATACAAACTCTTCTACCTCTCCAATAACTTTTAGCGGTGGATGGATAAGTAAGTCCATGGCATCCGCTTTCAAGTTCTCTAGGTGGTCTAGTCGGTATTGAAGTCCTACTAGGTTCTCAAGTGGGCCCATGCTCCACAAGTTATCAGGACGCTCTCTCCAGCCCACAAAGCTGAATGGGCTACCACAGTACCACTGAGGCATCGCTTCGTTGCGTACGGTCGTTGAGCGGTCTACAATCGTAATGATTCTATCTGTTTGTAGCTCGCCTGTATCCTTGTCGTGGTAATCCCCGTAGAACTCTAATATCTCCACGTAGTCTGATTGGAAGTATTCATACATGTTACCAAAGCCGTCAACCTGATAGCCGATAGCTTTGTCGAAGTCTTCAACAGAGTATCCACCCATAGTGTCTCTGATGAACTCACGCTTCTTAAGTGCAATCTCCCAGAACATATTCTCAGGCTCATCCATTGCCATCTTCTTCAATTCACCTAGAGACTTCAATGAGCGTACCACTTTGTGGGAACTCTCAAAGCTCTCGGCTAGTGGGTTGAATACAATATCAAGTGGACTTACTCGACGTGCAACAGGGCCAATGAAATCTGGTACTTTATTCCCATCTGGCATGACCTTGTATTTGGCCTTAAAATCGGGCACAGAGATGGCTACGCCGTAATCAATGTAATCGTACAGCAACTTACTTACCGTCGTCCTAAAGCCTCCTATGCGCGTCTTGTTGGACATATAGGCTTCGATTGCGCTAGCCTTATCTCTGAGGCTGTCATCTGCCGTATAACCCTTCCACTGGAGCCAATCATCATTAGGGAATAGGGCACTCAGGTAGTTGGCATGTAAGTTGTCTCGAATCTGACACAGCTTAGGTAATGTTGTGGTGTTCTTCCAAGGCAGTGCAGCATTGCTTGTGCTTGTTGTGTCTGTTGCAAAGATATAGTCACGGAGTTCTTTCCAGTCTTCAATCTTGTCTCTGCGATTATCATTGTACTTATCCCACAAATAGGTAATCCAAGTGGCAGGGTTATCCGCCTCCATCATACCACTTAGTTCTACTATTTTGTCACTCATCTAAAATGCTCCTCCGAAACGGTTCCGTTTTTGTACACTGCTGAATAGCGCCTGTACGTTCTTTGATTTTGATTGGATAGGTTTCACCGCTATCTCTATTGCAGATGCCAGAGCATCCTTTACATCATCGTGTTTGGGCCTAGCCTGGACTAACTCTTCTTCCAAGACTTTAATCTCCCCGTCTACAAAGTGCCATACAGTCATATCATCATATCGCCACTCAAGTGCTGCTGCCATACGCTCTTCTTTAGAACCCTCCTTGCGGGATGGCCTAAATTCGTCGATAGAGAGCCGTAGGCCGTCTTTCTTCAAGTAGTCCTTAATATCGTTCACGATAATCTGTTGAGCCACTGTGACCTCTGCACGGAGCTTCTTGAAGTTCCACTTAGAATGAAGTGCTCTGATGTGATTAAAGTATTCTCGTGTCTTATCAGACTTGAATCGGTCAATGTCCAGCAGGTAGATGAATCCATCTGAGTCAATACCAATAACCACAATAGCTGTACTATCGGCTGCCTTACTTAGCGAGAATGCGAAATCCACTGCTGCATACACGTTGAGTCGTCTGTCCTTAAAGAACCAAGAGCCACCCTCCCGCTTGATGTGCTTGCGGTCATAGTATTGGAACTTGTCTCGACTGATGCGCTCAGAGCCGGGGTCATTTGGGTCATTGTAATACTGTGCGTAGAATTGGATACGGTCGGTGTACTCTGCACGTATGCGGGACAGTACAGGCAGACTAAACCCGAAAGCTTTGCCATCATCAGGGCGAACCATCCGAGGCCAAATAAATATGTTGTCTTCTTCTACTCGATACTCTTTGATGTCCCACACTGGGATGTTATCAATCAGTTCTTCTTCTTCGTTGTAAACAGGATACTCCTGTTCTTTCCAAGTGGCATAGATGTCGGCAGGGTGATAGCGCGTCCCACAGGCCATTGTAAAGCCACCAGCATTACGGATACTCGTGAACTGAGAAGTCTTCTTAGAGACGGTATCACGGCCATCCTCGGTGTATGCATTCTCTGGTACTACCAAGTCATCTGACACAACCACGTCGGCGTGCCACCCAGTAGTATTCGTTGTTAGTCCAGCAGTTGAGATAGTTGCATCTCGGATACCTTCCTTCTTACGCTGCGCATGGTCAACACTAATCTTAGTTGAAGACCACTTCTCACGCTTACCTTCTTGTGGGTCTAAGTATTCAGGAAAGAATCTCTGGTATGTTGAGCCACCTAAGATATTCTTAATTGCGTACAACTGTGTGATTGCTAGTTCGGCAGTAGCCGAAACATACAGCATAGTAATCTCTGGGTGTCTTGTGATAACCCAAGCACACCATGTAGCCACCATGTGCGACTTTAAGTGCGCACGAGGTAGCATGATAAGTTTATTGGCAGACAAGTCATCATTCTGTCCGAACAGTGAATACTCCTGCATCCACCGATAGATTTCTTTATGTACCTCTCCGTACATGTAGCCGGGGTTGACAAGGCGTGCGAAGAAGAACAAATCAGTCTTTGCTCTCTCCCGCACATCCACTGCCTTTGCTGGCATGTTCTTTATCTTACGTGCAGCGAGTATCCGCCATTCATCAGCCATACTACACCTCTTGGGATGCCGGAGCTTCCCAGTTTGCTTGGATATAGGCTAAAGCCTCTTCTTTCGTATGTGCCCCGCCATAGTTACAGCTAATTACAACTTCTGTTTTCTCGTAGTTAACTCGTGCGTTAGGATGCTTGAAATAAGATGGACAAGTACGCTGCTCAGTCTCGTTGCCTTCTTCATCTTTTACAGTTTCAGTTGCCATCCACTCTTCGTATGTTAGAAATTTATACATTGCTGTCATACTAACTCCCAATTTGATTCATTAAAGTTTACTGCTGTTCCGTCCCAATTGCCAACAGTTGATAATGTTTGGCGAATAACAGGGTTGTTATCCCAACCATCATCAATAGGATAAAATAAGTTTGGATGCGTGTCTGTTGGTGTTGAGCGTGTTATACGTAGGTTTTTGATTACATTGTCGTAGTACCCGCCACTTACGTCAGTGAAGCGACTAATTAGACCTAATTTTGTTGTAGTCGGCACTACACAAACCATGTGGTGTAAAACTCCATCCAGTGGGTAGCTAGTTACTTGGGATATGATAGGCTGACCGTCAATTGAAGCTACACAATTGAAAAGTATGAATGTGCCGTTGCTATAAAGCTGTACAATAATTCTGTTAGCTAGTGTGGTCTCGCCAACTTGGCCATCAATAAGATTACTAACAATGGAGCGCTGGGTGTTGGCAACAAAATCAAATTCAACAACATCCCCCGTAAATAACTCAATAGTCGGCAGTTGAATATAGTCATCTATGCCGTCGAAGTTGTGTTGAGGGATGCCCTCGCCATAAGCCAAATACAGACGGTAGAGGCTCTCGTTCATATTTCCTGTCCAGAAGCCTAGGGCAAGCATGTAAGCTTTGGCATCATCTACAATACTACCAGAAGAATACCCTTGCTCATTCAGGTATCTCCTCCACGCCACTGTGCCAGCATTCTCTAGGTTGTTCTCGACAAAGACTTTCTTTAGTCCATTTATATTACTCATTCACTAACCTCACTATGTCTGCTGAGTATTCTTGGTCTATCTTACTTTGCATGGCAGTCTCCCTATCCACATCAGCTTTACTAGGACGGCCAGCAGGTCTCTTGTCCCAACCTCGGTCAGCAAGCCACTTAGCTGCTTGGAATCCTTTCTCACCCTCTGAGAGGTCTCTGATGGCCATCACAGCTTGAGAGCGAAGCTTTAGTTCCAACTCCTCACGCCACTCATCAATCATCTTAGAGAACACCTTGTTGCGGCAGATACGCTGCCACTGGTTCCAACCTAGTAAGTAAGTACACGCAAAGTCATATTCTGTTGGGTCTTCGTGTGCTAGGTATATTTTCTTGAGGGAAGGGTAGACCTTCCCCTCGTACTCAAAGTCTTCATCTTTCTGGGTGTACACAGCAAACTCTGTGTTGTATCCCACCTCGAGGAATAACCCTTGTGTTAGTGGGCGACCCCTACTATCTTTTAATTTACCCTTATCCACTACAATGTCCCATCCTTATACTCAACAGCTAAGTCAGCAGTAGTGACTGACCACGCAGTATCTGTTGTAACAACAACAACTATAAAGTAGTCGCCAGCAGACACTTGAACACATGGGGTGGTTATTGTTGCTAATGTGCTATCGTAACCAAGCTCATTTCCACCTGCCCATCGGCGTTGGTATACCCCCGCACTATTGTATAGTTTAATGTGCATAGTAACTGGGATTGATGTTGAATGGTTGCCAAGCTCCACAAAACTGGTGACTTGAACTTTAGCCACTCCGGCTGGGATGGTAAGCTTTGTGTCATCCACACCGTGGCTAGTGAAGCCATCTGTATCATACTCAACAAACCCGAATGGGATAGTGTAAGTCCCGTTGCGGTTGTTTATGTCTGTAGTTACCCGCATAGAAGCTCCATGGAATGTTGAGCTACCAGATGCAGTAGAACTGACTACAGGGTTGTTTGGGTCTGTGTTGTCAACAGCAATGTTAGCCCCAGCAACCACAGAGGAAACCCCGCCAGATGCAGTAGAGCTTACCACGGGCTTGGCTGGGTCTGTGCTGTCCACCACCACGTTTGCCCCTGCAAGCACCTCAGTTACCCCGCCAGCAGCAATAAAATCAAGCTGACCTTTTGTGGCTGCATCATTTGCAGTAACTCCTGGGGCTAGGTTAGTTATTCTGTTTTGGTTCATATCTAAATGAGTGTTTAACTCATTAGCCTCACCAACCTCCACATTACGCTTAACAACATCACCATTAAGCACGTCTTGTATTTTCTGGAAGTTAGCGTTCATAACACTTGTGTTATTAGAACTAACCACATCATTTAACACTATCATAGTCTCACAACCTCACACTCTATTCTTTTGGAGGCAGGAATGCCTCACCTAGTATTGGACTTCCCTCCCACAACCCATTAACACCACCCACCTCATCAACCATAGTTAGGTTGTCGTTAAGTTCGTAGTACCTTGAGTTACTTGGGTCAGCTAAGTCTGTCAAAGATAACCTAGATATAAACCCCTCGAGTCCGTCAAATATAAAAATTTCATCAAGCCCGTTGACTTCATTAGGCTCTTCAAACCCCACACCAAACCTAGTTACAACATTGAAAAGCCCCGTATGCAACTCCACCTCATATACCCAGCCCGGAACTATTGCAACTTCCCCAGACAACTCCTCCCAAGAGTCAACAAGAACTTCATCAAAACCCTCGTGGCAGAGCACACCACCCTCCAGAAACAAACTCCCAGCACCACAGGAAAGAATGACTTGCCTCTTATCCACGTCATCTAGCACACTAAGCAAGAGGGAAATAACCCCACCACCGCCTGTTGCCTCCCATGCTGGAATAACCCCAAACTGGAATACTTCCTCTTCTGTGTCCGGGTCGTCTGGGACAAATACTGCTGGGCGCTCTAACAACACTACTGGGGCTTTTATGTCGTACGGAGTCACCACCTCAAATGCTGTCCTAGTCACATCAACACCGCTAATCCTTGGGGGAGATAGTATCACATCCCCAACGTAACCACCACCATCACCCTCATCACCACCACCACCCCCTCCCCCGGAATCTTGGTAAGCACCACTCCCGGCGGAGGCGTTTACTAATACCAAGTCAGTCCACATTTCATTTGGCCTCCCAACCTCGGGGTCAAGGGATATGCAGTGCTTGTCTATAAACTCCTTTATTCTTGTAAAGTTGGCATCTATTTTTGACCTTGTGTTACCAGCCCGAATGTCTTCAAGTTTAAGCATTGCCAGCCCTCATATCTTCGAGTATTGCAAGTGCAGCATCCAAGTCTGCGGCCGACACAATGTGGGAGGCATTCACTATACGATTTTGATTCATGTCCAAGAATGTCTGCATTACGTTAGATTCACCACCCACCAAGACCCGCTTTGCAACATGGTCGTTAAGGTATTCCTCTATTTTGTCAAAATTACTTTGTATCTTATCTAGGTTATACCCAGAAGCTATCTTCTCTAGTTCCATACCAACCTTACCAATCCTCTCGTTCAACACCAAGAGTTAAATTATTAACCTCCGGGACAGTCCAAGCTGCACCAGTCTTAGGGCTGTCTTCCCATATGTGTTTCTGCACTGAGTACCACACTATGCTTAATTTCTTCGCAACCCCAGCAGAAGTAGCACCATCAGTTATTATGTAGTTTTTGGCGGCGGTGCGGGCTGTGTCTGCCGCTACCGCATCTAATGTAGTCTGTACTGCATGTACGGCAGACACGGCTGGCAGGTCTTCTGTAACCACCTCAGCAGTTGCCCCATCATACGCCAAGTAGATGTTCGTCATAGATTTATCACTACTCCCAAAAGGGTCATCCACATCTAAGTACCCTCCAACAGCATACCGTTGTGCTACATCACCAGTAGGTAGCAATGCCCGCACCCTATGCCTCTTCCTCCCCATTATTGGTGGTTGTTGGGTGTGGTCAGCTTGGATTACAAAATCACTGTAGTAGTTTACACTATTAAAGTCACCAGTCAACACAACACTTGTTCCATCCTGCCCCGCCTCGTAGCCAGTGCCAGTAACTGCAAGCTTCCTGTCTACATAGACACTACAGGAAGTTGGGCTAAACTCAACCTCAAAGTATTGCCACACCCCTTGCTTAACAAACCCGTTTAGGCTTGCCCCACCATACCCTCCGAACACACCAAAGCCTATATATATTTGTCCGTACTCACTGCAAGAGATATTCATGTTGGCATTTAAGTTGCCTCCGTAGTCCCACCCCATTGTTGAGTTGGTGGTGGTTAGTAGTTGGGAGGCTTTAAGGGGTTCTCCAACCTCACCTAGCTTTCTCCAGAATGATACAGTGACATACGGGTGGTACTCCATACCAACCCCCATACACACATCAATGTCACCAACCATGCGTAGGCAACTACCACCCCCCTTACCACCACCTGTGATGACCTGCTTAATTCCGGGGTCTACCAAGCCCTCAGACCAACCCCTATCCTCTAGGTCTTGGACAGTGCCAGCTAACTCAAAACTCTCTATAAACTTATACATACTACTCCTATTACGTGTCGAATGTTATTGGCCCTTTGTACTGCTAAGGAAAGGCTAAGGCCAATGCTCATAATTTCCCCGAGAATATTTTTAGGTGCATTGCATATATATAACAATCACTCAACCCCCCTGCCCCCCCCCCCTTGGCTTCTG
>Ga0233411_10000037_pt1 | contig 46371 bp, 50 predicted proteins | sample Na_anoxic_2_MG_FD_179799 | JGI IMG/M metagenome (GOLD analysis project Ga0233411, IMG submission 179799) | Seawater microbial communities from Saanich Inlet, British Columbia, Canada - Na_anoxic_2_MG | ecosystem: Environmental > Aquatic > Marine > Inlet | place: Canada: British Columbia...
ATCAGCAAAGTTGTCACTGCTCTTGGCGGGATGCTCATTATTTATGAGGTAGTCAACTCTCTCAAAAAGTTTGAGGACGGTCTTGTTGGTGTTGGCAAGACAACGAACATTCTTGGTCCTGATCTGGCATCGATGGGCCAAGACATCCTTGGACTTTCTCGCGACTTGCGCACGGGCACCGATGAGTTGCTTGAAATTGCGCAAACGGCAGGGCAGCTAGGTGTGTCAGGCAAGGCAGGTATTCTTGCGTTCACCGAAACGATGGCTATGTTGGGCCAAGCGTCCAACCTTGTTGGAGAGGAAGGTGCGACTAAGCTCGCACGAATGTTGAACATCGCAGGGGAGGCACCGGAGACCGTGGGCGCTCTTGCCGCTGTGATCGTTGAGCTAGGTAACAACTTTGCTGCAACAGAGAAAGAGATCGCACACTCAGGAACGCAGGTTGCTCTTGCAACCGCTGCCTTTGGTGTGTCTTCCGCTGAAGCAGCTGCGCTAGGTGCTGTGCTTGCTTCGCTTGGTGTTCGTGCCGAAACAGGTGGATCATCAGTCGCTAGAGTGTTCCGAGTGATCGACAAGGCTGTTCGCGGCGGGGCTGAAGAGATGGCAGCCCTAGAGAAGATCACAGGCAAGACAGCAAAAGAGCTTTCAACAACTTTCCGCAGGTCTTCGGTAGAAGGTTTCCAGGTTTTCATTGATGGGTTGGGTGAGGTCGCAGAAAAAGGGGGCGATACAACCGCTGCTCTTGCGAGCCTCGGGCTAAGCGGCGAAGAAATCCTGAAGGTGATGCCAACGATGGCGCTCAACAGCGATCTGCTAGGCGAATCATTCGCTCGAATGAGCGACCAACTAGCGAACGGGAATGCGCTGCTGGACGAAAATGCGCGAGCGATGGACACATTCGGCGCAGAGGTCGATAGGTTGGGCAACGCCTACGCTGCGGTGAAGCTCTCGATGTTGGGCACAAGTGGTGCGCTAAAGGCTTCAACCGGGTTCTTTGCTGATGTCTTGTTCGCCATGTCAGGGGTCAAAGACGAAGCGAACGGAGTAAACACTGCTGCTGAATATATGGCAGTGACACTGAAGGTTGTGATGGGTCTAGGGGTCGCGGCTGGATTCACGGCAATAGCTAGTGCGGTCGCTACATACGGGGTCGCTGCCAAGATTGCAGCCCACGCAACTATCCTGTGGAACGCCGCGCTTGCGCTAAATCCTGTGGTCTTGATTGCTGCTGCGGTTATAGGTGTTGCAACTGCCTTCGCTCTGTTGGCTAGCGACATCGATGAAGCAACCGAAGCGATCAAGGAAAACAACGCAGAGATGCAAGAGTTTGAAGGCTTCCTTGATCGACTAGGTAAGTCAAGAGCGGCAGAGGTAGTTGCAGCGAGGGCAGAGGACTTCAGCGCTCAAATAGCGGCCATCAAAGCGCAGCAACAACTCTACAACGATCAGCTAGTTCGCATCGAAGAAGGGGCTATCAAAGAACGATCTGGCATCGGAAAACCCCAACTCTTGGAGAGGTTGGAACCAAAGCCCGTGACGGAGGTAGCGGAGATGCTCGGTATGTCTGAAAGGGCAGTGAGCGATGCGGTTTTCTTGAGTTTGACGAGTGGACTGAATGAGGGGATCACCAAAGCCACCACTGATGCTGAAGTTCGCGCTAACATCGAGAACCTACTAGGCGATCAGTTTCGAAATCTGCCTGCCGAAGAAGCTGCACGGGGAAAGCGCCGCAGGGCAGCACAGGAGGAATCAACCCGCCCAGCGCTTATCCACGGATCCACCTCGGGGTTGTGGGGTAGACGGGTCAGCGAAGACCCCGACCGACATACCGATCCAGCGATCTTCGACCGACCCACCTCGGGGATGTGGGGTAAACGGGTCAGCGAAGAGGGTAGGGCGCAAGATACAGGTGTTGCCGCATTTGCGGCTGAGTTTGCAGCAACAGCGGTGACAGGGGAGCAGCAACGCCAATTACTTGAAGAGGCCATCAAAGCGTCAACAGCGGAGATCGAAGCCCTAACAACTGCGTGGGACGCATCGAAGCAAGCGGCAACCGATGCAGCAAATGCTCCAACAGAAGCGATGCTGAAAGGTGTTGATGCACTGGAGAAGTATCGAGAGGAGTTAGAAGAGACAGAAGAAGCGATGAACAGGATTCTCGCTGGCACCTCAACTTCCAAGGAGGAAGCAGCAGAATCGCAAATCGTGTCGCAGCTTGCAGATGCTCGCGCAAAGATACAAGAAACACTGAAAGAAGGTGCTGTTGTAGACGAGAAGGATTTGAAGCCCCTAGAAGCGAAGTTGCGTCTGCTTGCTGACTTGGCAGCGCAAATCGCAGCCAAGAAGACACAAGATGATTTCACCCTTTCGGTGGAAAAGCAAACAGCAGCGCTGGTAGCAGAGAACGAGGTTCGCAGAAGCGGCAGCGATAGCCTAGCAATCGATCTTCAGCTGAAGAAGCTGGAGCTTGAGCTAATCGACAAAGAGGTTACGAACAGAGATGAGTTGCTTGCCGCTCTTCGTGCGGAGTTGATGGAGAAGCAGCGCCTTGCTGATGAAGACAGGAAAACAGCAACGGACAACGCCGCAGCAGCAGCCTCCGCAAAACAAGCGCAAGCTATTAGAGAGCGGGGAGCGCAGACCGTCAAGGATATGGCGACTGCCTTGGACCTTGAGCGGCAAACCCTTGGCAAGAACAACTTTGAGCGACAGCGCTTCACTGATCTGCTGCAACTTGAACAAGCTCTTCGTGCTGCGGGTGTTTCCAATACCACAGCAGCACTTGAAGCGTATGAAGACGAAGTGCGACAGCTTCAAGAGATGGCTTTTTACGAAGAGATGGCGGCGAGCATGTCGGATGCGTTCGGGGTTGCGTTCACCGACATCATCACGGGAACAGCGACTGCTGAAGAAGCGTTCGCTGCCATGTTTGAGTCCATAGGCCGCATGATGCTTGAGAAGCTAGTGACGGAGCCGTTGGTGGAGCAGCTGACAGAGTACCTCGCAAGCAACCTTCCCGATCTGTCAGAGCTACTCGGAGGTGTGCTTGATGTTCCAGGCGAGACGATTGGTGACTCTCAAGTGGAAGATGCACAAGTAGAAGCTGCGAAACAGGCTGCGCAGCTAGCGACAAACGCAGCCGTGACTTCGGCAAACACACTGACAACAGCGGGAACAACATCAGGAACAGCGATACTGGACGGTTGTATCGCGGGAGCGGCGGCGATCACGAAGGCTGCTGGTATCCTTGCTGCGGCAGCAACCGCTGCCAAGACTGCGTCAGCGGCAACACCCTCGGCAAAAGGCAATGTGTTCTCTGGTGGAAGCCTTGTTCCGTTTGCCTACGGTGGAGTAGTAAGCCACAAGACAACATTCCCGATGGCAGATGGGCGCATCGGTCTGATGGGAGAGGCTGGACCCGAAGCAATCATGCCTTTGGAGCGTGGGGTTGACGGCAAGCTAGGTGTCCGTGGAAGCGGGCCGCAGACAGTCAACAATGTCACGAATGTCAGCATGAATGTACGAGCGACTGATGCCGATAGCTTCCGTAAATCGCGCAGACAGATCAGCGCTGATCTGAGGAAAATATAAACATGGTTTATCACGATGTAGTTTTCCCTCCTGATATCAGCTACGGAAGCTCGGGTGGACCCGGATTCAAAACGACAGTGATTAGCTTAGACAGCGGTGCCGAAACGCGCTTTGCTCGCTGGTCTACTCCGCGAAGGCGCTATGATGTTGCGTATGGGGTGAAAACCTTCGACCAGTTGAGTATTTTGATTGACTTCTTCATCACTCGACAAGGGGCGCTCAACAGTTTCAAGTACAAAGACTTCTTTGACTTTACTACAGCAACTGACCATCGGGATGCGGTATCAACCCTAGATGTCATCGTCGGAACGGGGGACGGTGTGGTCACACAGTTTCAGTTGCTGAAGAAGTACACCTCGACGGCTGGAGATCAAAGTCGAGTCATCACAAAACCTGTTGGCAGCACGGTTGTAGCAAGTCTCGACGGCGTTTCAACCACAGCATTCAGCGTCAACGAAAGCACGGGAATTGTGACCTTCGGTTCCGCTCCCGGTGTAGGCGTAGTGATTCGTGCGGGGTTTGAGTTCTATGTACACGCTCGCTTCGGTGAAGACATCGATGAAGAGTTGTCGCTGTCATACGATGACTTCTCCAGTGGAAGTATCGGGTCGATTCCAATCATCGAAGTGGTGGAAGAAAACACCGATACCGAGTCCTTCGATTACGGTGGTTCGGGAACGGTGACTTCAGCAGTAGACTTCGAACTGCAAACCGCGAACGGACGATTCCAGGTTTTGACTACAACAGCGGCGAGTGTGGTCTGCACACTTCCTCCAGCTGGAGATCTGGAGCTTGGAGGGCCGCACTTTTACCTGCTCAACAACGGTGCACAGAGCATCGTAATGAAGGACGGCACAGCCACGGTTCTCACTCTCGCTGCGGGTGCCACCTGTGTTCTGCTCATCTACTCGGTGTCTTCTGTGCAGGGCTATGCAGGAGTTCTTCTGTGATCTCAACAGCTGAGTTTTACGGCGGCGCAGCGGACATCAGTACAGCGCTCACCAATTACACCCACAAATCGGGGAGGACGAAACGGGTGCTTCGCGCATCGTGGACAACAGGTACACATCGAATCACGCTTCCGACAACGCTTGCTAACACAGGGAGCATGCCGCTGGTAGCGGGGGCACCTTATCAGTACATCGTCAATGACGGCACGGTTTCGGTCGATGTGGAGTACATCGGGCCGGGAGGAGATACAACCTTGGGCACACTTGCGGCCAATAAAGTGATGATTGTGTTTGCACGAATTACAGATACATCGGGAGCCTCGCCTGCGGGAGACTACTACGCCGCCATTGTCGATAAGGCTACCTGATGGTCACCACAACGATTGGAGCCTTCGCAGTCCGTGACTATGCATCGATTGATGCGTGGGAGGCAGCTACAGATATCGCGCTCCCTGCGGGCCTCACAATCGGACGGTGCTACCATGATCTCGCGAGCGGCGAACCCACCTTCACCTATACCGCTAGCATGCCGCGCATCGAGATCGCGGGTGCCACAGGGACCAGCGCAACTCGGTACAGACAATTGGAGGCTGTTTCGGGGCATCAGTACAACCCAGCCCGAAAAACAGGTGTGTGGATCAAGCGCACATCTAGTTCTTCGGGAGGCTCGACAGCTGATGCCCTTCGTGTTAGCGAGGACTACTTCCGCCTGTACAGAATGGCTATTGTCCAAGATGCGCAGTACCCACCGACTGCGGGCACATCTATAGGCATACAGTGGCGCAACACAAGCTGGGGCTACTGTCTCAGCAACTACCTGGATTGGGGCGCACACTTTTGTGACGGCACGCTTGGAACTGCATTCGGAACAGCAATCGAGCGCTTCGATATTGGTTCCACGAACAAACTGTACATCCACAACTGCATTGTTGTTGGTGGAGGGAGCAGAGGCAACCGTGGGTGTACATACGGCATCCGATACCAAAGCGGCGATGGGGAAGTTGTAGGGTGTACCGTTGTGGATGTAGTTGGGCATAATGCTAGTTCTCCAAGTTCAGGGAGCGGCCTCGGACCCTACGGTGCAGGGGTCGATGTAGAGGTCTACAACTGCATCTCTGTCTGCGACTTGGATCTTGTGAAGAATGTCCCGTTCTTCGCCAACTTCGCGATAGGCGCAAACGCACTATCAAGAGGCTTTGTATCTTCCGATATTTCTGCGGAGAGCTACGGGTATAGTTCGAACCAGTTCAACAGATCGGGAGTGGTCAAAGAGCAGCTGTTTGTGTCTGCGATCAACAATGACTACCGATTGCTGTCCTCTGCGCCTGCGCAAGATTGGCAAGTGCTGCAAAGCTACTATGCCGCCGCAGGCGTTACCACTGACTACACTACAGCGAATCGATCCACAAGCTACGCAGACATCGGTGCATACGATGGTGCTGTGTTTGCTGCGGAAGCGTCACCGACAACTGTGGTCAGCACAATCGGGGCTGGAGGAGACTACGCAGACCCGCAAGCGTGGGAAGTCGCGACAAGGGTGAACCTTGTGGTGCTGAACCTGATTCACATCGGGGAGATGTTGGGTTCTTTCGTGGAGACCGGAGGTGCAACATCTGCGCTGGTGATGAGTGGCGCAACGACCGATGTAATTAGATACAGGGAACTGCGGCCTTCTGCGAGTAATCGATACAAGCCCCGCTCGGATGCTGGTTGCAGCATCTCAACCAGTGCGTCTAACAGCTACCCGGTAGTGTCAATCGAAGAGAAGTTCTTTCGGTTGACGGGTCCGATGAAAGTTACAGCAACGGGTTTGACAACGGTGGCTGCAACCGGAGAAGGTGGGATTATCTACACTCACTTTGATGCAGATGGCATCGTGCTGGATGGTGTGTACATCACACTTGACACAACAGCTGCGGCATCCTCGTTCTATTCCGGTGTTCTCGCTCGGTTTAGTCAACAGCACTGTGTGCTGAAGAATTGTGTGATCTACGGGCACAGCGGGGCAGATAACAAGTCGATTTACGCAGGGATTAGAATACGCGACTACGGGCAGTGGAAGATATACAACAACTCTGTGTTTGGAACGGTTTTAGCAGCAGTTTCGCAGCCCGATCAAGTTGGGATCAAGATTGACTTGTCTACAACCTGCGAGATCAAGAACAACATTGTTTTGGACTGCTATCATGCGACAGGACCGGGCAGCGCAGACTTCGCTATCGGGTCCACACCAACAGCTTCGTGCAGCAACAATATGTCGAGTGATGCAACGGCACCCGGTATAGACTCGTTGATAAACAAGCTGTCAGCGAATACTTGGGTGAACACCTCTGCTCGCAACTACTACTTGCAGCAGTTCAGTGAAGCGCGAGAAGCGGGCGCAGAACTGTTGCCCGACATCACGATTGATGCACAGCGCAACGGACGGTATCGACCGTTTGACATGGGCGCACTTGGAGGTGTCAAACCCTACCCGCTGTTCCCCGGCTCCTCGCGACGAAGAAGAGCTTGCCACTGTTATGAGATCATTCGAAGAGATGGTGTGCGCTTGCTGTTCACCGACAACAACACACCGATCACATTCTTTGGGGAAACCTGGAGCCCCGCTTCAATGGACGCATCTGCGCGGAGGCGGGAAATCGGGCTGAAGTCCGCTGACCTTGAGACCACTGGCGGGATATCCTCCGACAAGATCACGCTCCTTGATCTTCGGGCTGGACGCTACCAAGGTGCGCGAGTGGTTGAGTACATCGTTGATTGGAGGTATCCACACCTCCAGCCCTTGGCTGAAGCTCGGTACACTATCGAATCGACTACATACGATGGGGAGAGTTGGAAGGCAGATGTAAAAGGTTTGCCGTTCATCCTGCAAAACAAGGTGGGCGATATCTATGGGCGAACATGTCGCTACATTCTCGGAGATGGCGAGTGTCGCGCACCGTTGGCAGGGTTGACACAGACGGGCAAAGTTGTGCTTGATGTGATCGACGGGAGAGTGTCTTGGTATGTCGGCGCGGCAACGCTGACTTCCACCAGTGCCAACTACTACGGACTTGGGAAGCTGACTTGGACATCAGGCAGAAACCAAGGCATCGTCACCGACTTGTTTCAAAGCGAAGTTGTGCAGGTAAATGCGCTGGCCGACCCAAACATACTATCCAATGTTCTATCATCGGATTGGGTCCACAACGCGATCCTAATCACACAGGTCACGAACGGCTTCAAGGCAGGGGTTGATTCCTGGAACTTCAACCGAATTTTCGGCGCAGGCGAACCGCATCTGGCACAGAGCGATGTAGGTGGGTCCGCAACACTGTGGGCGGATTACGCACCCCGCGACACAAAGGTATGTCTGTCCGTTTGGATTCGGACCAAGGGCATCGCTACCCCGCTCAACAGTTGCCAGTTGAAACTCTTGAATATTGGCACATCTAGTCTGAGTTGGGCGGGCACATTCAGCGCAGACGCAGCAGGGGATTGGGAGGTACAAGAGATGGACATCGGTACAACCGCAGAGGTATCTACTGTCGGAGCCCCGGACGCAAACTGGTACAGGCTTAGTCTTTCGCGTTCTGCGCTAGGCGATGAGCCTGACAAGATCGGCGCTGAAATTTCGATCCATCCCGCTGCCGTCACGCAAAACGCGCAGTTCTCGCAAGCGCAGCTTGAGGTCGAGGTGATCTCTCCCACATCTTGGGTGGCGGGCAACAAGCACAAACTGCAACTGGCAGTTCGTGCAGATGCGGACATCGCGAACGGGGACACTTTCGATCTCGATCCTGGTTGCGACAAACTGCTCGGAACCTGCAAAGATAAGTTCGCTAATGTCAAGAACTTTGGCGGGTTCCCTTACATCCCTGGAGTTGATAGAATGTTTGATACTCCGACACAATGAGTGAAATCGCAGACGCAGCAAGGAAGTACATTGGTGTTCCGTTCGTCCACCAAGGGCGCTCGTCTGAAGGTCTGGATTGCGTGGGCCTGCTTGTACAGGTTGCCAAAGATCTTGGCTACGAAGTGCAGGACTTCACTGCCTACTCCCTGCGGCCACGGGCCGTGCAGCTTATGGAGCTAATCGGCAACAGTTGTGATCGTGTTGACGGCGCTCCGCAGCCGGGGGATATCTTGGTCTTTGCAATGATTGGGCCGTCATGGCCTCAACACGCTGCGATCAAAACAGAGCCGGGTATGATTCATTCGTTCAAGGGTGGCCCTAACAAGGTTGTCGAAGTGGGCTTCGATGACCACTGGCAATCGAAGCTGCACAGCACTTGGAGGTACAGATGGCAGCACTAGCTCTCCCGATAGTATTAGGTCTCGAAGCGGGAACAGCTGCGTTCGTCGCTGCGGCAATGGTTGGTTCTTACCTTGACGCTGCTTTCGTGTTCCCCACGCTGTTCCCGCCAGATGCAACCTATGGGCCGCAGATTGACGGGCAGCCAATAGGTCGATGGAGCGAGGGGACTGCGATCCCTCGCGTGTTCGGTGCCTCGGGCCGTGTTCCCGGCCAAGTTATTTGGCAATCTCCGATCCAGGAAATCAAAGACGAACAAAGCGGCGGGGGTAAGGGAGGAGCCGCCAGTGATTACATCGTCTACAAATACTACGCGCATGTCGCGGTTTCCTTTTGTGCAGGGCCTGTCGCGAGGGTGAAGAAGATCTTGGCAGACGGCAAGACAGTCTGGAACATTGCACCTGATATCGACTACACATCTACGCAGATCGATGGCGCGGTTTCGATTGAATATACTAGCTGGGGCGCAGGCACAGGCGGTCATGCCGCGCACTACATCCTCACTTTGATCGCGAGCGGAAGCGGATCACCGGACCTGTCGCTCCTCAAAAGCGGAAAGAAGCTCTTGATAACTGCTCCCGGTCTCGGAGGTGGGCCACACGAAGTCGATGTGATGAGTTCTTCAGCCGACATCGTTGCCGCAACCACAACATGCAAGCTCAAGGTTGGGATTACAGTGGGGGTTGGCCCCGGTGGAGGTGTGCATCCTTGGGCTGGGTGGGCGAGTGGAACAACGATCCTGCATCAAGATCTGCCAACGCACAGCGGCAAGCACTTCCACCAAGTACGCTTTCACAGCGGGTCTGCGAGCCAGCAACCCGACTCGATGTTGGAAACATACAAAGGCATCGGTGAAGTCCCTGCGTTCCGGGGCAACTGCTACTGCATGTTTGAGAATCTTGGCCTGACCGATTGGGGCAATCGCATTCCCTCGTTTACGGCGATCATTGAAGAGGACGATTCGCGGCTGATGACGGAGGCGATGCAATCAATTCTTGAGGAAGGTGATCTCGACCCCGGTGAGTACGATTTGTCTGCCGTCGAGGACAAAGTGCTAGAAGGTTATGTGATCGCAGGCCCTCAAGAAACGATGAAGAGCCTCCAACCGCTGTTGATACAAAATGATCTGCTGGTGCAGCAAGATGCTAGCACGCTTCGATTTTTCCACAGGAAAGATGCGAGGCGGGTGGACATTGCCGCGAAGCATCTTGCTGCGTCAGCTGGAAAGCGCTCACGAAGTCCGATCACAGTAACGGAGGTGCCTATCTCGTCACTGTCAGACGAAGTCAACCTAAGCTACCTCGATCTAAACAACCAATACAACAAAGGCTCACAACGACAGCGACGAAACAACGATGTTTCTAGCAAAGAACAAGGCATCAACCTTCCGATTGTCATGGATTCTGTCGAAGCTCGGGCCATCGCGTCGAGGTTGCTGTGGTCCGAGTGGAACCAGCGCCTGCGCGTCCGCTTCGAAGTCCCTGCGCTTGAATACATCGACAAGCTACGCGAAGGAGATGTAGCGAGACTCAATGCTCTGGGCGAAGATTGGGAGGTGCTGATACACAAGATCGACCGAGGTGCGAACTTGATGATGCGGTGCGAAGGAACCGTAGAAGACAAGAACATGCTCGCAGGCTATCCCGTGGGAGAAGATGTGAATCTGCTGATGAGTGGTGGAGGTGAGGATGGTGGCTATGCAGGAGCGAATCCTTCGATGTTCTCGCCAGCGGTCAACTTTGTTCCGTTCGAGTGCCGTCCGCTGAAGGAGGCACATCTTCGAACTCCAGGTTTCTACTTCGCTGTTTGCTCTGCGGATTCTCGTTTCAACTTCAACGGTGCTGTGCTGTTCGAAAGCATCGACGGGGAGAACTACGAACGCATCACCACGGTGACGGGTGCCGCGCACATGGGCTACATGACTGCGTACACCGGAAAGACTGCGTACCATGGTCAGTGGGACAGAGTGAACGAAATCACAGTTGAGTTCTTGAGCGGAACCCCACAAAGCGTGACCGAGATCGAAGTGCTGAACGGATCGAACCGTGCGATCTTCGGGCGAGAGGTCATTGCGTTTGAAACAGCAACCCATGTCAGCGGAACAACTTACAAGCTGACGAAACTGCTTCGCGGGCTGCGGGGGACCGAGGCTTTTATTGGCGAAATGGATTCTGCGGTGACCGCGAGGATGCCTTTTGTGATGCTGAACCAACCCTTCGTACACTTTCACGAAGTACCCGCCGCCGCAATCGGGCAGACAAGGCACTACAAAATGGTGCCGTTTGGTAGCACTCCAGAAGAGCAGCTTGCACAAACTATCTTTGTGCAAGCGCTCAATGTGAAGCCCATGCCTCCGATGAGCCTCGCGAAAACGCTAGATGGTGCTAACAACGCAACGATTACTTGGGTTCCACGCTACCGCTCGATGGTCAGTATCATCGGCCCCGGCGGTAGGCCAAGCGGCGAACCAAAGGAAGAGTTCAGGACGGAAATACTCGACGGAGGAGCAACAGTGCAGCGAACGAAGACTGCTACCGAGGAAGCAAAGACTATCTACACAGCAGCCGAAGCGACTGCGGATGGCCTTACCCCTGGTGCTTCGCTGAAGGTTCGCATTTCTCAATTCTCCGAGTATCACCGATTCGGAGATGCCACACCAGTCCAATCAGTATGACAACCACAACGCAACTTGCGCTCACACATCTTGTCGAAGGGCAAGCCTCCGCAGAAGTCACGATCAACGATTCGATCAACAAGATCGATGCGCTCATTCAGCTTTCCGTGAAGGATCGTGATCTGACTGCACCTCCCGGTTCGCCAGCGGAGGGGGATCGCTACATCCCAAAAGCAACGGCAACGGGAGCGTGGGCTTCGAAAGAGAACTCCATCGCGGTGTATCTGAGCGGGTGGATCTTCGTCACTCCCCGCGAAGGGTTTCGAGCCTGGATCGAAGACGAAAACCGATGGGTTACCTACACAGGTACGGTGTGGGTCTACCGGACAGCGGCAGAGATCACTGCGAGCGCGACACAGACACAGGCGGGTGGAACACTGGTCACTACCGAAGTGGTACTGATAGGCACCGTTGCAACAGCAAACGATGCCGTCACACTTCCCGCCGCGCTAGCTGGAGACCATGTACTCCTGTACAACAACAGCGGAACAGCGGCACAACTCTGGCCCGCGAGCGGCGAAACAATCGACGGTCTTGGCGTTGACGCGAGCCGCACAGTCGGGGGAAACCAAGCCTACGATTTGTGGTGCGTCAAGGATGGGCTGTGGGCCTTCGGCTAGAGGGCGGCTGTGCGGCGAAGGTAGCCATGTCTTTGCGTTGCGCGGCCACTCGGCACCCCTTCTCGCGGTCAGCGGGCGGGGGTGTTTTTCTGTGCGGCTCTGTGTGCCCTCCAGCTTTCACAGGTGATATGTGTCAGCCCAGGCGTCGAAGTGCCGGGAGACGGGCTTACAGAGAGCCGATTTTGGGCTCCTGTGGGATTTTGGGCTCCTGTGGCTTTCTTTCGATTTTTCCAAGTTCGCCGTTGACCTGGGCAAGTCTATCGCTATCCTCTCTGTTGTCGGCCCTTTGTCGGCACTGGCGCAAGCCAGACCCAACGCTACGAAGAAAACAAAAACAGTCCCATGGCTACTAAATTCACCCCTACCCGTTCCGTCTCCGAAACCGAAGTTGCGAAGCGAGTGCCGTACATGACGGTTGCCACCAACCTCAACGCTGAAGGCAAGCTCGCTGCCAACCCTTCAGACTTCGACGGATCTGCTCACCTCAAGCCCGCCCGCGATGACTTCGCCAACCCTGGCGACTTCTACCTGTTCAAGGCAGATCAGAATGAAGCGAAGGCAAGCGATCTCATAGCGAGCGCCGTGAAGTATCGCGAGGAGGCCGAAAACATCGCGAAGTTTGGCGACCCCGCGAAGAGGAAGATGGCGAAGCGTGCAGCGAAGCTCCGCGAAACGCTTGCCGCTCTCGAAGCGCAGCTTGCTGAAGAGGGCATCGACATCAGCTAGGCACAACAAGCAGGGGGCAACCTCTGCTAGCTACAAGGACCAGCGAACTGCTGGTGGAGTGCGAAAGCGTAGGCTCCAGTAACCGAGTAGACGAAAACACCAACCCATAGGAGACATACAATGCTGCGAACCGAACCTGTTTTTGACGAGTGGTTTTTTGATGTCCTGAAGCCGAGACTAGATCTGCTATGTCGCTGCTCTCACTACCGCGACCCTCGCAATCCCGACAAGATAATCATCGAACTGGACGACACCCGCGAGATCCGCGAAGCGCTCGCAGAGTGCGAAGATGTGCAGTGGGTAATGCTGTGAGAAAAGTACCGACCGAATTGAGGGAGCAGATCGTATTTGCTGAAGCTCTGGTGCGCAGCGCAAAAATTACCATCGACGCTTATGCGGGAAGATTGGAGCAGCTGAACGAAGATCGCGAGGCTATCGCCGCCAGAGAGGCCCAACTGCGCAAAGACTTTGCCGCTGCTCCTGCGCTGCTGGAGAGCGGTCAGACAAAACTCAACGCACTGCTCGAAGCGAAACGCTCAATCGGAGTCGCGAGTGGCCGCACGGCTGACCCGGCGAAAAAACGGGCAAAGCTGGAAGCGAAGGTGCAGCGACATGCGCAGATCGCTGCAAAGTTGCGAAAACTGCAAGAGGAGATGTCAGATGTCTGAGCATTGTGGAACCTGCTCGCGGTGCTGCAAGATACTGCCGCTCGCTGATCAACCGGAAGGCAAGGACTGCAAAGACTGCAAGCCGGGAAGCGGTTGTCAGATCTACGCTGATCGTCCGAAGGTTTGCCGCGACTTCGAGTGCGTGTGGTTGCAGAGCCACACACAGCGAACGAATCAAGGCTTGCCGCTGAGCCTCCGTCCCGACAAGTGTGATGTTTTGATGCAGCCCACAGCAACGGGGAGAGGTCTTGTTCTTCGCACGCTGCCCGAACATTGGGGAGCCTGGACAAGGAAACCATTACATCGCTGGTTGAGCGCTGTCGTTGAACAGTCGAGTTGCCCCGTGGAAATCACTGCTCTGGGGCGCTAAAGGGGCACATTTTCTTCAAAAAGGCACATTTTCTTCAAAAATAGGTGTTGACGCACGAAGCGCAGATGATAAAATACGTGGGTACAGACGAACCAACAACCAACCAATAGGAAACAGAAACATGAAGACCAAGACCAACAAGATCTCGAACGCTTCCCGCGAACTCGTCAACGGACAGCCGCACTCTACTTGGGACATCTTCGGCGCGAACGGCACCATCATCGGTTGGATCGAAGCCCACAGCGATGGCGAGATGATCGGATCTTCGCGCGAGTGGCGCTGGTGGTTCGAGGGCTACACCGTCCAGTTCTGCGATGGTGACTTTGAGATCTACTTCGCCGCGAAGGACTACGGCGGTGCCCGGAAGGCTCTGACTGCTGCAAAGAACTTCTCTCGCTCTCCCATCACTGTCTAGACCGCAACACCAACCAAAATAGGAAATAGAAACATGAACACCAAAAACACTACCTACGATTTTGGCGCTGGCCTCGTCTTGGCATCCCGCCACAAAAACCCTGACGGCAGCCTCGGCGGCTGGGTCGCCGACACGGCGATCGTGAGCGACTATGCGACCGTGACCGAAGATGCAACCGTGAGCGACTATGCAAGTGTGCATGGCCATGCGGTCGTGAGCGAACGGGCGGTCGTGAGCGGCTATGCGACCGTGAGAGGCCATGCACTAGTGAGCGACTATGCGACCGTGACCGCAAATGCGACCGTGACCGGCTATGCAAGTGTGCATGGCCATGCGGTCGTGACCGAATATTCGGTCGTGAGCGACGATGCGACCGTGAGAGGCCATGCACGCGTGAGCGACTATGCAACCGTGAGCGGCGATGCACGCGTGTGCGGCAATGCGGTCGTGATCGGCAATGCGGTCGTGAGCGGCAATGCGGTCGTGAGCGACGATGCGACCGTGAGAGGCCATGCACGCGTGAGCGGCGAGGCCCTCGTATGTGGCAATGCCCATGTGAGAGGCTATGCCCATGTGAGCGGCTATGCCCATGTGAGCGGCAATGCCCGCGTGAGAGACTATGCCCATGTGTTCGGCAAGGCCCGCGTGAGCGACGATGCGACCGTGAGCGGCGATGCACTCGTGACCGAAGATGCAACCGTGAGAGGCGATGCACGCTAAGTGATGGCAACCCTTCGGGGTTGTAAACTGCCAGCGAGTCAGTCCAAAGTCTGGCTGCAACAACCAAAATAGGAAACAGAAACATGAACATCAAAACAAAGAACACTGACAAAATAGGAAATAGAAATATGAACATCAAAACAACGAACACCGAAGCCATCTCAAGCTACCTGCGAGAAATCAACGGCAGGGCGAGAGAGCACACACTAGCGGAGCGGGATGTGAGGCGTATAGCAGAGGATGCAGAGGCGCAGCTTGCTGTGCTGAAGATCACGAGGCGAAACCGCACCGGCGCGATAGTGATTTTCGCCCCGGAGCTTGGGCTGCCGCACAGCTACAAATATTCTGTCATAACCACTCGCATCGTCCTGCGTCGATTTTCGGACGGCGGTTGGCGGCTTATGTCAGCAGAGCGGTACGATACTTCGCCATCAGATCGCGGTATCTACCGACTCGAACTCCCCGCCGCGATTGTGACCGCCGCCAAAGACGCTTGGGCGGCAAAGCAAGGGCTCTGCGCCGTGGAGGAGGCAGTCGTTAGTCAACCAAATAGGAAATAGAAACATGCAACAGATCACAGTCAACAGAAAAGGCGAAGCAATCAACTTCGTATCACCCTACTCCGATGTCGAAGCACAAGTGTTGATCCGCAAACTGGTGGACAACGGTGCGCTTGGCTGGAGCAACTTTGCGAAGGATCTTGCGAACAGTCAGCGTCCTCTTTCGGGCAAACAAATCGCTTGGGTCCACAAGCTGATCTTTGACTTCGAAGAGAAGCAGAATCCAGGTTCTTCGAAAAAAGAAGAGCCGAAGGCAGCGATGCAAGTTCCGCAGATCCGCAAGATGCTCGACGCAGCTGCGGAAACGCTGAAGAACCCGAAGGTGAATCTTGAAACCCCTGGTGGACAGCGTGTGCGACTCAAGATGGCAGGTCCCGGTCGCATCTGGATCACAGACGGTGCCCCGTTTGAAGAGCAAGTCACCTTCGGCTACATTCTTCCGAACGCCAATCTGTTCTGGACGGGTGACATCGTTGCATCGGTCAGCGCACTCCTGTTGAGCTTCGAGGCCGACCCGAAAGCTGTCGCGACTGCCTACGGTCAGCGCACTTCAAACTGCTGCTTCTGCGGTCGCGACCTCTCCACAGGTGAGTCTGTTGCAGTGGGATACGGTCCCATCTGTGCAGAGAAGTTCGGCCTCCCGTGGGGAGACGAGCGCGTTTCCTCGACGGTGGAACTGAAAAAACAGATTGACGAACTAGAGCGCATGGCAGGAGACTCTGCGGAATAGCGAAGCCTCGGCACAGGGGGACTCCCGGCTTCCGAAGGCTCGGAGTCCTCCTGTGTGGCTCTCTCCTGACACCGCACCGATCAACCGACACACGATACCCAGTACCACAACCCCGCTCACAGAGCAACATAGGACGGACATTCCCATGAGTACCCCGCTAAATGAAGAAAGGATCATCAAACTGCACAGGCTGGCTTTTGAAGTCCTTGGCAAGCTAGAAGAAGACTTCCCCGAATACGAAGAGCAGCTGTCAAAGGTTCGCTTCGAGTGGTCAGGCAAGATGACTCGCGCAGCTGGTAACGCAAGATCCACTGGACTCATCAGGTTCAGCGCACAGATCTGGAGCATCGGAGAAAACCATTTCGATGCGTTCCGAAACACGGTGCTGCATGAAATCGCGCACATCATCGCTGGTGCGAGACACGGGCACGATGATGTGTGGAAGCGCATCGCGATGAACATCGGCTGCACAGGTGAGCGCTGCCACCAGCTAGAAGTCCCGAAGAGTAAGCCTCGACAAGAGTGGCCTTGCTCTGTCTGCGCAGAAACGATGCTGCTCGGACCCCGCCAAATCAACAAAGCCAAGCGAGGCTACTCGTACCGTCACGGTAGCTGCCAACCAAGAAGGAGTATCTAACATGCCGAACGGATGTATCGCCGCGAGAGATCGCAACCAAGCCAACTTGTTGATGAAGGAGTTGCAGAGGATCGAAGATGCGATCAATCTGCTTCGCACTCTTCCGGGGCGCGACGAGAGCATCAAGGCTCTCGCGAAGTACCGAACCGAAATTCGGCACCGACTAGACAAACTCTCATGCTGACAGCGAGCGATCAGATTGCACAGTTTATCGGGTGGGATCATCGCGCCCGCGCTCGAAAATGGAAAGGAGAGCAAGCGCAAGTGTGCGAGGTCAAGTATGACGGTCTTCGAATGACGATCTGGAGAGACGAGTGCGATGAGTTCGCCGCCTACGGTCGCAGAACCGCTACAACGCTGTGGGCGAAGCTCTTTGATTGTTTGGTGAGAGAAGACATTGATAAGGTCACGAAGCTCCCGAAAAATACTGTGATCGATGGGGAGATTCACATTCCTGGAAATCATGCTGTCGCAACCTCGCTGAATGACGGCGTACCGAATGTCGAGTTTCAAGCTTTCGCTTGCCCGTTTGTCGCTGGTGTCGATTGCAGGGCCGTACCTTTCGCGGGCCGCGATAGACTGCTTCGGGGGCTTGGCTTTACTCCTCCTCAGAGCCTAAGCGCGTGGCCCCGCGATGAACTCTCATTGCGGCTGCTCGCGGACGAGATGGACATTGCAGGTTTCGTGCTGAAGCAAGCGCATTGTCGAGGATGGTACGCATCTGCGAAGATTCCAATCCTCGATGCTATCGTCCATGATTTCGACCTCGGCGGCGAGGGAAGAATTGGTGCGTTGCATCTCGCACTCTTCGACGGCAGCGTCTTTGTACAGATCGGAAAGGTGGGCTGTTACCTACACGCAACCGACGATCCGACAGGCCGCTGCGTGCAAGTCGCGCACGCAGGGCCGCTGCGCAACGGGCGTTTGCGCTTTCCTAGGTTCCTCCGATGGCAAGATGACAAAGGGCCGAGGGAATGTGGGCTGGAGCAGCTGTAAGTCCAGTGCTGGCAAGGGGTTATAATATCCAAATAGGTGTTGACCTACGCTTGCCGCTCGCTACTCTATAGGGGTGCAGGTTGACTCTTCGATCTGCTTCGGACAACTCGAAAAAGGAATAGAACGATGATAGAACTAGCTAGCGCGATTGTCACTCCGCTGACGAAGGCAACAGCTTCTGCGCTGAAGCCGATCAGGCTTCCACGCTCGACATTCTTCTTGGTTGGACTCGAAGGACAAGACTTTGAAGTTGAACTTGTCACGATGAAGGAGAACGAGAGCGGCAAGCTCGTCCAGGCCGACTACCTGCAACCTTCGTGGAGGGCTCGCGAGTTCATGGACACGCGACTTCCTGAAGCCAAGTGGCTCGGCGCGAAAAATTACAAGGCTCGCCACAAGTGGCGCGTTGGTGCAACCGACTACACTGCGATTCTTTTTCGCAGCTGCGTCGATCAAAATCAGATCCGATTCCTCGGGCAAGAAGCTGCGCTGACCTACCAAATGTTGTGGAAGCGTTTCGTTTCGCAGGACAAACGAAGTGCAGTACAAGCTGCATACAAGCTGACGAAGACTCTTCCCGCCAAGCCGGAAGACTGGTTCGATCATCCGACATTTCCTCTTTCTGACTACCAGCGGGTCGCGGTGCAGATGAGCCTCGGACAGGAGGGCACCGGTCTCTTCATGGATCGCGGCACTGGCAAGACTGCGACAGTCATTCAGCGCATGTGCATGGAAGCCAAGCGTCTTCGCGAGAAGAACCCCGATCAGATGATGCGTGTTCTTGTGGTCTGCCCGAATCAGGTGCGCTTGAATTGGGAGCAGGAAGTTCAGAAGTTCACCTTCCTTGCGGGCAAGGTCACAACGATTCGCGGAACACCAGAGCAGCGCATTCGCTCGCTCGTTCAGGCGATCACCACTGAGGCAGACTGTGAGTTCTCCGTTGTGATCGTTGGCTACGACTCGCTCGCTTGTTCACTGCACGCTTTTGCAAAACCTGGATTGTGGGATCTCTGCGTTCTTGACGAGTCGCACTTCATCAAGAGTCCGTCAACGAAGCGTTGGAAGTCTCTCCTTCAGCTGCGCGACTGCTGCAAGCATCGCACGATCTTGACGGGCACACCTGTCGGCAACTCGCTGATGGATCTTTGGTCACAGCTTGAGTTCCTTGGTCACGGGTACAGCGGCTTCAGCAAATTCTCCAACTACCGCAAGTTCCACGGGGTCTTTTCGGACACCGCAATACCAGGGATCAAGAGACTCGAAGGCACGAAAAATGTGCCGCTGCTGCAAGAGCGTCTCGCTCGCCTCACCTTCTCGATTTCTAAGGACGATGCAGGTCTAAATCTTCCCGACAAGGTGTATGACACCTTCGAAGTCGAGATGACCAAGCAGCAGCGTGATGCCTACATCGCGATGAGCGAACATCTTGCCGCAGAAATCGAAGATCAGTTGTCAGGTGATGTCTCTGCTGTTGAGGTTGAGAACATCCTTGCGAAGCTACTGCGGCTCGCGCAGATAACCAGTGGGCACATCGGTATTGCCGCGCACATCGATCCTGAGACTGGCGAGGTTCTCGCACAGAGAGAAGTCAAGCGCATCTGCAACATGAACGACAACCCTAAGATTCAAGCGTGCATCGACATTCTCAAGGCAGAGGATCGCGATCCGCTCGGCAAGGCTCTCATCTGGTGCAGCTTCACAGAAGACATCCGCACCATCAGCGAGCGTCTGACCGCTGAAGGCATCGAACACGGTTGCTACTACGGTGCAACCTCGCAGCTGGAGCGAGACGAGCTTGTGCAGCGCTTCAACGGTGATGACAGCTTGAAGGTCTTGGTGCTCAACCCGCAGACTGCGGGCGAAGGCTTGAACCTTCTCGGCTACGACAACGACAGCGACATGTACTGCGATCAAGAGATCTTCTTCAGCCAGAACTGGTCTGCGATCCTTCGTGGACAAGCTGAAGATCGTGCGCATCGTCGCGGCACTCGGATGCCTGTGCGCATCACCGATTTGACCGTTCCCGGCACCATCGACGAAGAGATTCGCGAGCGGGTGCAAGGCAAAATCTCAATGGCTGAAGCGCTGACCGATCTGCGCGAGATTCTCACAAATGTCCTGAACATCACAGGAGTAAACAACAATGTCTAGAGTATTCATTTTCGCGCCGCAAGATGGACGCTTCAACATCGACAGCGCGGCTGCCTACGGTGAAGTAATACCCGCCTACCCCGAAGGAGTATCGCCCTTCAACACTGACTGCTTGGTGGACAGGCTTTTCGAAACTATCGAGAGCTTTGAGCCTGACTCTGACTTCATCGCGATGACTGGCAACAACATTGTTGTCGCTCTCGCTGTCGCTCTAGCTCTCTCGTCTTACGGGCGGCTCAGACTCTTGATCTTCGACGCACGGACCAGCAAGTATGTCGAGCGCTCGATACATGACCCGGCATGGTCAAACGCAGATGAGTGACGAAATGAAAAGGCTTGAACGGCTGGTAAATTGGTTGACCGACGAGGGCTTCGGTACTTCGTGGGCACCCTTGACCGAGGCGGGGAGGTGCGTCCTCTTCGGGAAAGGGGAAGACGCTGCCCTCTGGCTTGAGCTGCTCGTACACCGCTGCGCCCAGGAGGGTTGCGACATCCCCGAAAATCTGCGAACCCTAACCAAGAGGACATAGAAGATGAGTGAACCGATCAAGGATGCCAAGTTGCTGCAAGCCGATGTGGATAACACATACGATGCCGCTGTGTCGTATTGCTACGGACTACTGCCCGTGCTGCAACGCGATGCGTTGAGCGATGCCGATCTGACAGACATCGGATTTCTGCTGCGCGAGTGCGAGAAGTTCTTTGATGATGCTCGCAAGGAAGTGAAAGCGAAGAAGGAAATGATTTCACGCATGCTCGCGTTGAAGATCACAAAACGCTTCACCGAAGACCCTAACACTGAACTGCGTTCGCGGGGAGAGCTTGCGATTGCGACACCTGATGTTGCGATTCGCCCGAAGCTCCCGAAGGCAGGTACGATTGAATACGAACAGCTGTTGACATTTCTCGGTGTGCCACCCGAAGTCATCTGCGAAGGCACTCTTACAATCCACTTCAAACGGATGTCGGAGATGCTCACCAAAATGGCCGAAGAAGGGAAGAACCCTCCTCCCGGTCTAGTCGGAACATACACCGACAACACTTGCGTTTTCCGAAAGACCAACAACCCCAAAAGCAATCATGGCAAAGCGATCTGAATCAGCAGTCAGCAAAATTACCCCTACCTTCCTTGAGGCCATCGCAGCTGACGATACCTCGTTGGATGATCTCAAGGGCTACCGTGTCCTGTCTCGAATTCGTGTGGTACAGGCAATGTCTGACGCAGCGGTAAAGGAGACCTGTGGCGAAGGTGCCGCAATCCTGCAACCTGGAAATGTTCTGCTCGCAAAAGCAAAGCAGGGCTTCCGTTTCGTCCCGCTCTTTTTTTACCCAGAGTTTATCACATGGAAGGATCGCCGTGACCAGGGTGGCTCACCGATCCATCAGCGATCCTCAGACAGGGCAGGAGAGATCGCAGCGATGTCACGCGACCCAGAGCAGCGATGGGAGCCATACCCCGGTGGACCGAGTAGCGACCCCTACAAGTATCGCCATGTTGAGCATCTGAACTTCGCTGGCATGGTCTACGGAGGCGAACTCCACATGACACCCGCAGCGATGTCATTCGCGAAAGGTGAACTCAATGTAGGCAAAAACCTTTGCAGCGCTGCTCTTCTTCGCAAAGCGGGAGCGCACACAGCACCGCTGTGGTCACAAGTGTGGGAATTCGTTCCCAACACCCGCGAGGCGGGAGGCTTCCAGTGGTGGGGGCTCGATTTCCAAAACCCGACACAAGGAGAACCTTGGATTGCAGAAGACGAAGTTGAAGACTTCAAGACTCTGCACGAAGAGTTGAAGACCCTGCACGAAGCGCAGCGACTCGCTGTTGACCAAAGCGAAGAGAAAGCAGAATCTGACTTCTAGGGCCGATAGAAATCGAGGGGTGCGTCTGCAAATGGCGCACCCCGCTACGAAGGAAAGGGTGTGGCAACAAAAATAGAAGCGATCAACGCTCTGGCAGAGCTAGAGCGAATGGGCTGGAAGTTTGACCCTATCGGTGACGATGAGGTGAAGACCGTGTGCCCTGTTCATGACGATAGCGAGCCTTCGGTTTCGTTGAATGTGAAGAAGAACCTGTGGACTTGCTATTCGTGCAAGGCCAAAGGTGACATCGTTTCGTTCTTGGCGTATGCGGGACAGGTTGAGCGACAAACCATGCTCGTTGACTTGTCCACTCGCTACGACCTCGAAGACCAGAAGCAGATTGATCCTCGCGTTGTCGAGAAAATGCACGCGAAGATTTGGGACTCAGGGCCGCTGTTGCAAGAGCTACGCAACAGAGGTGTCACTGATGAGATGATCCGCAAAGCTCGCCTCGGGTATCACGAAGGACGAATCACAATACCTGTCTACGATCTCGCTCATCGAATCGTCAACATCAGACGCTACCTCCCCGGTGGAGGTGCAAAGAAGATGCTGAACACAAGAGGCTACGGCAAAGCGAAGCTGTACCAACCCGATCAACTAGACAAGCACGAAGCTGTCTGGATCTGCGGAGGAGAGATCAAAGCTCTCGTTGTCGGTGCGATGTTGAGCGAATTCAGCATCGGTGCAGTGTCATCCACTGGTGGAGAAGGTTCGTGGGACACTTCATGGAGCAAACTGTTCAAAGCCAAGCGCATCTGGATCTGCATGGATGTTGACGCAGCTGGACAAGCAGCTGCACGAAAACTAGGTACGCTGTTATCCCCTGTTGCAGAGGTTCGCATCATCAGCTTGCCGCTCAACAAAGAGGATCATCCAAAGGGTGATGTCAACGATTATGTGCATGCAGGTGGGACTGCCGATGACATGCTCCGTCTCATGGAGCTTGCCGCGCCGTTTGAGATGTCGAACCTTCCCGGCAAAGATGATGAGCGCGGGTCGCGGAGGGTGAAGCTCGCGAACGCAACGAACCCCGCAAACATGGGCTGGAGGCTGGAGATGTCTGCGGTTGTCGCTGCGCAAGACTCGACACCGTATCTTGTGCCGAATGACATCGATGTTGGCTGCACTCGCGATCAACCGCACTGTCATGTCTGCTCTGTGTCAACCCTGGCCACTGACGCAGCTGGCTACGCAAAGCTAAAGGTTCCCGCAGCATCGGAGGCAATCCTGGAAATGGTGCAAGCACCGAAGAAGGCGATGCGTCCAGCAATCATGTCTGGGCTCGGTATCCCGTCTTGCAAGGTGTGCGACTTCCGCATCAACTCTCAACACATTGTCTACGATGTGCGACTTGGGCCACAGCTAGAGATCAGCGGAGAGGGTGAGGGTAACGTCGCACAGCCAGCGCTAGTTGTGGACTCAGAATGCGAACTAAACACTCCGTACATCCTGCATGGTCGAACATATCCACACCCTAAAACACAGCAAGCAACGCTTGTGCTTGATGCTTCGGAGATCACCGAAGACAACCTCTCAACATTCAAGCTGTCCGAGGAAGACGCGCATTCACTTCAGCTTTTCCAACCGAAAGAGTGGACCGTTGAAAGTCTCACTGACAAGTTGGATGAGATTTACGACGATCTAGAGAACAACATCACACAGATCTACAAGCGACGAGATCTGCACCTTGCGATTGATCTCGCGTATCACTCCCCGCTGTTCCTCACCTACGAAGGCAAGCAAGTGAACGGTTGGCTTCAAGTTCTTGTTCTGGGCGACTCTGCGCAAGGCAAGAGCGAAACCTGCATTCAACTTCAGAAGCACTACGGACTAGGGGAGAAGGTTGAGTGCAAGAACGCAACGGTCGCTGGTCTGCTCGGTGGATTGCAACAGCTTGGCACCCGCTGGTTCGTTTCGTGGGGAGTGATCCCGACACATGACAGAAGGCTCGTCATTCTTGAAGAACTGAAGGGTGCGAGTACAGAAGTGATCGGAAGGCTCACCGACATGCGCTCATCAGGCATGGCCGAGATACCGAAAATTGAGCGGCGAAAAGCACACGCTCGGACCCGTCTGGTTGCTCTCTCAAACCCACGGGGAAACAGAGGTGTTTCCACCTATTCTTTCGGTCTGGCGGCGATACAAGAGCTAATAGGAGCGCTGGAGGATGTGCGGAGGTTTGACCTCGCGCTGATCCTCCAAGCTGGCGAAGTTGATGTTGCCGACATGGAGCAGGCGGTTGTTGCGCACAAGTACGAGAGCGACCTCTGCCGCAAGCTGATACTGCTGGCATGGACAGTCGGCACTGTGTCCTTCGACCCCGAAGCAGCAGCGATCATCAAAGAGCGCAGCGGGCAACTGTGCGAGAAGTTCAGCGAAGCGATGCCGCTCATCGATAGGGGCACGGCTCGCTTCAAGCTCTGTCGCATGGCAGCAGCGTTAGCGGCCAGAACCTTTTCATACAGGGATGGGGAACTGGTCGTTCGCAGCTGTCATGCGACTTTCATCTGTGACTTTGTTGATCGCGTCTACTCTGCGAAGAGCTTTGGGTACTTGGACTTCTCCAAGGCGCAGCAGCGTGCTGTCGGTCTTCGCGATGAAGAGACAGTGAAACGCTACATCATCAACACGAAGCACCCTGCACATCTGGTCAGCGAAATGCTGTACCGCGATGACATCTCTTCACAGGACATTCAAGATTGGTGCGAAGTAGAGCGAGACGATGCGCAAACGATTGTGTCTTTCTTTGTTCGGCACCATGCAGTTCGACGCAAGAAACAATCCTATCACAAGACCGCAGCCTTCATCGCTTTGCTCAAGTCGCTAGAAGGCAACATCCCTGGGGTGAAAGATGATGACGAGTTCTAGCTATCAGAAGGTGTTCGAGTTCTACGGAGATAGTCAGTTCGACATTCGTGAAGAGAACGATCTGCTTGCTGAACACATGTTGAGAGAAGTAGCTAAGGTTTTAGGCAGCCTTCCTGTTGCAGAAGTTCGGTGCTGTGATGTGCGCCTCGGTGTGATGTGCGATCTGCTGCACAACATGTGCGATCTGCTGCGCTCGATGGCTTCGCGTGACTTGCTTGCCACCAGCGAACATGTCGCCACACTACACTACCAAGTCGTTGCAACAGCTATCATCTTCAACTTGCCGCTCGATGCGCTCTTCAACGAGATCCACGCAGCAAGGCACGGTGGGTTCACACCAGATATCAGACGAGTCTTGACGGGTGCAGGATATGCTTCCTGATCTCAAAGGCTGCAAGCGTCTGTACCTCGATGTTGAGACAACGAGCTTCAACGACAAAGAGGCTGCGTTCAATTCCTGGAAGGGGCATCGCATCGCTGGCATCGCGGTGTGTGCCGATGACGGTCCTGCTCACTACCTCTCGATTCGACACCAGAACAGCGACAACCTTGATGTTGGTGTTGTGATGCGCTGGCTCCAAGAGACGCTGGACAGCTGCGGCGAGTGGATCAACCACAACATCAAGTTTGATGCACACTTTGTGGAGGCCGAAGGTGTGCGTGTCAACTGTCCACTTGCCGACACAGTTGTACTCGCGAAGATGATCGACAGCGATGCACAAAGTCATGCACTCAAGCCTCTTTGCCGGGGCATCGGCCTGGAAATGGAAGAAGAGCTTGAAGTGAAGGCGTGGCTGAAGGGTGCGAAGACGAAGGACTACGGTGCGCTACCTGCTGACATCTGTGGTCGCTATGCAAAGATGGATGTGATCGGGAACCGTGCGCTGTACGAATATCTGCTTGAACACCTACCCGAAGACATGTGCGAATTGTGGGAGACAGAGAAGAAGCTAACTTCGGTGCTGCTCGACATGGAGCGCACGGGCTTGCAGATCGATGAGAAGGCTTGCAAGATCGCACAGGTGACGAGCTTGCGGCGAATGATCGAAGCAACAGATGAAGTCGAGAAGCTGACAGGCATTGAGCTTGTCAACTCTCCGAAGTGCATGTTTGAGATCCTCTGCACGCAGCTTGGTCTGCCTGTCCTCGCTCGAACTGACTCAGGCGGGCCATCCTTCGACAAGCACGCGATGAAGTTGTATCTCGGCCACTCGGAGGTTGTGACGAACGAACGCGCACGCAGGGTGCTTGAGCTTCTGCGCACATACCGCACCGAGTCGCAGTTCAAGGGACTCTTCGCAGACTCGTTCCTGGACAAAGCCGTCGATGGTGTGCTGCACCCGAACTACAACCAGCTTGTGCGCACTGGTCGCATGTCGTGTAGCGATCCAAACAGTCAGCAGTTCAACAAACGAGCCAAGCAACTCATCACACCGAGAGGTGCGTTCTTCAGTACCGATGCTTCGCAGGTTGAGTTCCGAGTCATCGCGCACTACATCAAAGACGAAGATGTCATCCAAGCGTATGAAGAAAACGCAGACACGGACTTCCACCAGTGGGTAGCTGATCTCTGCGGGGTAGCACGATCACCAGCGAAGACATTGAACTTCGCGATGGCTTACGGTGCGGGAAAGAGTCGAATCACGCAGGAGTTGAGCGGCAACCCGAAGATCATGGAAGAAGTAGGCAAGGAGTTAGCCGGGGTGCGTCCGCAAGATCGTGCGAGAGAATACGCGAAGAGATGTGAACGAAGAGCAGCGGAGATCTATCGTGCATATCACGAACGCCTCCCCGGCGTGAAAAGTACAAGTGAGCGTGCAAGCGGTGCTGCCCGACGAAGGGGTTGGGTGCGCAATGTCTACGGTCGCAGACGGCACTTGCCGTTGGCGCATGCCCACAAAGCGTTCAACTCGCTGGTGCAAGGGTGTGCAATGGACATCATCAAGCAAAAGATGGTTGAGCTTCACCCGATGCTGACTGACTGCAAGCTCGTTGCGAATGTGCATGACGAGTTGTTGATCGAAGGCCCGGTTGACCTAGTGGAAGATCCGAAGTGGCAGAGGATGGTTCTCGATGTGCTGGAAGGTCCGACGAACATCAGAGTGCCGATCAAGTGGGACAGTGGCACATCAAGGGAGTCATGGGCATGCGCGTACTGATCGCATGCGAGTTCAGTGGTGTTGTCCGAGATGCGTTCGCAGCTAGGGGACACTATGCCATGAGTTGTGATTTGTTGCCTACCGAATCACCGGGACCGCACTACCGTGGAGACATTCGATACCAGCTAGATCAAGGTTGGGATCTGATGATTGCGCATCCTCCATGTACCTACCTCGCGAACAGCGGTGTTCAGCATCTGCGTTCTGATCGACACCGTTGGTACAAGATGTTTGATGGAGCAGAGTTCTTTCAGACACTCCATCGCGCACCGATTCCGAAGATCTGTGTCGAGAACCCGATCATGCACAGGTATGCAAAACTGATCTGCGGGAATCAATCACAGATTGTGCAACCTTGGATGTTTGGGCATTTAGAGCAGAAGGCAACTTGTCTTTGGCTCAAAGGATTGCCCCTCCTCAAACCAACGAACGATGTTCGAAGAGAGATGATGAAGCTACCCGTTAGACAAAGACAACGATTGCACTGGTTAGGACCGTCACCGAATAGACAACAAGAACGCTCTACAACCTTTCAGGGGTTGGCTGAAGCTATGGCAGGGCAGTGGGGATGAAAGAATCAGCGTTTCAATCGAAGGTGAAAAAGAAGCTAGTCGGTGCGGGGGCACTTGTGTTCAATGTTCATGGTCATGCGATGCAAGCTCCCGGCTGGCCTGATCTTCAGGTGTACTCGCCACGGTGGACAGGTCAGCTTGAACTGAAGACGATGACGGGGAAGTTGTCGGTCATGCAACGCAGACGCATCCACCAACTAAGAAAGATGCGTGTCCCTGCGTTCGTTCTTCGTGAAGATGGTGCGCTGTTTGATCCTGATAACGAAGTGGGCAGACTCGATCTCAAGAAGGATGGTCTGGAATGGCTCGATGAACTTCGAAGATATTCCGATGCCGTGTACCTGCTAACTTCGACATGGTTGCGAAATGTGGGGATGCCCACTCTGAAACAATCCCCTTCGTTCACCCCAGATCCACCATGAACATAAAAAACCCCATTTGAAGCAAATAGGTACAGGTAGGGGGTCTGAGCGCAAGCGGTGTTTTTAGAGAGAGCAGCCAGAAACAAAACAGTCATTCGAAGTTACCCGCACACAATCAGGAATAATGCAGAACGGTCAATTCAGGGATGCGAAGGCTCATCTTGACGAGCTTGCTCGCGTGGAAAGAAGAGAAGAGCGGAGGCTGTCGCGTCCGGTAGATAAGTGGTTCGAGCGAGGAGCCTTGACGCACGAAGCGCTCGACCATCTGCGAGATCTTCGATTGCAGGAGCGAGAAGACATCTTGCCCAAAGATAGAAGATGCCCTCGCTGCGGCGTTGTGAAGATCTCGTCAAGGCAGTGGGTGATTCTTGTTGACGACATGTGGGACAAGAGGTGGAGAGCGAAGCTGCATGCGTGGGTTCGTGCGAAGGCAAGAGAGCTTGAGACCGCAGCAGAGCAAGGAAGAGATCCTGTCCTCTTGAAGAACCCGTTTGGCTCAATTTGTCGCAGTTGTTACATGATTGAACCGATAGAGGAACCACTTCAACAGTTCCTGGAACTTGAACTGTGGTGGAAGCTCGATCACAAAGCGGTGAAGGTTGCTCGTTTCGAACTCGACGCGACAGGAGCAGAAATTGCTGCGGCTTGTGGGTGGAGTCAATCGCGACAGTCGAAGATCGAAACACGCGCTGTTTCGTTGTTGAGTGACGATGACATTTCGAAGCTACAACTTGCGCTACAACTGAACACTCGTCCTGTGGTTGGCGAACCAGTGCTGCGATACAACTTATCAGGGAAGGCACTGATGACCGCCCGAAGGGCTGTGGGGGTTAGCCGCAAGGCTCTTGCCGAGGTGATGGGAGTTAGTGCGAGCCGAGTAACAGCCCTGGAAAGAAAGAAACTCACACGGATCGAGCCGAGAGTTGCTGAATGCTTGACCCAAGCACTCTTTGGAATAAGTAGCCTACTTGCGGAAGAGGACGCTGGACAGGGGTAGATGTTGTCAGGCATACTCAGTGCGTGTCCTGTCGCTGTCACTTGTACCCGTATTTATGCCTCGCAACCGCAGAGTGTGGACCCGCAACCCGGCGATCATCAGGGGGCGCTGGCAAGGGCAGCCGCCCGAAGGGCATGCTCGTCGCTGCCAGTCCTCATGCCGTCGAGACCCGGATCGGCAATGTGGTCAGTGGGCCAGGAAAGGATCGTCGTATTGCAAATTCCATGGCGGTAACTTACCCCGGCAGCGAGGTCTTGACGCGATGAGTTGGTACGCGAGGCGAGCGGGTCCACTGCTCAAGGAGAGGTTGCAGGAACTTCGAGAAGCATCACCTGATGAGCGGCATTCGCTCGCAGAGGAGATAGACCTTGCTAGATTGATCGCAGAACGAAATGTGCGTATCTACGACAAGACTGTGATCGAAGGGCAAGGGTCCGCAGAGCTTCAAGCTGCCGCAACAGAGTCTCTTCGTTCATCGCTGGATCATGTCACCGACATCGTCGCGAAGGCAGCGAGGGTACATGCGGTTTCGTCTTCGGTCGTTGAGCTTGAGCATATCGACTACATCTTGCAGCAGGTTTCTCGCGTGATCGAAGAAGAAGTTGTGTCGGTGGACAAGAAGCTCGCTGACACAATACAGGAGAAGCTGCAAGCGATCAAGCTACCCGCAGGCAAGTCCGGTGAAGCCGATGCAGAAGAGAACGCTCGCCTGCTTCGTGATGCGATGAAGGACATGGATCGGAGTATTGGAGAATGAAGACCCCTTGCACAGTGTTGGTCAGGTTCTTGATTTTCGTGGCAGTCTTGTCGCTCTTCTTTTGGGCTTGCCCATGTTGACCGAACGGTGGACAACGCTGCTGCCTCACGATGAGCAGCGAAGGTTGTGGGACAGCAACGCACGCTTTCGTGTTGTTCCCGCTGGTAGGCGATCAGGGAAGACAGAGCTTGCGAAGCGAATGCTGGTGCGGGAATCATTGAGCGCAACCTGGGCAGATGCTTGGTTCGTTGCAGCTGCTCCCACAAGGGATCAAGCGAAGCGCATTTATTGGCTCGATTTGAAGAAGTTGGTGCCGAGATCGATGCGCGTGATCGTCAGCGAGAGTGAGCTATCTATTCGTCTTGTCAACGGTGCAACACTCTCTGTCGTTGGTATGGACAAACCAGACCGCATCGAAGGCCGCGCACTCGACGGCATCGTGCTTGACGAGTACGGGAATATGAAGCCTTCGGTGTGGGGCGAAAATGTCAGACCTGCGCTGTCTACCCCTGATCGATTGGGGTGGGCTTGGCTCATCGGCGTGCCTGAAGGGCGCAACCACTACTTCGAAGTGGCGACGATGGCACCGCATGCACCGGAATGGGATCTGTTTTCGTGGCCGAGTAGTGACATCCTTCCCGCGACAGAGATCGAAGCTGCGAAGTCAGAGCTTGACGAACTAACCTTTCGGCAGGAGTACGAAGCATCCTTCCTGGATTTTGCGGGAAGAGCGTATTACGCATTCGAACGCGAGACGCATGCCCGCGAGACACTGACTTACGACCCTACGAAGCCTCTGATCTTCTGCTTCGACTTCAATGTTGAACCAGGGATTGCAGCGGTGCTTCAGGAGTTGGATGGTTTCTCTTGCGTCATCGGCGAGGTATGGATTCCCCGCAACAGCAACACACCCGCCGTGTGCCGCAAACTCCTGAAGGAATGGGGACATCACACAGGAGATGTGCTTTGCTTCGGTGATGCAACGGGAGGTGCGCGAGGCAGCGCCAAGGTACAAGGCAGCGATTGGGATCTCATCAAGACGGAGCTTCGGCCTGTCTTCGCTGACCGTATCAAGTTTCGTGTTCCACGCGCAAACCCAAGAGAGCGTGCGCGAGTGAATGCTGTCAATTCTCGCTTTCGAACTGCCGATGGTGCCATACACATGAAGGTCGATTCTCTCAAAGCTCCACATGTAGTAGATGACTTCGAAGGAGTCACCTTGCTGGAGGGTGGCAGCGGCGAGATCGACAAACACGCTTCACCTAAGCTCACTCACCTGAGCGATGCCATCGGCTACTACATCTGCCGTTCTTTCCCCACTCGCATCGGCATGGCAACAACCAAGACGATCAGCATAGGGTGACAACAGAAATCACAAAGCAATCCAAGGTGTCGCTCGCGCTAGCTGGTGCAGTGTGTGCATCTGTCTTGATCGGTGCGATGTGGATTCAAGGACGCATTGCGCAGATCGATGTTACATGCAGAGACATCCAGTTTGAGCAGACGCGAATCCTGGAACGCTTAGATGCAATGGGGGCAGAGCGCTGGACAATTCAGATGATGGAGAACTGGAGCCTGCGTTTGAAGCTCGGCAACGACACTCTTACAATCCCAAATACCGTGGGCACGGGGGAAGTGCGATGATCGTCCAGGCCCACACAGCGAAGAAGCTACAACAATGCCGAAGGTAACGAAGAAACTCACTTACAAGAGCTACAAGAAGAAGGGCATGCACCGTATGCCTAAATCACGAAACCCGAAGAGAAGGAAATCACGATGAAACCCGGATGGAAAACGACAGAGATGTGGGCAACAGGTGTTGTCGCTTGGTTGATGAACGATGTCATGGCCCAAACAAACGAGCCTTGGGTCATGGCGGCAGGCTGTATCGCGATGGCAATGGTTGCCAGCGCATACATTTGGAGTCGCACCAAAGCGAAAGCGGAGGTGCCCAGTGCGTAGCCTATTCTTGCCGCTCTTGTTGTTGTGTGCTTCGTGCGCAGCACTTGACAAGATGATTCCCGTGACGGACCCGGAGACAGGTGCTGTCACAGAAGCTCGCGTTGGTGATGTTGTCGCGGATGCGGTTGACGCATACACGCAACCAGCGGCAAACATCATTAGCACAGCCATTCCCAACCCGATTGTGGGCGCAGGGATCGCTGCTGCGTTACTCGCTGCCGCTGGCGCAGCAACTTCGCGTCTTCGAAAGAAGCGAACCACTGAGGCTTGAACCCCACTTCTCTGTCGGAGCAAACACGATGAACAATGTCAGCAGTCCGTCATCTGCGTACAAAGCGATGGCAGAGAAGTGGGAACTCATTCACGATCTGCTCGGAGGCACATCGAGGATGAGAGAAGCCGGGAGGACTTGGCTTCCGATGGAGACGCGAGAAGAGGCACTCGCGTATGAAAACAGGCTTGAGCGCTCGTATTTGTACGGTGCGTTGTCTGACACCATCAACAAGATTGTGTCGAAGCCTTTTGCTCGTCCTGTAGTCGTTCGAGGAACCATACCTCCTGCTCTTGAGGGTGTGGTCAATGATCCTTCGATGCGAGGGCTCAACCTCACCCAGTTTGCTCGCGAGCTATTCAACGATGCTGTGATTCATGGTTGCGCACACATCTTGATTGACTTTCCTCGCGTTGGGGAAGGCTTGTCTCTCGCTGAGGAGCGTGCCGAAGAAGTGCGTCCATACCTTGTGCGCGTGTCTCCTCCTGATCTGATTGGTTGGCGAAGTGATCGGCAGATGGGAGGACGCGAGCGGTTGACAGAGGTGCGGATCAAAGAGTATCGAACCGAGAGTGACGATGCGTGGGGCGACAAGGAGGTTGAGTGCGTTCGTGTGGTCCGCGAATCGGAATGGCAGCTGTGGGAGAGGATAGGAGATCGAGAAGATTGGCAGATGATCGATGAGGGGACGCACACATTTGGCGCGGTTCCGATTGTTTCGATGTACATCGACCCAACTGGCTTTATGACAGCGAATCCCCCATTCCAGGATCTCGCTTGGCTGAACCTTGCGCACTGGCAGAGCTTGAGCGACCAACGAAACATCCTGCGCTTCGCTCGAATGCCGCTGCTCTATCAGTTCGGGATCAGCGAAGAGGAGATAGAAGGTGAGATCACCATTGGTCCGTCACAGCTGATAAGGAGCATCAACCCGGATGCGAAGATGGGCTATGTCGAGCATGGGGGCAGAGCGATTGAATCTGGTGACAAGGATCTACGGAACCTGGAAGCGCAGATGGAGGTCATGGGACTGCAACCGCTGATCTCCAAGACCGGAGGCGCAACGGCAACGGGGCGGGCACTCGATGAATCGCGGACGCACTCAAACATTCAGGCATGGATTCGCGCTCTGGAGAACACACTGCTGGAAGCGTTGGCTGCTGCGGGCGAGTGGTCAGGAGTAGAACTGTCTGATGATGTAGCTGTCGATGTCTTCAGCGACTTCGGCCTAACGCTGAAAGCAGAGCAGGACATTCGCGTGCTGGTCGATATGCGCAAAGCTAATCTCATCACTCACAAAACATTTCTTGAGGAGATCAAGCGAAGAGGGCTGTTGTCTGATGCCGTCGATGTCTCGGTTGAAATAGAGATGATTGAAGAAGAGAGCATCGAGCAGGCGGGTGCGCTTGAAGGTTTCCTTGCTGGCGACGAACAACAGGAGGGGACACTTGGAGAAGCGACAAAGAGTGATTGAGGTTTGCGATCTAGCCACAACGGTCAAGCTCAAGAAGGTGCGGGCACGGGCCGACGAGAGAAAGGCGAAGGATAAACAGAGAGCAGAACTAGAAGCGAGAAAAGCGGAGGCGAGAGCGGACATGATGGCGACGAAGCTGGAGCTTCAGCGAATGCGGTTGGCAATGTCTTCGCGTGAAGCCGCTGCTCGACATCTCGCACACTTCGCGGGTCTGTACATGTTTCTTTGCGTGATCGCGTTCTTGGTCGCAGTGCGAACGCTCGATTCAGAACTGGTTGCTGTGGTTGCAGGACTCATCACCTTGACGGTCACAACCATTGGCGGGCTACTTCGGTCAATCGTCACCGAAGGCAACGGTGACGAGACGAGAAGAGAACTGCCCGCAGCGAAGAAGAAATGACAGACGCTCGCATTGAAGCCTTCGGCAAGCTGCTGTCCGCGAATGAACAGTTGGCTAGCGACACGATCAGACACATGTTGGTGCTTGAGCGTTTCAAAAAGTCGGAGGTGTGGAAGATCACACGCTTCTTGGAGGAGAGTGTATTCCCTGACATCGTTGCTCGCGTTGACGGTGGGCTAGGAGCGATTGCATCAAGAGGTCTGCGAGCCATCGAGTCGAAGCGTCTTGCGGACACGCTGATTGCGATCAACGCAACCATTGGAAAAGGAGTCAGGGCAGCAGGGCAGTTTGCGCTTGAGGACTTCAAAGAACTCGCGATCCTGGAATCTCATTGGCAAGCAGCATCGCTGAAGGAAGTGCTTCCGCTCGAAGGGGTGAGCTTCAACATACCTTCGGCGCAGATGCTGAAGGCAGCGGTCTTTGATGCGCCAGTCAACGGGCTGACAATGAAGGATTGGTTCAAGGGTATGGAAGAGAACCTGTACCTCAGTGTGAAGAAGCAGATTTCGATAGGGCTTGCGCAGGGGGAGACGGTTCCGCAGATGGTTCGTCGTTTGAGGGGAACCAAGGCAGCGAAGTTCAAAGATGGTGTCTTTGCTACAACGAAGCATCGAGCCGAAGCGCTTGTTCGCACATCAACCAACCATGTGAGTACGCGAGCAAGAGAAGCGACCTACGCAGAAAACGATGATGTTATCAAGGAAATTCAGTTGGTGGCAACGCTGGATTCGCGCACCTCTGATATCTGCATGGGATACGATGGGCGCACATTTCCGATCAACGAAGGGCCGCGCCCACCGTTCCACTTCAATTGTCGCACAACAACTGTTCCAGTTACGAAGAGTTGGTCAGAGCTTGCAGGGCTTGACATCAAAGAGCCACCGTCGAAAGCGCAGAGAGCTTCGATGACAGGAGAAGTGCCAGCAAAAACGACATACGGAAGCTGGCTGAAGAACCAATCGAAGGCAATTCAAGATGAAGCGATTGGGCCTGCCCGCGCTGCGCTGTTTCGTGCGAGAAAGATCGGTGTCAAGGATCTGACGAACAAGTTTGGCAGATCCTTGAGCCTGACGGAGTTGCACGCGATGATTGCAGCGAAGGCAGCGAAGGTTGGGTTGCCGAAGCCTAAAGTGCCGAAGCCGGTTGCGCCTCCCCCGAAGCCGGTTGCGCCTCCTCCCGTTGCACCCGTTGCACCCGTTGCACCTCCCCTCCCTCCCCCGTTGCCTCCTGTGGCCCCTGGGCCGCTCCCTCCCCCGTTTGTAGCGGACGGCTGGACATCGGGGCTGCAAACTGCGCTCATCAAGCACGCATCCGCAAAGACTCCGCAGCAGAAGAGTTACTGGAAGAAGAAAGCGCAAGAACTAGGTTGGAACAAGCGGGTTCCGCTGCCGGGACGCAAAGGCATCAACGATGTTCTCGCGAAGCCTTTTCAGCTTCCCGGCAAACCCCCAGTAAACCTGCCGAAGATCGAAGAAGCGTTGACTGGCTACATCAATGCGACATCTCCTTCTTCAAAGAGCTACTACAAGAAGAAGGCACTTGCAGCAGGGTACGACTGGAAGAAGCCGATGAGTCTGGATGATGTGTCTGCGATCATTGCTGACTTGGGCTCCGATGGTGTAGTTGGCGCAACGGGTCTTGCTCCGGTTGTCACGCCGTCTCTTTCCGCCGAGATCAAAGATGCACTGACGAAGTATGTGAACAGCACAAGCAGAAGGCAGAGATCGTACTACAAGCAGAAGGCACTGAAGCTCGGGTGGACAGGCCCGCTGCCGAAATCGCTCGATGACCTAGAGACGCTGGTAGCGGGGAAACCTGGAAATGCGTTTGCGCCTCCGTCGAAGCTGAAGGTTACTCCGAATCAGTACGATGAACTTGTTCTTGAGGGTGAAGGTGCGCTTGCTGGCGACTTTGAAGAGTTCTCTCCAAGAGCGCTTGCTGCGATTGAGGAGATTCAGAATGCAACGACTCTGAAGGAGATTGATCGCATCTACGCTGACTTCATTGGCATGGAAGGGACGATTGCGTACCAACCAAGAGGGAGCCACATCAAAACATTGCGAGATGCTGCGGTTTGGAGCATTCGACACCTAGACGATGCTCCGGGGCATACAACTAGACAAGCGATGGTCTTCCGAGGTGGAAGAGCGGTGTTGCGTGATCCCCTGCTAGGTCCAGCGGGAGGGGTATTGAAGGAGACGGTCCAGGTTCCTGCGATCAAGTGGAACCTTGTCAAGAGAGCAAAAGGCTGGTACGGGTCTTCAACAGGAGACGGCACCGTTTGGATGTCTTCGAGGTATTGGAACAAGAAGAACAGAGACTTCACGATTCGAACGCAGAAGGCCGATTTTGATCGTGCGAAGGCAAGCGGGCAACTTCCCTTCAAGACAACTGACGGCACAAACGGACAGCACACATTTGTTCACGAACTAGGGCATCACTTCGGTATGGGAAGGGTGTACGGGGGAAGCCGTCGGCTAGATGGGTTCGAACGGTTCGAACCGCTCTACAAGGCTTCTCAACGGTACGAGGATCACACACGGTATCTGCTCCAGTCTGATTGGAACCTAAGCACATACGCAAGGACGGACACACGGGAGGCATGGGCCGAAACTTGGGCACGCATGGTTCTCCAGAACCCTGACGAGTGGGACGATATGACTCACATTGCGTTCAGGATGGTGAAGGAGGAATACGAGAGAGTGGGGAGGAAGCTCCCTGCGATTCTTCGCAAAGCTCCCGCTGCTCCGAAGGGTTTTATCGATACCAGCAAGTGGAAGAAGATAGGCAGCCAAAAAGGATCGAACCCCGGTGGGGTTTACCAAGCACCAGACGGGAAAAAATACTATGTCAAGTTCTACGATGATGTCGATCAGGTGAACAACGAAGTGGTTGCGAACCGTCTGTATCGAGAAGCGGGTCTGGAGACAACGAAGGTCCATCACGGGTACGCAGATGGCAAGTTTGCGGTTGTGTCGGAGTGGGAAGAGGGTGTCTCGAAACTTGATGTTGATGTATTCAAGGTGGCGGGCGCAACCGATGGCTTTGCAACTGACGCTTGGCTTGCGAATTGGGATGTCTACGGACTCGACGCAGACAACTTGCTGCAACTCGGCGGCAAACCTTTGCGCGTTGACGCAGGAGGTGCGCTTTTGTTTCGGGCGCAGGGTGCTGCAAAAGGTTCAGCGTTCGGGGACATAGTTGGCGAAATCGAATCGCTTCGGTCTTCAAATTCTACGGCACTCAAGCTGTACGGTGATCTTTCTGATGCGCAAATTGCGACGAGCATTTCCAGAGTCGAAGCAATCACAGATGAAGCAATCGATGATCTTGTTGATAAATACTGGAGAGGAGGCAACACATCGCTGCGCAACGAGCTAAAGCTAAAGCTGAAGACTCGACGGAATAACCTACTTGAGCAACGGGATAAGCTCTTGGAGAAGCTCGCTCAAGAGCATAAACTCGCGCAGGTAGCGGAGGAGGCACGCAAGCTCGGACTCTCTGATCCGCGACCCTACGATGTACGATACAAAGAATGGACTGACTCGCTCCTGTCCGGCAACCCGAAGGAGTACGAGGCAATCAGGGACTTCACCTCTGGTGGATTTGAGGACATTCGAGCCTACCAGCGCAAGGGGCACGCTGCCTTCATCGAATGGGAAGTTGCGGACGCAAGGAAGCACAACCATTCCATGTTCAACACCAGCACGGGCAAGTCGCTCATGCACGATGCCGACTCCGCTGCTGACCGGGCACAGTGGGAAGTCCTCGCACGGGAGAAGGCAGCGGTGAAGGCACACGAAACAGGACTGAAAGCGGCATCGCTTGAATCCGCACTTGCACGGGGTCCAGCCTACCAAGGCACGCTTTGGCGAGGTGTCACCATCATGGACAACAATGATGTGAAGAGGCAGTACGGCAAGGTAGGTGGAGTCATCGAGCTACCCGAAAGCAACTCCTTCTCAAACTGGAGAACGAAGGCATGGGATGGCAATGTCCAGATCGAGATTCGCAACTCTCGGCACAGCGGGGTTGATGTTGACATCCTCTCCGCGAACAGCGGAGAGATGGAGATCCTCACCCGAAAGGATGTTCGGTACAGAGTGGTGAGCTTCGAAGAGTACGGTCTTGATCCTGATTCCTGGCCTACATTCGAAACAAACTGGTCAGACCCTGCGATGCAAGAATCAGACCCTGCGATGCAAGAATCAGACCCTGCGATGCAAAAAGCACACGGCCCCTACACGCACAAGCCGAGGTTCTCGATCAAGGATCATGGAAGAGATCGCAAGAACTACTACATCGTGTTGGAGGAAGTATGACGCTGATCGAAGATACAAGCGAGAGCTTCGAAGATCGCAAGAAGAGGCTTGAAGAAGCTGGCGTGGATACATCCCGCTTCAACTCCCCGATCTATGTGATCCACCGAGACGAAGACGGCAACCGCATTGATCCAGTCAGCGGAGAGATCATCGATGATCCGAAGAAAGACTATGTTGTACTCGACAAGGACGGGAACGCGATCACTCCCGATGAGGTGCAGCGATGACCGAACTTCTATCGTTCGAAGAATCAGCGCACTTTGAAGGCATGGTTGCGCGAGGGGAGGACAAGCCCCGCGAAGTACCGATTGAACACCAAGATGTAGCTGATTGGTGGCTGCGTGGATGGGACACACACAACAACGAACTTGAGCGGGAAGCTCAAGAGGGCAAACAATGAAAGCAATAATCACAACCGACGAGCGGGAAGCTCTCGATGACGCAACCCGCGAACACTACTCCGAGATCGAAGACGGCAAGTACCTTTTGAATGTCGATCCTGTTGACGGTTTTGCGTTGGAGAATGTCGAAGGGCTGAAGTCTTCGCTGTCGAAGGAACGGGGGAACTCTCGCGATGTCGCTCTGAAGCTGAAGTCTTTCGAAGGACTCGATGCCGACGAAGCTCGCACCGCAATCGAGAAGGCTTCTGAAATGGATTCCTGGACTCCCCAGGATAAAGTAGCAGAGCAGATAGCACGCAGAGAGAAGCAGCTGGTTGCGAAGTACGACAAGGAGACGAAGGAGTTGGGCGAAAGCAACGCTCATCTTCAAGGACAGCTTGAGAAGCATCTGGTCGAAGCGTCTGCTGTCTCTGCTCTGACCAAACACAAGGGAAGCATCGAGCTTCTTTTGCCGCATGTGAAATCCAGCACCCGTGTCGAACGGGACGGGTCTGGTAACTTTGTTGCGCGAGTTGTAGACCGGGATGGTCATCCTCGCATTTCAATGAAGACGGGTTCGCAAGAGCCAATGAGCATCGATGAACTTGTTGAGGGAATGAAATCCAACGACACATTCGCCCCTGCTTTCGCTGGATCAGGAGCAACGGGAAGTGGCTCTTCTGGCAACCGCACAGGAAGTGCGTCTGCAAACGGGAGGCATGTCCTCTCTTACGAGGACAGCCGAGACCCAGTGAAGTATGTCGCAGCGAAGGAACGCGCAGTAGCTGCCGGGGTACAACTGGAAATTCAAACCAACAACCGCTAACTAGGACCAAAATCAGATGGCAAACACTCTAGGTGTCTACAACCCAGTTTTCTACGCTCAAGAAGCGTTGATCTACCTCAAGAAGTCGCTTGGCATGGCGAACCGTGTTTACATGGGCTTCGACCAAGAGCGTAGGTCTTTCGGTCTAGGGGAGACGATAAACATTCGCCGCCCTTCGACATTCACTGTCGCAGCTGCTCCCGCGACTGCCGCAGATGTCACAACTGAAACTGTATCGCTGACTCTCGACAACTGGCGCGAGGTCAAGTTCAAGCTCTCCGACAAAGAACTTGCGTTCACCGGGGAGCGGATCATCAACGATCACATCGGACCCGCTGCGTATGCTCTTGCGAACGACATCGACACCAAGCTCGTTGCGCTTCACACAGAAGTAGGTAATCAAGTTGTTGGGGGAACTTGGGCACCCGCTACGATCACCTCTGCTCGGAAGCAACTGTTCGATCAGGGTGTGCCGCTGATGGATGTCGGCAACATGCACTTGATGGTCGGTGGACTGGAAGAGCAGGAACTGCTTTCAGACGCTGCGTTCTCGCAGATGCAAGGTGCTGGCGACCAAGGGGTTTCGACGCAGATGCGTGGAACGCTTGGCATGAAGTACGGTTTCGAAGTCTTCGCAAACCAGAATGTTGCGACTGCTACTGCGTCTACTCCGAGTGATCTTGTTGGTGCGGTTGACTTTGGTGCTGGCTACGCGAAGGGTTCTACAGCCATCGTCATTGATGCGCTTGAAGCAGCAGTTCTCTTCGAAGAAGGTATGGGTGTTTCGTTCGCGGGTCACAGCAAGATCTATGCGTTGGCATCTGATACTACGACTGCCGCCAACGAAGGTACATTCGTTCTGGGTGAAGGTCTGCAAGAAGCAGTCGTTGACGACGAAGTGGTGACATTCGTTTCAACATTCGTCGGCAACCAGAACCTTGCGTTCCACAAGAACGCTTTTGGTTTGGTCATGGCTCCGCTGTCCGAAATGGGCAACGAGTTGGGCGCAAACATCGCAACCGTGTCGGACCCTGTGACTGGCCTTGCGCTTCGCTCCCGTGTTTACTATGTGGGCAACAGTTCCGAGGTGCATGTTGCGCTTGATGTTCTCTACGGGGTCAAAACTCTCGATTCACAACTAGCTTGTCGAATCGGAGGCTGATTCCGATTCCTGGTGAATCAGATCCGTACCTCTCTCTCTGCGGGTTTGGTTCACCTCTCTCATTCCCTGGAGGAAACCCATGAAGCTGTGCATTGAAACCGCAACCGGAGCGAGCCGAACCGTCTCTGACGAGTACGAAGCGCAACAAGGCGAGATGCTGAAAGATCTCGTTGTTGAAGACGCTCCCGCTGAAGGTGTCTCGACTGATGCTCCCGAAGAAGAAGAAGAAGAAGAAGAAGAAGAAGAAGAAGAGGAGGAGGACGAGTAGAACATGGCTCTTGTTGTAGAGAACGGCACAGGACTGGCGAACGCTGATAGCTATCTGTCAGTTGCTGACGCTGATGCCTACCACACCAATCATTCAAACTCCGTTACTTGGAGTGGCGCAACCACTGCAAACAAGGAGAAGGCTCTGCGTCTAGCTACACAACACCTAGATGCGAAGTATGAAACAAGGTGGGTTGGTACTCGTTGGTCAATCACGCAAGCGTTGAATTGGCCCCGGTCCTATGTCGTTCTCTACGACATCTACTCGATTTCAACAACGACGATTCCGCAGCAGTTGACGGACGCTTGTGCAGAGCTTGCGTTGAAGCAACTGTCAGATACAGACTTGATGCCAGACCTCACAAACCCCGGCACAATTTCCTCGGAGTCTGTGAGCGCGGGTTCTGTTTCAACCTCTACTACCTATGTTGGTGGAGGGAAGTCACAGCTGAAACGCTATCGTCTTGTTGAGACGCTTCTGCGGCAACTCATCAAAACGGGAGTCGCCAGAGCATGACCACTGCTCTTGACACCACACTGCTCACGAAGGTTGCCGAAATCGCAGCTACCTACGGCAAGAGTGTGACCTTCCAAGACATCGGTTCGTCGGTCTACAACCCAACAACCGGGAAGACCACTGAATCTAGTGTCACTAACTACACGGTAAAGGTCACACCTCCTGCGCCCTACGATCTCAAGTTGATTGACGGTGATGTGATTCAAGCTCGCGATGTTGCGGTAATTCTTCCCGCGAAAGATTTAGCGTTCACTCCTGTACTTGGAATGCAAGTCACGATTGATGGTGAGGTGTTCGACGCTGTGCAAGTGATGCTCATATATTCGGGCGACGATGTGTGCGCCTACGACATCCAGTTGCGACAATGACCGACACTTTAGATCTCACAGACTTCAACAAGACGGTTGAAGGGTTCCTCGACAGGATCCCTGTGCGGGTTAGTTTGGCGCAGCGGAAGATCGCTCTTGACTTGCTCGCTGGTGTTGTTCGGCGCACTCCTGTTGACACAGGAAGGGCGAGAGGCAACTGGCAGTTGAGCATTGGACATCCTGCAAAGGGTGTACTTGATCGAAAAATGACTAAGCGGAACAAGACGATCAAAGAGGAGCAAGCCAAGCTGAAGAAGCTGCCGCCGTTCGGTGTTGTTTGGCTATCGAACAACCTCCCGTACATCGAAGTGCTTGAGTTCGGCAAGTTCGTTCCGAAGAACCCTGGGCCTAGCAAAGATTCACGGAAAAAGCGCAAAGGCAAGACATGGGTGAAGGGCGGGTACTCCGTCCAAGCACCAAAAGGCATGGTGCGTGTGACGCTTGCGCAGATCGCATCCGAACTACAAGAGACGCTGGACAAGTTTTGATGGTAAACGCACTCTACGACAAAGGACGGCAAGCGTTCCTGAACAAAGACATCGACATGGTTGATGACAACATCAAAGCGGTTCTGGTCGATACGCGAACCTACACCGTTGACCTGGCTGCGCACGATATGCACAACGACTTGTCTGGTGTTATTGCGACAAGCGGCAACATGGCATCGAAGACAACGACAGCGGGTGTCTTCGATGCCGCTGATTTGACTTTCTCTTCCGTCACTGGCGCAACGGTCGAAGCAGTTGTGATCTATCGAGATTCGGGCACAAGCTCAACCTCAGAGTTGATCGCGTACATTGACACAGGCACCGGGCTCCCCGTGACCCCCAACGGAGGAGACATCACGATTGCGTGGGATAACGGGACCAACAAAATCTTCAAGTTATGATCTGCGAAGTCGCGTACAAAGTTGGTCAAGGGGGATCTTGGCAGGCGGGAATGCCTGTCGAGGTTCGCTCTCCAGGTGTGTATGTGACTAGCAACGAGTTCACAGCTTGGCTTGCGGGCACGGAGCCGTTAGGTATCCCCACTCTTCCTGTACCTACCGCAGCGCGAATGCGAAACTGGATTCAGAGGCTGGCTACCTTGTCAGATCCAGGTTTCGTTCTGTCCGATGTAAGTGCAAGTGCGGGCCTTGAAGAAGAGGATGTGACGCGCATGCGAGTCGATGCGCTGGCGACCATCGACAAGGTGGCGGGATTCGGTGGGTGTGATACAACATGGGGGCTTTCTGAGATCCGTACCTTGTCGGTGATGATTGCAGATCTCGACATGCAGCAGATCGAAGGGCTGACTCGCCCGGTCGAACATCTGCCTGTCGGTGCGCTTGAAGCGGAGATCTTGCACCGCAGAGCTTATGTCATTCCCTACACAACGCTGCTTTCTCCTGATACCGTCGATGCGGTGATCGATACAGCGGTGACAGTCATTCCCGCAAGGGGCGAAACACCGTTTGCGTTCAGCCAGTTGGTGAGTGAAGTATGACCGTCATCTCTCTCGATGGCATCGCATCAACCGAAGCGGTTGGTACACTGAGCGCGTCAGCGATCTACTGCCACGAAGCACTGCATAACTCGATTCGTGCGCACTTCGACAACAACACTTCGATTGCAGTTGTGTTGTACGACAACATGACGGTTGAGCCTCCTGATTCGGGTCTGTGGGTTCGCTTCTCTGTCGAGACATCTTTCAGCGAGCAAACACACTTCGGCCACGAGATTCGACTGCGGAAGTATGGGGACGCGACAGCGAGCATCTACGCCCCTGTCGGAGAGGGAGACGGCGCTGCGCTGGAGCTTGCCGATGATATTCGCCTTCTCTTTCGGGATGTTGCGGTGAACTCCGTTGTGTTCCTGCAACCCAGAATCGAGCGCAGCGGTAGAGAGCAGCGTTGGTGGAAGATCAATGTTGTTTGTCCGTTTTATTATGACGATGTGAAAGTGTACCCCGATGTGTACTCGCCTTCTGTCGGATCGAGTGGAACCATCGAAGCTGCACACAACACAATTCGTGCGCAGTTCAAGGCGTTGGTTGCCGATGTCCTAAACATCGCCGTGCAATACGACAACGCAGAGCTTGAGGCTCCCGACAACGAATCCTGGATTCGCCTATCTATTTTGGACGGGGAATCAACCCGCTCTTCGTACAACACTCACCGGACTACGGGCATCGTTGATGCAGCGGTGTTCACTCCTCTAGGTGAGGGCGATCAGGAAGCACTTTCGGTTGCGGACAGAATCGTGAACACTTTCCTTCCATCGACTGTCAACGGTGTGCAGTTTCGCGTTCCTTCAGTGTCTTCTATCGGTCGCTCTGGTCGATTCTGGCAAGTCACTGTCACCTGTCCGTTCATTCTGAACGAAACCATTTGAGGTAAACCCCAATGCCCGCTGCAACAAACAAACTAGGTCTTTCATTCGCCACAGAGACCACTTTCGGTATCACACCCACCGCCACTGGGACAGACATGCGGTTCCTCAGTGAGTCGCTGAAGCAGGACACAGGAACAACCGCAAGCGCAGAGATCCAGACAGATCGGCAGATTCCTGGCGTAGTCCGCTCGACTGTCGGTGCCTCTGGTGACACGGGTTTCGAGTATTACCTGGGCTCGGGAGCCTTGGATACATTGCTTGCCGGGGCTGCCCTACAACAAGACGGTGCGGCAGTAGCTGGCAGCACAATCACCCCTGGATCGGGCACTGTGAGTGTCAACGCAACAGCAGGCACATACACCGCTTCGGGGACATTTGGTTCAGGCGCTGCCACGGGTGAGTGGATCAAGATTACAGGGTTCGCGCAGGAAGGCAACAACGGCTACTTTCGCGTCGCGAATGTTACAACAACTGTCATCACCATAGACCCTAACAACCAAACACTAGTTACCGAAGCCTCCGTTGCGGTTGGTGGCCTCTCATTCGTGCTTGCTTCGTACTACACAAACGGGACCACACAGAGGTCATACAGCATCCAGAAAGAGTGGTCTGATCTAGCCAGCACATTCGCGGTGTACAAAGGCATGACATGTGACGGAATGAGCTTGACGGTGCCCACCGATGGGATTATCACCGGGGGTTTTTCATGGACAGGCAAACAAGCAGCGTCCACGACCTCATCTGCTTGGTCAGGAACAAACGCAGGCGCTGGCTCTGGCGCGGTGCTTAGTGGGATTGACAATGTGGTAGTGTTCCGCGAGGGCGGGCACGACATCACCCTCACCGGATTCAACTTTACGCTCGCTAATAACCTCCGACAGCGTACCGAGATCGGTAGCGCGTTTTCAACGAGCGTTGGTTCGGGGAGCCTAAGCGTTTCCGGTTCGTTTCAAGCGTACTTCGCAGCGGGCGATCCGGTTAGCACCATAGGGAGATATCTCGCGGGCACAGATAGCTCGGTCGAGATCGTCTTCACGGACGGCACCAACCAAGTTGCACTCGACATGCCAAGAGTCCGACTCACAAGCGGCCAACGGGTCGCGGGCGGGCAAAACCAAGATGTGATTATGGAGATTGGGTTTGAGGCATTCAAGCACAAGACCCTCGGCCACACGCTTCGCTACTCTAAGTGGTCTTAGGAGACAAGAGCCATGGCTAAACTATCAGCGCTGCGGACGGATTCCGCGAAAGAAACAGAAGGTGTGTGGGTTGAGTGGGAGCATGGTGTCTCGTTTCTTGTCGCTCGTCTCAACAACCCCGGTTTCCAGGCTCGCGTTCGTGCGTTGTCCGCAAAACATACGAAAGCGATTCGGGCGGGAACATTTCCCGACGAAGAGATGGAGAGCATTTCAAAGAGTGCGATGTCACATCATGTTCTTCTTGGCTGGAAAAGCATCGAGGATGACGAAGGCGGGGCTCTTGAGTATTCACAAGAGAAGGCTCTTGAGTTCTTGACTGATCCCGATCTTCGTGATCTGTATCAGTTCGTTTTGACCCAAGCCAACGAACGGGATTTGTACCGCAAAGATGTCGAAGACGATTCAGCGGGAAACTGACAAGCTGCCTTGCATGGTCTCTTGAGTGGGGGCCATACGAGGCGGCGTTGAAGAAAGCAAAAGCAAAGGCACTCGACACTCGACCCGAACTGTATGCAGATCTGATCCCCGTCTGGAACACATTCATGGAACTAAACAACAGCAGAGACATCGGGATGTCTGGACCGTCTGGCTTGCGTGCGTCAGATGTTGCTGCGTGTTTGGACTTGGGCGGCATTCACGATGCCGACACACGCAGCGAGTGGTATCGGTTGATTCGTGCGCTCGACGCAACCTTTCTGGAGCATGTGAGGACTAAACAGAATGGCTAGTCAAGGTGCTATCAGGCTCAATGTCGATGCGACTGGTGCCCGAAGGGGCGCAGAGGAAGCTCGCAAAGCACTTGCTGGTGTCGGCAAAGCTGCAAGGGCTTCCGCGCAAGTATTGGAGCAGATGGCCGATGCGGTCGATGCTGCTGGTGATGAATCGAAGGACGCAGCCAAGGAAATCGACAAGCTCAAGAAAGCGGAAGACGAAGCCGCAAAGGCGGCAAAGGGCATGAAAAGGGCCATCAGCAAAGTTGTCGCTGCTCTTGGCGGGATGCTCATTATTTATGAGGTAGTCAACTCTCTCAAAAAGTTTGAGGACGGTCTTGTTGGTGTTGGCAAGACAACGAACATTCTTGGTCCTGATCTGGCATCGATGGGCCAAG
>Ga0233411_10000041_pt1 | contig 43661 bp, 27 predicted proteins | sample Na_anoxic_2_MG_FD_179799 | JGI IMG/M metagenome (GOLD analysis project Ga0233411, IMG submission 179799) | Seawater microbial communities from Saanich Inlet, British Columbia, Canada - Na_anoxic_2_MG | ecosystem: Environmental > Aquatic > Marine > Inlet | place: Canada: British Columbia...
TCAAGTGATCCAGAAGCTTTGAAACAATTATTTTTAAATGATGTTAACTTTAATCAGATGCCAGTATTCTCTAACGAGATGAATGATTTTGGTAATGTAGATAAGAGTAATAGATCTATGGATTTAAGTGAAAACATAATTGGAGGTATGGGGAATAATCCTATCCAAGAAGAAACTACTGAACCAAAAGACAAACAGAAATTCTTTGATTATCGTAAATATGGAGGGATGCCTACTTATCAGGGTAAGATGCCTAAAGCTGAACTTGGTATGGGGCAAGGATTATATAAGCACGCTACAGACGGACATCTATCTGACTATTCTAATGCAGATGCTAGGTATGATAACTTTGGTATGAAGATGGGCGAAGTGGCAGATACTGGTTTTATGAAAACATTTAATTATGTAGTTCCAGGATTAGGAACATTACTTAATCTTGGATTAGACTATTGGGGGTATAAAGGAGAACAGAAACACCATTTTGATAATAAGATTGATGCTTCTAGAGCTAGCGATGATCTACTAGCTTTAAATAAGAAAAATGCAAATAAAGAAACGTTAGATTTATCAACACGTACAGATGCATTAGGTGTAAAAGCTGCTTATGATGGAGAAGCTCCTGATTTTTGGGATGATTTTGGGAAAGATGCTGTTGGCGAGATTGCAGGAATGTTTACTGGTGGAGACTTTGGTAAAATGGGAGATATGTTCGGCGGTGGTGGAGGTGGAGATCTAGGAGATGCAGTTGACTATGGTGAGGTATTAGGTGGTACAAGTGCTAGATATGGTGGAAGCGTACCTAAAATGAATATGGGAGGAGCTAATCAATTCCAACCAGGTTTAACAGCTGCTATGATAAATGGTGTAGTAAATCCATTAAGCCATGATCAACAATTTAAATCACAAGGAATAGAACAACAATATAATGCGGGTGGAAATGTAGAACAAGGACCAGACTATGAGGCTGAAGGAGGAGAAGTTATTATGCACGAAAGTGGGCAAGTACCAGTTACTACAGGAGAAACGCAACAACTAGATGGGGAACCAAATGAAGCAATGCTTTCTATGTTAGAAGGTAATTCTCATGAGACTACGGATCCTGATGGACATACAGGGGAGATAGTAGAAGGCGGAGGAAACCAATATGTATTTTCTAAGAGCCTTAAATCTAAAGTATGGGAATCTAATTTTGCAGAAGCTGCAGAAAGAATAGGAGGTCATATATCAAGATTTAAAAAAGAAATGGAAAATGGAGACGGTATCACAAAGACTACAGCCGCATCGATGATCGAGGCTTGGAATCAAAAACTTATGGACCTACAAAAGGAACAAGAGTCTGCGAGACAATCTAAATTTATGGAGATGGTTCAAGGAGGTGCTGCCCCTGAAGAATTAAACGAGGCTTTCCCAGACTTATTTAAACAGTTCATGGCAGAGCAACAACAATCTCAACTGTCTGCATCAGCAAATCAGATGGAAGAACAAGCTGGGATGGCAGCTAATCCTATGGGAGATATAGATATGAGTCAGTTAAGCGCTGAAGATCAACAACTTGTAGGCGCTGAGTATGGATTACCTAAAGCAGAGAATGGAGGATCTGATTTTGAACCTTATGATTTTAATCAGTATATGAAATATAATTCTGGATTTGTTCTAGGAGACGATGATCAAACTTTTACGTTAGATAAAAACTATATGGGCGAGAAGAGTCAACTTATGGACGAGTTAACTCTAAACTATCCAGAGGGAGGATACAAAGTAGGGGACGATACTTTTGATAGTCCACAAGGAATGTATGATTATTTATCATCAGACTTTAGTGACTGGAGAAATGAAGAATTACAAAGAAATTATGGGATAGGTACAAATAAAGTTAATAAAGCTGACTTTACAAATGAGGAAGGAGTTGTAGATATGGAGGCATTTAATAAAGCTAAAGCTACACAAAGATATTATAATAGTGGTATTCCTATGAATTGGGAATCTAATTATGGAGCAGATGCTGGTTTAAGTAGGCGTAAGTATTTCAAGCATTTAGAAACATCACTTCTTGCAGACGGTAAATCAAAAGAAGATGTTAGATCTATTATCAATAGAGAGAAAATGAAGTTTGATGAAACTCTAAACTTAGAAAAAATAGCAGAAGAAAATAAACCTTTAACTCCAGAAGAAGAGGCGGCAGCTGCAGCTCGAAAGTTAAGAAATGAACAACTCGGAAAAGACGCAAAAACTGGTACTAAGGATCTGTTAAACCACTTTCTAAATCTTGGCCCAACGCTTTATAACAGGAAAAAAGGTAAGGAGAGTCCAGAAGTAGTGCCATTTATAGAGAATGAGAACGAAGCTCAGATAAGACAAAACTTAGAACTTCTTACTAATACAGATATTACTTCAGCCTTAAAAGAGAATGAAGATAATTTTAATCAGTTAAAATATTTAGCTAGAGAAGGGTCTGATGGTTCTAGTGGTAGTATGATGAATACATTATTAAGAGGTCAGAACTTCCAAAATGAAGCGGATGCTAAACTCTTTGAAGGTAAAACTAAAGCAGATCAACTAGGATTAAAGATTGCAAATGAATCATTATTTAGTTTAGGAGAAAATAATAGAGCTGAAGGCGTAAGAGTTGATACAGCTCAAGCTAAGAATAGAGCAGCAGTTCAAGCATTTGAAGCTAAAGGATGGGAAGGGCTTTCAGGTTACAATCAACTGCAAACTAAGATGAAGAATGAGATGGCTCATGATAAACAATTACAAGGACTATTAAAACATATATATCCAGATGCAGAACTGTATATTAATAGAGATGGAGGTATTGATTTTGATAAGCTATCAGAAAGCGGTGACTTGGATAAACTTATAGAAAAGTATCCTGAGTTAAAAGAAATAATTGGAAAATATATACAATAAAAAATGGCAGTAAATAGATTTATGAAACCGGCTGAACAGCCCCTATTAAATACATATGTTAGACTTCCGTTTAAGGAAATGTCTATGGCATATGCCCAAGTACAAAAAGAACACGATGCTGGTGAGAAGCTTAATAATAGTCTAGATGATGAAATACTTAAAGTTAGAGCATCTACAAATCAACATGCCACTGTATTAGGAGGTATAAGAAAAGGTTTAGATGCAGAACTGGGTGCATTGTACGATAAGCATGGGGGAAGGTATGCTGACATGGTTCCTGAATTAACAAAGATTAAAAATAAATTAGACCTAGATTTTAATGACGGAAATCTATACGCTATTAAAGAAACTACTAGAGCTTTAGAAGAGGATTTAGATCCGGATATTGCAAAAGCAAGAAAGGAAGGAAATTACTCGGAAGATTACAATCCTTTATTCGGGGCTGAAAGAGACTGGTTTGAGCAGACGCATTTTGGATATAAAAGAGTAGAAGATGAAAACTCTCCTAGTGGGTATAAATGGGAAGTAGATAATGAAAGTACAGATGGATGGAAAGTGAATTCAACAGGCCAAACAGTTTTAGCTCCTTATACATATGCAGGAATACACAAACCTTCTAAACAAATAAAAACAGCTAATGAACAAATCTTTAATCCTATTAAAGCAAGCTGGACTAAATGGACAGAGGAAAATCCTAATACAGGATTAACTGTTATGAATGAGCGTAAAGCTATTACTAGACAAAAAATATATAAATCTGCACTAGAAAACTATACATATTTACCAAACAATATGCAATTAGAAATAGCTGCAGAAGTTCAAATGATGGGTGAGAAAGGGAGAATGGGATCTGCAACACATGCAATTAATGCTGTATTTGGAGACCCTCCAGCAATGATTCAGAATCCAGATGGAGAAGGTATGATTGAGAATCCTATGGCAGTAGCAAAGAAGAAGGCTCTTCAAAAGATTAAAGATGATCCAAACACCTTAAACCAATGGGCATCAACTGATTACGTAGGCTACATGGGTGAGAAATATACATTTACAGGTGAAGCAGGAGAAAGAACTTATGATAATTCACAAAGAAATAAGAACAAATATCCTATTGATAAATCTGATTGGGTAGTTAAAGTAGGAGCACAAAGTAGTATCCAGGCAGGTACTGTAAGAACACCACATGCAGATGGAAGTGAACTAATAAGTGATTTAAATGATCCTATTGATAAGTATGTAAATATAGTAAATGATAATTCAGTAACTTATGAAAGTTTAGTACGTGAGTATGAAGCTACTAAAGGTCAGTATAGTTTAAATGATCCGTATCATAAAGAGTGGCAATCAAAAATAGATAATGCTAAGTTCCAGTATGAACAATCTTCTATGGCTTTAATAGGTTTAACTCAACAAGCCGCAAAAGATATGGCTGTTTTAGAGACTGCTGAAGGTATTAAATATATGGATGATAAGGGAAAATATGTCTATGTAGACAGAGTTCTACAAGATGGAACAATTAATCCGGATTGGAATATGCATGGTTGGAATGCAATACAATTTGATGCTAATGGAGAAGTTCAAAATGTAGAGCAGACTAATAGAGATGCAAAAGGTCCTCAGGATAATATCTTTAAATATATGGATCAAGCTAAAGGATTATTTAATAATGTTTCATTGATGGGTGGAAGTGAAGATTCTCCACTGATGGACAGAGTAAATGTAATACAGAGTAACAATGGTTACTTTGATGGAAGAGGTGTCCAAGCTCCTACAGTATCATCATCGGGAAGTAAAAAAGTAGATACAGAACTTGTGAAAAAATTACCTACAATACTAGGACAAGCAGATACTGAGTTTACTTTAACTAACGGTTCAAAGGTTAAGTGGGCTGATATTATAGGAACAGGTAAAGATAAAGTTAATAAAGATGTTGTAGATGATTTCTTACAAGGTAAATTTAAAGATAACTTTGTATGGCTAACACAGCCTACACCAGACGGTGAATACTTAGGTATTCTAACATTACCTAAAGATAGTAAAGATTCTAATGATACTATAGACTTAGTATTTAAAGCGCCAGATGAGGTTAGAAGAACTTGGAGAAACCAAGGAGAATTTGAACGACCTCTTGGTGATGGTAGTGGTATGACTGAGATGGTTACATTACCAAGAACAGAAGCGCAAAAACAAAACTGGGATGCTAACGAAAGAGGTTCAATAGACTTTGCTCGAGCTAGTAGATCTCCAGGAAATATAAGTATGTCTTCAGCAGAAGATGGGGAAAATAACCCACTTGGATATTATTACTTTAATCAAAACCCAGATGGTACACCTATTACAAATGAACAATATATATTCCAACCTCAAGCGGGTCTTATTAAAACAGTTATAAATGGGGAGCCTGTATATACAACAGGGAACGAACTATTTAATGTAGATAGTGACATGCAAGAGATAGGTATGCTTATAACACTTAATGACCCAACTTATGCAGGGTCTAAAGCATTCTATGCAAATGAATTTAAACAAAATCCAAATCCTATAGCAAGAGAAGGAGTTCCTGTAAATGTAGCTTCTGAAGCAAGGGGTATAGATGTATCAGGAGAATACTTCTCAACTAATTTAAGACCAGGACAAGTTATGTTACCTGAACAAAGAGTAAATGATGTTCAGATGAGTTCTTATAATACTAATAATGGATGGACATTTAATAATGGGTTTGAAGGATTAAATAAACAGACAGCAGATATTCTAGCATATCAAAGTAAGGCTTACGGAGAACAGCGTCATAATGATTTAAGTTCTACAATATCTAGTAAATTTAAGGATGCAGATGTAACTATGAATGACGGTAGTACACAGAACTTTACCACACTATTAAATAATGGAGACTTAGAATTAGTTCCAGTTTCTAGTGTAAATGGTGAATTTTCATTACCTTTGGCCAGTGGAGCTAGAAGTTTTGCACAACAAAAAAATATGTATGATGATTGGGTATCTGGTGGAAAAGTAGGACCTCCGGTAGCAAATCCTGAAGAGGGAGGCTTCCATGTGATGGGACAAGCTATAGATCTAGATAATACTGTAGGTATGTATGATTACATATTAGTAGATAAAACTGGAAATATTAGTAGTATAGGAACTAATACTAAAGGAGCACATACTACCTCTGAAGGGTATGATAGAACTAATAGTACTAGAAGTGGATTCAAAGTTAGTGAGTTAACAGGTACCGGCGGAAATAAAATATTCCCTGATTACTTTAATACTTCACTTACTTCATTGTTTGACCATATGGGTAAAACTCCTCAGGTGGTTAAAGATATGCATAAATCAAGTAGTGTTTACAGAGAGGCAGATCCTCTTCCAAACATGAAACAGTTTGATAAAGAGTGGTGGCACTGGTCACTCGGAGAATTACCAGGTGCATCCAGCGGATATGTTTATCCGTCATGGGCAAAATAGAAACTAAAATTAGTTTAAAATGGCAAAAAAACAAAAAAAAGTCGACGGGGTAGATCCTACGTCGGGTTTACCTATCGTTGAGGGTCTTGGTAATGAGTCTCTAGATCCAACTACAAACCTTCCAAAGGAAACATCTGTTTCTAAACAATATCAACTTCCTAATGGAGATTGGGATATGACTGACATTATCAATGATCAGACTGCACTAGATTTTGATAATAATAGATACAACAGACCTACTGTAATTCCTGGAAATATATATGAGAATTCAGATATAGATTGGGATGTAAAAGATTATGGTGATATAGGAAGACAGCTTCACAGAGATCAAACTGGATGGTCAAGATTTGGAGGATTTTTAAGTCAAGCTGTTATGGGAGAAATAGTGGGAGGAACCATTCAAGGTTTCGGTGCTATTCTGGATGCTATGGACGGAGATTTATCCGATGACTTTTCTAATGGTATTACAGGATTCGGAGAAGATGTAAGAGAATGGGCAAGAGAAAAAACTCCTATATATTTAAAACCAACAAGTGAAGACTTTAGATGGGGAGATGGAGATTGGTGGGCTTCAAATGGAGTGTCAATAGTTTCATCTATATCTATGTTTCTTCCTGGACTCGCTGTAACTAAAGGAGTAGGTATGGCAGCCAGAGGATTAAGAGTATTAAATGTTGCCACAAAAGGTTTAAAATCAGCTAAGGCAAATGCTGCTATTGCTAATAGTCTTAATTTAAGTCGAACTGCTAAATGGCTAACTAAGTCTAGTATTATGGGACTTAGTTCTCGTCATATGGAAAACTATAGAGAAGCAGCAGAAACTTTTCAACTTGGGTACGATAAAAACTTTAATTATTTTGGGAACCAAGAAAAATTAGATGCTTATTTAAAAAGTCCGGATGGAAGATCTATGTTAGATAAATTAGGTATTGGTTTAGACGCACGTAACTTAAGAGAAACTGCAGCGAAACATATAGCAGGTAAATCTGCAGCTAAGGCATACAACATGAACTATGTTAACCTTGTATTTGATATAGCACAATCAGCTCTTTTCTTTAAGGGAGTTGGTAGATCTACTCGAGCAGGACTATTCGGACATTCAAAAACTGCTAAAGGAGCGCAAAATGCTATTTTAAAAAATCCTAAATTACCCAAAACTAGATTTGGGAAAGTATTAGCAGCAACTCCACGAGCAAGACACTGGGCATTCTGGTCTGCTACTGAAGGAGTTGAAGAGATGTGGAATTTTGTTTCCATGCAAGAAGGTATACATTATGGAGATGTATTAGCAGGAAATACAGGATGGGAAAATAGAGATTTTATAGATGGTAGTTTTGCAGATAGATTAAATAGATATGCAAATGATGGTGAGATGTGGACAGCTGCTTTTATGGGGGCAATAGGTGGAGGAATATTTACAGGTGTATCTAGTGCAAAAATGCTAAAGCTCAAAAGGCTAAGGATGCTGAGGCTATAAAAGAAATAAATAATAGAGTTGATGTCTTAAGAGAATCTTTAAAGAAAAGACAAAAAGCAGAGCAGAGAGGGGATACAAATGGAATGAAAGAGCAGGACGAACTAATGGCTCTTGGACTGGCTCTTAATGCTGCTCGTGCAGGTACAACAGATTTATTAGTTGATATGCTTGCGGATCCTATATATGAAGAACTATTAGGAGAGTATGGAGTAACTGGAGATGAAGTAGCATCTAATAGGAAAGCTTTAACTGACTTAATACTTAAGACTGAAAAGAAATTTAATAGTTATGTAAATAGAATAACAGGAAAGAAATATAGTTATGGTGTAGCAAACGCTCTTACTAATATGGACATGGCTGTTGATATTTATCAAAACTTAGTTAATGCTGTAGACGAACAGATTAATAATCTAGATGAGTCAGATGCTTTTACACAACAACAATTTGCAATAGGGCCTAATACAAAGAAAAGATATGAGCTAAAAGCTAAACGTGAGGCTATACAAGCACAGATAGATCAACTTACTTATGCTAGACAGCAGGCTGCAACAGAGAGTACAAACCCTGATACAGAAGCTACTGAATCTAACAAAGAGGCTCTAGAAACTATGCAGTTTTTAGACCAACTAATTGAAAAAGCAACACAAATTCAAAGTGAAACAGAGCAAGAGTCCGCGGCGTTGGCAAAGGATTCACAAGAAAGTTATGACGCTAAAGCATTTGAAGCGGAAAATAAGTTTCTTAATGAAGTTAACACAGATAGCAAGGCTTACCTAGAACAAAGAAAAGGACAATTTGAGCTTAATAGAGATGCTGCATGGACAGCGCTTCAAGACATGCTAAATGGGAAGAGAGAGGATAATGCTAAAGTGGAACAGGCATTTGCTGAGGAGACTGAAAAAGATAGAGTTAAAAGAATTATAGCAGAAGGTAGAGAAGAGGTAGCAAGTTCAGCTGCAAGTAGAGCAGAAGAGGCTATAAACAATGGTATAAAACAAGACTTTAGGGATTTACTAAATGAAAATCCTAATATTACAGAGCAGCAAATTAAAGAATTTTTTGCTGAGTTTATGAATAATCCAGTTATAGCTGAGTATGCAAATAAAGTTATAGATTTATTTATAAGCCATGAAACAAAAAAAGCATATGCTGATATAGTAGAAGAAATGCGTGCAGAAGCAGCTGAGGTATCTAAAGAAATAAGTGAAGATATAAACAAGTCTTTTGTAGAAATGCATGAAGAGTTATTTAATCCTAAACTTTCAAGAAAAGAACAAGCTCGTAGAGTTAAGATAGAACAAGAGCAGAGAGAAAATAAAGCAGAATGGAATAAAAGTATGTATGGCGAGAAGGAAAGTCAAGACTTTCTAATCACTGAGCTATTTGATAACATGACAAAACATGTTACTGTAGTATGGGGTGATAAAGTTGGTATGCTTTATATGGACACTGAAAGTAATGAACTTATTTTTAGAGAAGGAGAAACTAATAAAGAGTATATTATTACTCAAGAACAAGATAATAAAGTATTTAGAAACTCTAAAGGACAATTTACCAATGGTCCAACATTAGGATACTTAGATATGTTAATGCTAAGAGATGCTAATTTAGATATTAGCATTCAAGCTGATGGTAAAACTTTTAATATTAATGGAGAGTTTTATAATAATCTTAATTCAGAGCCTTCAAGCGCTATAGAATATGATAGTGAGGCTAATGTAGTATCTGTTACATTAACTAGATGGGATGGTAAAAAAATAACATTTACTAGTCCTTCTGTTACATATGAAATAGCAGATGTAATAGAAACACTAGAAGCTGTAAAGCGTACTAGATTTACAGAATTAGTTCAAGATGATTTCATGATTGTAGAGTATCAAGGTAATGAATACATTTTGAGTTACGGACAAACAGACCTATTTACGCAAGGCTTAATTGCTAGAGATGAGAACGGAAACGTTCTTACTGGAGAGCTAAATGAAGCCGTACTAAGATCAGGTAATATACAGTTAACAAATAAACTTCAAGAAACAGTTAATAATCTTAAAACAACATACAATGAAATTAGCACTACTCAACCGGATGCTACCGGACGAATTACAAAAGGAATTATCCAGCAAGACCAAATGGGAGAGAGTAAAACATCTGAACTCGCTCAGAAACAACAAGAAGCAGAAGCCATTGCAGCAGGCACGACCAGTAACGCGACTCCAGCCGTAGAACAAACCACGGAAAGTTTAGAGGATCAAACTGTACTAACAGAAAATACTAAACAAAAAGTAGAAGAGAATGACATTACTATCGACGATCTGGATACGAGCACAGAAGCAATGGGAGGATGGAACCAAGTGGAGCAAAGCCCAGTATCTCAAAACGAAGAAAAACTGGAAGTTGTCGAAGCTACTTCGGGTAAGGAATCAGGGCAAACCGCCCAAGAGCAGTCGGAAGTAATAATAATTGAAGACAATCCTACTACAATAAATATGAGGGCTCTTCAAAAAACTTATCCTCAAGGTTGGAATCCACAATTTTTTGCTACAATGACCCAGTTTGGGGAGTATCAAAATGTAGTAGATTCAAACGGAAACCTGATAGAAATCCTAGAAAGCCCAACAGGAAAAGCAAGTAACTTAGTATTTCTAGATGAGCTTACAGGCCCTCAATTAGAAGCATTAGAAAATAATGATCCAAACTATTTAAAACTTTATGTGTTTAAACCATTATTAAATGAAGCAGGTAAAGTAAAGAAAGAGGGTACAAAAGTATTAGAGACTGAAGAATTAGTACAGTTTCAAATGAAGAGGGGGAACAAAATAGGTCCTGCTGTACGAGTACAAATAAAAGATGATGCAGTAAAAGTATCAGATGTATTTGATACTAAACTTCTTAATAGCCCTGAACTAGGTGTAGGCACAAAAGTAATATTAAGAATTGAAAAGAACTGGCCATACTTTACGCCGGTGAAAGCGGGACAGGGTATTGTTACTATTAGATTAGCGTCTAATCCTGATATTATTTTAAGTCAGCTGTCTTCCTCACAAAAAGCTATAGGTACTAATGGTGTATTAAGACAACAGATTACTAAGTTTATAAGAGAGAATCCAGGTAAGGCAGATATTAAAGCAACAATAGCAGGAAAAACTGCAGGTTACTTTATGAATTTAAAACATGATGGTAAATCTATACAACAACCATTATCTGTTCTAGGGGAAGATATATTACTAGGTGTAGATCTTGGAGGTCAGGGGATTAACTGGAACAATACAAATGAAAATAATTTTGAATCAGAGTATACAGAACCTGGAAGAGTTTATGTACAAATAAAGAGTGCAAATGGTATTGGGCATCCAGTAAGACTACAAACATCTAGACTAACTGATGAAGCAGCTAGAAATATTTTAGATACTTTAACTAGTAATCAATTTACTGCAGAAGAAAAAGGATTACTAGTTGAACAATTAGTATATATTCCAAGGGGTAATAATGCAGATGCACAATTTAAATTAGGAAATAAAACTAGCAAAACATTTGCAGCAAAGTTTGATGTAACAATGGATAACTTTGTAATTAAGTTCCCATTTAGAGGAAAGGTTATAGGTATCCAATATAATATGGAGGGAAGAGAAGGTAATACCCGTAACAACTTACAGTCTGCTTTAGAAGGGGGAGAATTTTTATATAAAGAATATGATGAGCAAGGGAATTTAGTACCCCAAGAAGGTGATATAGTAGCTACAAATGATATGAGTGCTAAACGAAATACTCTTCGTAGTAGTAATAGCTTAGAGTTAGCACCGACGGAAATAAGAGATGCACTTATTGAGCATTTAAAAACTAAAGTATACAATATACAAAAGCATAAAATAAATAGTACAGACTCATACTTAAGTCCATTAAGAGAGCAGGCTTTTTCTGATTACAATTCATTCTTAAAAGAAATGAATATCTTAACTACAGATATACCAGGGAAAGGGCAACAAAGAATAAGTCATTCTAGACTATTTGTAGAAGTAGAGCCTACCGCATTTACACCTGCAGAGAGTGTAATGCCAGCAGCGCTATCAGACAGTCTTGTTCTTACTCCAGTACCAGAGAATAGCGAAGATGATTTTGTAATTGAGTCCTCTTCTGATACATCTTTTGGAGATATTATAGGAGATACTATACAACAAACTAGTGAGATTAAAGCAGACATTGAAGCAAGTCCACAAGATTTAAAAGACTTAGGGATAGAAACTACTTATGCAGAAAGTTCAGAAGAGATTCAAGATCTTATAAATGAAGGATGGGAAGAAATAGGAACAACAGAAGATGGATTTCCTAAGTTTTCTAGAAAAATTAAACCAACACCACAAACTAGTGAGGTTGAAGTTGTAACTTACAAAGGTACTAAATATTCAGTTGACTTTAATGTTGGTAGCGGAACAATAACAAATTTAAAAACAGGAAAAGTTTTAGAGGGAGGAGTTACTTCTCCTGTTGGTCAGGCTGTTGTAGATTTAGCAATAGATCAACAAGACTCAACACAACCAACTAGTGAGGAATCAACTGGAGGTACAATGACAGTAACTACTCCTCTTACAGCAGAAACTTATGTAGACGGTACTGCAGGTAAACAGGTTATTGTAGGGGTAGATCCTACTAAAGATGATGATTTTGATGTTAAGTTACGTGAGTATGAGCAAGTAGGTCCTGGATATGATCTTATGACAGAGACTGAAAAGAGTTGGGTATTAGATAGATTTGGTGAAGAAGCTTTAGATGTAGTAAATAGAGTAAAATATATGACTCTTGATTGGGGAAGACAGGCATGGGGTTATTATCACAATGGATTGATGACCGTAGCAGAAGGCGCACTAGCCGGAACTGCATATTGGGAAGCATTCCGTAGAATATATGATCTACATTTAACTGAGGATGAGAAATCATCTATTGAGATGGAAATGCTAGAAAAAATGGGTATTTCACAAAGATTAGAGGGAGCAAGAAAAACGTTAAAGTTTTTTGAAAGCTTTTCTTCAAGTATGACATCTATCTCAATAGACAATCCACAGCTTAATGAAGTTTCAGTATCACTAGACTTAGATTTAGGAGGCCTGAATATTACGCTGGATAGAAATAAAATGGCAACTTATGATAGAGTAGACGTCATAGAGAAATTAACAGCACAGATTCAAAAACTTGAAGATAATGATATAGAGACAAGATTAGCTGAAGCATTCAAAGACTACCAATTAACTGAGAATGCAGAAGGATTTGGAGGAGCTGTAAAAAGATTCTTTAGAGATTTGTGGTATGCAATTAAGAATATGCTAGGCTCACGAAGTGAAATCGAATACTTATTCAGAGATCTTAATAACAGAGAGTTCACTCAATATACAGCTGCGGAAGCTAAAACTTTATCTGAAGTTAGGACGCCTAAGCTAAGAGCGAAGAGAGGATACAACACAGATCAATCAAAAGAGATAGTTAATAATATTAATTATAAACTAGCACAAGCTTTGAAAGCTAAGTATAAAGAAACAGAAACTCCAGGAGCTTGGAGAGATGCTTTAACTCAGCCTAACGAATTAAAAGGTGCTTATGAATCTATCAGACAAGCTTGGGAAACAACAGGTAAAAAGCTTTCAGAAAGTGAGGATACAAATACTAAGAATAAAGGTAACAATGCAATTAATGTAACTAAACCAGATGTATGGTATGATGTCGTTGATGAATATGGCAATGTAGTTAGTCCTGGATTTATGTCACTTGCAGTGCGCGGATTGAGATCTCAGTTTGGTATTAAATATAAAATTAAGAAAGGGGGAGAAATAAATTACAATAACCCTGAAATAGAAGAAGCTTTAACAGAAGAGCAGGTAGAGACAATAGAGGCAACAGAATCTACTGAAAGAATTTTTGGACAGAACTTTTTTAATAGTCCTGTTAAACAAACATTAGCTAAAGAGATTAAATTTGAATTAGGATTTATTGTAGAGCGTGATGCTAAGGGAGCAGTTGTACATGGTAAAGTACTTGGATTTCCTCAGTTTATGGCATTTGATGAGATCTATGCATACTTATCTGTAAACCTAGCAAACTCTCCACAAGGTAAAGTAATAGCTAAATTAGAAAAGCTAGCAGAAAATGGGCTACCAATGATGGATCAGGTAGTTAGAATATACCAGGAAGCTACTCCGCAGTGGAAAAATAAATTTGTATCACACTTTAATAAACAAAACATCAGGTTTGAAACTGTTATCTATCAGAAAGACGGTACAGCAAAAATTGTTGAAACTAATCGTAATGGTTTAGAGAATCAGATTATACGTAAATGGGTAGACACTAGAGATCAGACAGCTATTTATTCACCTACAACAGGTAAAGAAGATGCATTGAGCGCTCCTGCTATAGATAAACTAAAAGAGTTATATGATACTACTACTAGACTTAGCAGAGAAGGTGCTACTAAAAAAGACTATCTAAGAGCTTTTAAAAATACATTAGATTATGCAGGACTCAAACTAAGCCCGGAAACTTATATGGGACTATTTAATGACGAAACTCGTACAGTAAGAGATCTTAATAGTTATATGGTTGGTAATAGTTCGTTTGAGCATATCATGAAAACATTAATGCAGTTTAATAATCCTTACTTAAAAGGAACCTCAGAGACTGGCGCTCTTAAAAGATTAGCAGGATTAGAATCAAAATATCGTATAGATAGTTATGCAGCTTCGTTTTTAGGAGGGAATAGAAAACCAATCTATTCTATTAATTTAAATACATATGATTCTAAAACTACATTAGAATTACGTTCGGATGAAACCTATAGACAGGCTATTTTAAATAGATTCCGTGATGTATTCTACAGCCCATCAGAAAATAATAGACATCTTATTTTAAATATGCTATTAAATGATGAGCAAATGAGAAACAATTTCCAACTTAGTACATTCGATGTAATTAGAGAATCCGCTAATGCTGGAAAGATAAGTGCTTATGATGAAATGGACCAAGCTCTTTCTGCTGTTACAAGGTTTATTATGTTTTACAACAGTGGATTAAATTACAGTAAGTTTAATACTGGAACTAAAGGAGATAAAAATCAATCTAAATATATAACACTTCCAAAGATAGGACCGAGGTCTAAGTATTGGAGATCTAATAGTTTAGGACAAGATGGATATGTTCAGACAGCGGTATCATTATTACAGCCTGCACTTATGGGAGAGTTAGCAAGAATATCAAAAGTTAACAAACAATTATTCGGGCCTAATCCCATATCACTAGATGAACAGACACAATATGTACACTATGAAAAAGTTAAAGGAGATAATAAAGGTGCAGGTTTAAGATTTGTACAATTCCCTTCTTTAAATACAGAGAAGTTCTTTACTCCTGAAGGGAGGTTAAGAGAGAATGAGACTATAGAATTAACTGCAGAACAGACTGTGTTAATGAATACTCATTTAGAAAGATATGTAGTAAAAGAAATGGAATCTACTATCGAAACTTTAGTAAATGCAGGAGTAGTTAATAGAAAACCAAACGGCGTTTATGAGAATGAGCTTTTACCATCACAGGCATATGAAGGAAAAACTACTGCAGAAACGGGTATATTACCGGCACTCCAAGAGTTTGCTATAAATGATTTAGTATATAAACCTTATATTAATACAACATTTGGGCCAGACCTTGCATATTATAAATCAGATGCACAAGGAAATCCATTTATTGAATTTGGAAAGAGAGCTTATCAAAGTATTACACCTGGTATAGATGCGGTATATAATCAAGAGAATCAATATGGATTACCTTCCCACTTTTTACACGCTATATTAGCAGATGTAATGGTAAACAGTGAAGACCACATATATAAAATATTAATTGATGCAAAAGTTGATTCTAAAACAGCTAAAAGAATAGCAGCTGGATATTTGAGAGTAAACTCTACTGATGCACAAGGGTATACAACATTAGACTTCCACAGAAAACAAATGGAATCTGATGGAAGTTGGACTCAAGAACATATAGATGCATATGACAAGTATTGGTCTAAAGGATTGATGGGAGATGCTAAATCAAGAGTATTATTATTAGACCCTAGAAAAACATATTACTTTGGTGAAAGAATACAAATAGACTCTCAAGGAAATGAAAATATAGTTTGGGAACAGATTAAACATTCTACAATACCATTGATTAGAGAGTTTACAGAACAGTTTAAAGAAGATCCAGGGAACCGAAAGGTTACTTTGAATCAGCTACGTATTCGAATGGAAGATACCAAGAGACCTATTGATATGGTTAATTTTGAGTCGGCTATTAAAATTGGAGCTACAGGAATTTTAGACCTAGCAGAACAAGATCTAAACCAAATAGCTGTTAATAAGTTAGAGACTAAACATCTTAGAAGTCCTCAAACTATTGAGACTAAGACTAAGGCCCCTTTAGATGGGACTCAAATGGCTAAACTATCTTTAGCAAATATAGCACTAGATAATAAATATAATATGTTTGATTCTAGTATATCAGGTAAAGAAGTACTTGACTTATACAACAATACTTATGCAGAACGTATAAAAAGATCTAGTGAAGCTCTATCTAAAAGATTAGGTATGCCTAGTTATACCGAGGCTGTTAATAATAGAAGTACAATGAGTGCAGAAGCCTTTGGTAAAGCACAATTAGAATTCTTAAAGAAAGTTAGAGATGAAATTACAAACAGCCTAGATGAAAGAGATCTAGCAGATAATTATTATAACGCTCTAAATATTGAACGTTTAATGCAAGATGTAAATGTTTATGGATTTGAAGCACCATTATCTTTCCCCCCATTCGCAAAAAGATTTGAAGCTATTTTATTATCTATGTATAAGAATGCAGTACTTAAACAACGTTTCAACGGTATGAGTGCAGTTCAGGTAGCTGAGTTTGGTTATAATATAGATAATAGATTACAAATTAAACCGCATAAGAATGGTGGAGTGTATGCTGAGGTAGCACTTCCTTATGAATTAGCAGTGAAGATAGGATTAAAGCCTGGAGAAGTAATTGATGGGTCAGATATATATGATTTATTAGGATACAGGATTCCTACACAGGGTAAAAACTCTATGCTATCTCTTAAGGTAGTAAAGATATTGCCTGAAAATATGGGAGGTGTTATTATGTTACCTGCAGAAGTTACAACAATGATGGGTTCTGATTTTGATATAGATAAGATGTATATCTTAATGCCTGAATTATCAAAACAAAAAACTAAAATAGGCGCATTTGATTTACAAAAGTATAATACTAAGAAATCATTTGATGGATTATCAGATGCCGCATTAACAAATATAATATTTGATATAAGAAATGGTATTATAACATCTAAGCATCATATTGTTGAACAATTAGATCCATTAGATTCTCCTACTTATACAAATAAATTAGAAGAGTATGAGTCTAAAGGTATTATTCCTAACTTATCTGGATTTAATAGTACTTCATTTGCTGCAGATATGTATCTTGAAAAAATTAATAAAGATGCATCAATGCTTATTGGTATATTTTCTTTACATGCTACAGGACATTCGGTTGCACAGCAAGTTAATTTACAATTAAAAGAAGGCTATGAGGTAAACATTAAAGGCAATAACAAGAGTGGGCATAGCGCCTTAAATAGAATCTTAGGATTTGATGGGAAGTTTATATCTAGTTATTTATCGGAAGATCAGAATGAATCTTTAGATAATGCAAAGTACCAAAGAATTGGACGTGTAGGTGTAACAATGTATAATAGTGGTGTAGTAGCGCTTTTAAATAGATCCGGGTTTAATAATTCAATTACACTAGATTTTATTAATCAGCCTATACTACGAGATTTCTTTGAAAAACGTTACAAGCAGGGGCTTGAAATAACTGATTTACAAATAGCTAAGGAAATAGCGGGATCACTTAATTTAGGAGTCGAGTTTGATAATGCTAGAGAAATAGGCGGGGATAAAATATTTACTCCTTCTGAAAATTATTTATCAGAATCATTAACAGCCAACTTAAACGATCCAGGGGTAGCGAGAAAACAAGTACAAATATTAGCTGACTTTTTAAAGTACAGTAAAGTAGGAAGAGATCTTGGAATGTTTAATGCAGCAGTATCACCAGAGACTCTTAAAAATATGTCTAGATTAAGTTTTATTGAAAACTATAGTAATAAAGTTGAATATTTACAAGGACCGCAGTCCTCTCTTAATATAGAACAAACCAATGAAAGAATAGAGGCTTATAGAGTATACGGATTAGATGCGGCTACAGAGTTTGTATCACAGTTTGTTCCTTATAGTAGACCAGGATTCTCTCAACTTAAACAAGATATAGCATTTGCAACAGGTCAGAGAAATGGAATACTAACTCCTGAACTTACTGAAGTTATAAATGGCTTAGGATTATTCTGGGCACTTACTAAAAAGACCTCTCCATTTGGGTCTATGGTTTATGAGAATAATGAATATCTTAAAGAGTTACTATTTACTAAAGAGAATTCTCTTCTTAAGAATATGGAAAGGGTAAAGACTCAGTACGGTTTACAGAACGATCCTTTCTTAGGAATGTTATTTGGCCATGAGCAAAACATTAATGTAGATAATTTCTTACAACTGATAGCTTTTAATAATACAACTAAGCTAGGGGTTGACCAATTAAATGCTATTACAGACAGATGGTCTGAACTATTAGTTGATCCGAGAGATGAGGTAAGAACTCTAGCTCAGAATTTAGCTAAGTACTCAGTAGTTACATCTGGATTTATGATGGGACCAAACTCATTTGTAGATTTAGTGCCTATGTCATATTGGAAAAGTTCAGGATTAACAGATTTCTTCAGAAAAGAAGAAAGAACAATGAGTTATGAAAACTACTTTGTAGGCGGGGCAGAGCAAATTATAAGAACTATGTTTGCTGATAATGGCTTCTTAATGACTGTAGATAATAAGACAGTAGAAACTTCAGACGCAGTTAGACAAAATTATAGTCTAACTAAGAATGAATATTTTATTCATAACGATAATGCGCCACAACTAATTGTAGATCAGGTAGATGGCAGTACAAATAATGTAAATTACTTTAAATCTTTTATGGAAGGTAAGTTTAGATTATTTAAAATGCGTTACACTACTGAAACTGGAGCAGTATACCAAGAAATTACTCCACTAGGAGAGCGCTTCAAACAAGTTGAAATGCAGGCTGATAATATAGAGGTAACTAGTATTAATCCAATGAATACTTTAATACATGAAGCTCCTGTACCTACTGAAATAACTTTAGATAATATGATTCAGGGAGAAGAAACTAAGTTTAATGATCTTTTCCAGTTAACACCAGATGTAAAGCAAGCGGTTCTAACAAATATGGACCAAATGATTGAACAGTGGTTAATGCAGAACTTTGGTATTCCTGTAAAGAAATATGATAACCTTAAGGAAAAACTTGGAGTAGATGCTATAGGTGTGGCAGATATGTTAAACAGAGTAGTTAGAGTAGATAACAATAGAGACAGATTTACATTACCTGAAGAGGCGGCACACTTTTTTGTAGAGATGATGGACAACGCTCCAATGCAGAGACTATTAGATTTAGTTGTTAAAACAAAAACTTACCAGGAAGTACAGAATGACTATAAACATATTTATAATACTCCTGACATGTTTGCAAAAGAGGCGGCTGGTAAAATTTTAGCTAAGTATATAGTAGGTGAGTATGAAGGAGAGACAGTGGCCGAAGATTATGGAACCGGATTACTAGCTACACTTGCAAAGGTATGGGATTCTATAAAGAGATTCTTTGGAGGAAGGCGAAGTGAGATCACTAGTTTAAACGAAGAACTAAGTAATATTCTTGGGCCTGCAGCTGATTCTATTATAAAAGGTATAAACCCAGGCGGTTTAAGCATAGACAACATAGGAGTAAATAAATTTTATGCTCTAAATAAAAGTAATTTAGAATATAGAAATGCTAAAGGAGAAAAAATAACTCCTTCTGATCTACTTAAGAGAGCAACACAAGCAGCTAGTAGTAAAATACCATACTTAAGACAGTTCACTGAGAAAGATAAAATGGATAAACTTATAGATGAATCTAGTAATATTACAGCCCCAACAGAAATTTCTCCATACTATGAAATGGATGGTGTTAAGATGAATAGGGTGAGCAATTTAATGGAAATATTCCAAGACCCATTTAAACAACAAGAGATTGCAACAAAAGTAGCAACTAAAAATAAAAATAATAATGATCCATTTAATACTCCTGATAAAGTCCAAGATTTATGGGATTTCTTAAGAGATGATATGGGAACTGGTTTACATAGTTTAGTTGAAGGTATTATTAATAAGTCTGACATGGAAGTTATACTAGATGGATTGCCTAAAGGAAATACAGAAGCGTTTAGAAGTGCAATTCCATCTCTTAGAGAGTGGGTGCGTAGTAAAGAGGCTGCAGGAAGTACTTTACATTCTGAAGTTATGGTAGGAGATCCACAGGATTTAATAGCAGGTAGTATTGATGTTATAGAAGTAACATCTAATGGTCAAAAAATTCTTCATGATTTTAAAACTAAAACACGTGGTAAGTTTGGTAATATAATGAAAAAGCTACCTCCATTTAAAGGGGCGTTAGCAGGTATACAAAATAATTTACTTAATAAATATCGTATTCAGCTTTCGCTATATAAACATATTATAGAACAGAAAGGTATTAAGGTGGATAAAATAAATATAGTTCCTATTGAAGCTGGTGTGACTATGACTGAAGCAGGAAAGATTGTTTTTTCTAATGCAGAAATATCTACATCTACTGCTCCAATAATGACTAAGTTGAATAATCTAGAACCTATTCCTACGAAAACACTTAATAAAATGATTGAGTTTATTGCCCCTAATCATAATACAATGATGGAGCAAAATGAGTTTAATCAAGTACTTAAAGTATTTGAGAAAGCCAAAGACCAATTAGAAATCAGAATTAATGTGTATTCTAAGGAACCAGGAAATAGTGATTACGCTAATAGACTCCAAGAAGTATATAACGAAATGGAAATGCTTAATGAAAAAGAAGGTTTAGTTCTATTTGTTAAGAGAGCAGTAATGGATTTAAATAATGCGCATAGAAGATTAAATCAATTAAAGAAAGATGATGCATTAAATCCAAAAGTGTTAAGCCAACTTTTAACATTTGTAGGTGCCTTTAGTTCTTTAGAGGAGATAACATTAATGGCGCCTTTATTGGCCCAATCAGGCTATGAGAATTTATTAGAAAAATATGTAATGCCTGCTATAGCTAAGAGAGATCTTATTCTAGAAGATGCTAAAGGATTAAATAGAGCACTTATAGCGGAGAAGTTTGCTAAAACAACTACTAATCCAGCATATAAAAACAACCCGGAGAAGTTTATGAAAGAGTTAGAAGTTGCAGGAGGAGATATAACATTCTTAGCAAGATTTCTAGCCGCAATGGGAGACTCTAATGATCCGTCATTAGCTATGATAGATAAGATGGTTACTATACAAAGAGGTAAAGTAAATAGATTTGAGTATGATTTTGAGCACGGTAAAGGACAATTAATGGATGTTATAACTAGCTTAGAAAAACATCAACATGCTAACGGTGTAGCAATTTGGAAGTATAGAGAGTTATATGATTTTATGCTCGAGAATGATAAAGATGGTAAGTTAACTGGTTATGTAGTTACTGAATATGTACCAGAATATAGACAAGCCCAAAGAAATTTTATTGAAACTAAAACAGACCAAGGTTATGGTATGAGTGAGCTTATTTGGAATGAATTCTATGAAGAGGATATACAAAAGAATGGTAATTATAATAAATATTTAAAGACATCACCTGAAGGGTATAAGAGTGAGAAGTATAAGCAGTTAAATGATATGCAAGAGTCTGACCCTAGAAGAGTTTTCTTTAATTTCTTTGCTTCTAATTATGAAGCAGCTCAAAGTAAATTACCTCAGTCTTATCAACGAGGGTACATGTTACCATCATTAAGAGCAACAGTAGCTGAAAAAGCATTTATGAATGAAGAACATAGAGGAATATTTATGGGACCTTATAATGCTGTTAGAGAGAGGATGGGTGAGCTATTCGGTAAACAAGAAGATAATATTATGTGGGGTGAATATACAGATGCGGTAGGAGATCCTATGAGCTATGTCCCTATTCATTATTCAACTAGAATAGGAAATGCGGAAGGACAATTAAGCCCATCAGATTTATCTTATGATTTAGGAAGTATGATAAAAATGTATTCTACTATGGCGTCAAACTATCAAGAAATGACTGAAGTATTACCTGAACTAGAAATGGCTAAAGAGCTCGTAAGAACTCGTAGAGTTAGAAAACTTAAAGCTGGTATGCCTGTTAAGAATACAATTACAGGTAAAGATGTTACAATATCTGGAGAAGACTCAAGAGCTTGGGGTAGATTAGAAGCTTATTTTGATATGGTAATTTATGGTAAACGTAAAAAGCATGAAGGTGTTGTATCATTAAGAGGAAAAGAAATTAATATTGAACAAGTATACGATGCATTATTAAATATGGGAAGTTTAAGAGTACTTGCAATGAATCATATTGCAGCCGTAGCAAATATTACATTTGGTAGTTTAATGAATGCTATTGAAGCTTTTGCAGGTGAGTATATAACTATGAAAAATTGGACAAGAGCTAAAGGAATTTACCTAGGATATACAGCAGCAGATGGTGTTGGGGGTATTGGGATTATAGCAGATACTTTAGCTAGAGCTCCAAAATCTAAACTAGGACAGATTAATCAATTATTTGATCTGCAACAACACTTTGATGAGTATGGTAGAAGACTTTCTCATAAGAAGATGGGTCTTAGAATGAATACAGGCGCTTTATACTTTCTGATGTCAGCAGGTGAGCATATGATCCAAAGTCAATTAGGTATTGGAATGATGATTGGTAAAAAATTCGAAACATCTAAAGGAACTACTAATTTATGGGATGCTTATTCGGTAGTAGATGGAAAGTTAGTATTAGACCCTGAAGTATCTTCTCAATTTAGTGAAACAGAAAGAATTCTATTTGCAGAAAAAATACAAGCCGTTTATCAAAGGATGCATGGTATTTATAATGAAAAAGATAAAGCAGCTATACAACAGTATGCGGCAGGTAGATGGGCGTTACAATTCCGTAAATGGTTAATACCTGGGTACCTTCGTCGATTTGAAGGGGGAGAAAAATTATTCTACAATAAAGACTCTGATAGAAAAGGCCCTAATTGGAACGAGAGAAGAGAGGCTTATTCAGAAGGTAATTATGTTACAGCTTTAAAGTTTATAGGTAAATTAGGAAGAGATTTTTATAGATTACAATTTTTTACTTTAAGTAAGAATTACAAAGATCTTGCGCAATGGCAGCAAGCAAATATAAAACGTTCTATAGGTGAAGTGATGGCATTTCAATTATTAACATTAGCAGGATTTGCCTTCTTTGGTTCTGAAGATGAGCCAGAAGAAAGATCACGAGGAGATTGGTATGGATTATATACTATGAAGAGAGTACAATCCGAACTTGCATTCTATAATCCACTAGGAGCTTCATTCTATGAGATCTTAAGAACACCAGCTGCAAATATGACTACACTAGAAGCCTATGCAAAACTAGCAAGACAAATATGGAGTGATGGTTGGAGTATTGCTTTAGGAGAAGACTATGAAAGATATAAGAGAAAAACAGGACAATACGAGAAAGGAGATCCTAAAATAAACAAATATATTAGGAATGCGTTACCATTTAAAGAATGGAGTACAGATCCAAAAGATAAAATTAAGTTTTTTGATTTAAAATAGAATTAATGAGTGAAGACAATTTTGATAATTATTTTTATGATAGTGATGATCCGGAATTAGATATGTTATCCGAGGAACAGCGGTTAGAAATTAAACATCAATCTATGGAAAATACATATACTTTAATAACAAATAATTATGATTTTGAAGTATTTCCTAATAAGTTATTCTGGCTTTTAACTGACTATGATGCATTAACAGTTTTTGATGTACTAATAGATTATTATTCTCATGAAGATAGAGAGCAATATGAAAAATGCGCTCTACTTAAAAAAATCAAAGAGAGACATAAGCGTCACAACAAAGCCTCAGGTGCTACAAAAAGGGGAATGTTCACTTATCAGTTGGGAATATCTAACGAGGATTATGATGGAGAAGACCCACCAACTAGCGCAAGCTAGGTGGTAGATCTTCATTTATTCCCATCAATTCTTTGAACTCCCTTTTATCGAATAATTCTTCATTGTAATGTACAATAGGCCATACTTCTGACTTTTGTGGCAACTCCGCGTCTAGTTTTAATTCCCAGTACTGACGGAGGCTCTTATCCTTATCGAGGATTAGCGGCATAGGGCTATCTTTTTTACGATGTCTCATTATACGAATTTTAGCGGGGTGAGAAAGTTTTGAGTACTTACCATCCATAAACTTATTAAAATCATCAATAAATGTTGGTCCAATAGTAAATACAAACATTATGTATGTACCATTAAACAACGAATATGACGTTTTAAAATATTCATCTTTTTCTAACTCTTTTTCTAGATCATAAAAATTAATGTGTCCGCTATACTTTAGTAGAGCAAATACATCAGGTGATTCAAGATCCCAGTCTAATAAACTTACATCGCCAAGATATGCGTTTACTAGAAAGGGTTCTAAATCTATTTTTGAATATCCAGTTAGAGGTAAAATAAAATCAACAGTTTTAGTTGGTTTAATTACTTTACGAATTTTCTCTAATTCTTGAAATAGCCTCATCCGATAATTTGATTTTAATTACGCCATTATTGTTATAATACTCCATAGGGTAATCCCAATGGTCGTGGTCTTGATGCCATTTAAGCCTGTCTAATAAGCTCTCAAACTCATCAATGGCTATAGATAAGTCAAGATTATCAGGCTCATATACCACACACTCACAAAGTCCAGTCGTTTGTAAGGCTACTATATAAGTTTTAAAATCGTATTCCGCGAAATCTAATCCCAATTCAGTCATGTATGCCATAACTGCTTGTTTATAGATTCCAATTTGCCTATAATACCCATAAGATATATAAGATCCTAGGAAATTATAAGGGTTTTTGGAAGTTGTTTTTAAATCTGTTACAGTAACCATCTTCTTTTCTTTGTCAAGTATTAAGTTATCAATAATTGATTTAATTTTAAAATCTTTGTGAGTCCAAAGAATTTCTTTTTCAGGTTCAGCTTCTACAGGATTTAATACCGTACTTGCTACGGCATGTTTACTTGCGGATGCTGCACACTGAAGTATTGTTTCCATCTCGTCTTGAGATAGAATATGTTTGTTAACTGAGTTTCTTAAAAGAGTAACATAACTGTTAATTTCAGGGTTATCTAACTTTTTTATTACAGTAGCTATTGAAGTTTTAAATCCAGATATATCATAACAATGTTGATATAAATGATCTGTATTTTGTAATACAAACTCTTCTGGGGAATCTTCGGTACCGTCTAACACACTAGTGTTAACAAATTTTTCATTCTCTACAAGCGCTTCTACAAATTTACCCATCATACCTCCAACAACAGGAACATCGGATACGATATATCTGTCATTAAATGTACTATTTTCTAATATGTAACAGTGAATTGCACTACCAAGATCTAGATAACGACTATCTTCTTGTTTTAATTCTCTATTTATATATTTTTGAAAGTATTGGGGACTAATTTTTAGGGCACTTAGAGATGAATGGCTTACATGTTCTATTTTCATCTTATTTTCTTTTATATTTTGTTATAATAAATACTAATTTTCTTTCTTTTAATGTCTCTACAGGGACAAATTCAATCTCTCCTGTATTAGGTATAACAGCACAATTATCATCGTCTATTAATCCCATCTCAACAATAGTATCCTGGAAACTTTTAATCCAAATCCATAAGTTATCTACATCCCACTTGGGTTTATAACCTTTCTTTGGAGGGCGCCATCGGAGATCACCTTTATACATTCTAATATCACCGTGGTTTATCACAGTATGTAACTCTAATTTTACTTTTATAGGTCCCATATTTCTAATATCTAACCCATTAGGAATATATTGTTGAATGTATGTATGCATACGTCTTATTATAAGAGCGCGCAAATGATGATTCATACCAGTATAGAGTCTCTGCCCATTTATTTTCACCCACTTCGTTTTTGTTTTTGCGATGTGAGTTATAAAGTTTGGTATTTCTATTCTTAGTTGTTTCATAGTTAAAAAGCGTAAGGGGACGGGCCCATAGAGTACAAATGGAGGAAACTCTATTGCGGGCCCGCTCTTACTAATTTATAATTATGCCATCAGACTATCAGCTATTTCAGAATTCTGAGCTAACTCAGTTTCTAATTCACTAATTTGTTGTCTTTTAGCAGACTCGTATTCTTGTAAATCTTTCTTCATTTGAGGATTATCAAATGCAGTATAATCAGACTCTAGGAATATGCTTTCATTCTCACCATTACTAATAGCAATAGGGAAATACTCACATGTTCTCATCTTCGTATTATTGTAATCAGTCGGAACTGCTACAACATTGCGAGGACTTACAAGAACTTCTAGAATTACGCCACTCTCATATCCAAAATCATGAACGTATTCCATTGACCCTACATGGAGGCCAGCGGAACAAGTACGTTCAGGATCTGGATCACAGTCTACTCTTGGCATAGTAATTGGTGTACCACACTTAATTACCATTCCATGCGCACCGCTATGGTACGGAGCAAACGTTAAAGATTGCGTATATTTCTCTTCTTGTTCACCTGTATCCTCACTATATTTAAACTGAACCTTCTCCTCTCCAGTTTCAGTATCAAATATTTGTTTGACTTTACAAGCTTTATAAGCTAAGAAATAACCTTTTTCTGTAATGGGATGTCCATTATGCTCTAAGAAACCATATAACTGCTTTCTAACAGTTTTATCAGGGTTTAGCAATAGATGCTTCCAGAAATTTATCAAACCGTCTAACGGCACTCCTTCTTCTAACCATTTCATAAGTTTTTTAGCTAGGAAATTCGGAATAGGATCCGTAGTACCTTTAAGGTACATTTTCTTCCCGCCATCAAATTCAAAACGGCCATCAGTTGCGTGCTGAATGCGATTTGCAGGAGTAAGTAAGGTTTTCACTTGCTCCAGTATAGCGTTACGTTCTTCTTGATCTCTAGAAGCATTGTAATTACGAGCAAGTGCTATAACTTGGTCGGCTTCTTTAAATTGCTTAGAGATTGTTTTTGGTAGTCCATCGATAATAACTTGAACGTCGTCTTTACCAATTTTACAGACTAAATATGAATTTATCATTTTACAAATTTATTAAATTAATTTAAATTACGAGGTCTTTCACCTCTTTCTTTTTTTGTTTTTTGAACTTTACTACTGCTTTTTTCTTAAATCTAAGATACTCTCTCAGAGCTAAAAAGACTTCTTTTGAAGGTATTTCTGATTTAGAAGCGCATGATAGTTGCGCAAAATCTAAATGCTTAAGCATATCTAAATTTACAGAATAAGATTCTAATTCTTTTAGATCTTCTAGCATTGTATGACTTACACAATCATTATCTTTACACAATTTCATCATTTCGTATTGGTCAGTATGACCTATGTACGAAAAATTCTCAAAATTATTCTCATGGTTTTCTTTTAAACGTTTCCATTTATAATATAAATCAGAGTTTAATTTTTCAAAACATGAAAAGAAATGTAAATTATCAGTACTTTCTCGAGTTGTCTTTGCAGTATACCAGTTCGTTAATACAGGATTTTTCATAGGAGCTAAATCATTTACGTTGATAAACTGAGTTAATTGTTTGTTTAGAGTCGCTGCGACTTTTAGTATTACGACAGGATGGGTCTCATGTTCTAAACTACTTGAACTATAAAAATGAGCTTCCTTATAAAAACCTGCCTGGGAATATATAGCAGCTACATTTTTTAATAATTTATTATCTGCCGAATTACCATATATTACAATACCGCCCTCTTCTTGGTAGGTTACTAAATCAGAAATATGATATTCATCATTACTGAATTTAACTTTATTAGGATCTCGAAAGTTATCATAAAAGTAAATACGTCTAAGAAAAGCTTTACCCATTCTTTTTCGTCTTTCTGCTTCACTTTCATACTCGCCCACTTCTTCTCCTAATTCAGTATCTGCTTTAGACATATCAACATTGTCATAATCATGAAATTTACAATGACTAAATAATGTTTGCATATTCTTAAAATCAGACTCAATAACATCCTTTTCTCTAGCATCTGCTGAAGCATTCCACATATCGATGTCAGCTTCTTTTGCAAAATCGCTTTCTGTTAACGCCCAGTTTTCTCTTATTTGGATAAAAGTACCATGAGTACGCGCTAAATAGAAATCTTTAGATTTAAGAAATACTTTACGAGTTTCTTCTGAATCCGGATCAACTTGTTTATGAAAGTAAATAGGATATTTTATGAAATCAGCAACATTAGTTTGAGATTTAACTAATTTATAACCACCTATATAATTACCATCAGCTCTTTGTGTAACAGTCGTAATACTAAAACCTCTAAATAATCTAGATTGTCTATAAATATCATGTAGTAATGAGCCAGAAAGTTCAATACCATGAAGAGTACATTGAGCATTCTTATCTTGCATTTGTGCTAAATAAGACTGAACAGCAAATACAGAATCATATGTTCTATTGTAATTACGACTACTAGAATTATTAGTTAAAGCGTTTGCTTGTTTTAACCATTCTATAACATCAGGACAATTAGCAAGCTCTTTTTCACACCTCTCTTTCATGTTTTTTTGAACATTTAAGATCTTTTGTTTAATAGCTTCTTTAGTTTTATCTGTATATCGAATTGCCTCACGACTTGGAACTAAATCTAATTGGCCTACATCAAATTTAAGAGCTACTGGAATATTACTACTACCCCAATTAATTTGACTGTCTACCATATCTTGATTAAGAGGATAACGAACTCTTCCAACCATAAGATGGATTTCGTCTACATCATATCTACGTGTAGCTGTTTCATCAACACAAATTGCAATATCATCATCTTCATAATCTATCTGTACTGTTCCTACGTTACGGCCTGTTCCTTCTGTAACATTTATAAATTCTAATCCTATAAAATAAGATAGTTGAGAATTTATAGCCTTTGCAAAATTCCTTATATCTCTATAAGACTCTTCTTTATTAATAGGAATAATTACTTCAGTAGAATTCAACTCAGTTGTTTCTCCTTGCTTAAGGAGATCCATATGAAATGCATCATTACCTCTATATAACATATAACTAAACATTTTACCGTTATGATTACTTATTATATAAAAAGTATCAGTGTACGAAAATGGTGACTTAGCACCAATACCGAAACCACCTATTTGATGATTATTATCTCTTTTAGTTGAATTACCAAAGAGAGTATAAATTTCTTCTACTCGTTTTTTACTTAATCCAACACCGAAGTCTCGAAATAAGAAAGCATTACCTATGCCTAAAAGGATATTCTCTTCCTGAAATTCTATTTGAGGTTTTTTACTTGTAGGATGAAACCATTTAGGATCATCTTCTGCAGTCATCGGAATGACATGCTTTATCTTGAGATCTTTCTCTCGATGAGCATCATAGCAGTTAGAAGTAACTTCTCTCACAATAGAACCAATAGGATCAGAATATAGATTAATCAATGAGTCTATTATTATACCCATTGAATCTTCGCCGATTTTAAATTTATTAGTTTTTACATCACCAATAATTTCATCGACTACATGTTCACGTTCTATTTTCATATTAATTTATTTATTTTAATTTTACTTTCTTCAGCAGTATGATCTTTTCTAAAATCAGAAATATCTTTGAAGCCATTGTTTCTAGTACTAAAGTTTTGTAAGAAAATAGGAGTGAATCCATATTTCTTTTTCAGGTTATTAGCACCCTTAACACCAGTTAAATCAAAATCATTTAAGATATACACCTTATTAAATCTCTCATATAACTCTCGGGCTACAGTATCTTTGATACTAGTAATCTCATTCTGCAATGCTGCGCTAATAAATCCAAGAGTTCTAAGAACCATTACATCTTTTAGCGATTTTGTTATAATTATCAGCTCACCTCTCTCAGGCAGCTGATCCCAACCTTGGAATATTGTTCTATTAGTATTACTCATCCACTTATGTCCAGTTAAGGATAAGGGACGGTAAATCTTCCATGTATATACATCATCTTTATAAAAGAGATAACCATACATGGGGTCATTATTTTTGTAATATCCAACTACTTTATCACCTATAAATACACATTTACACGAGAATATATTATAATACTTAAGCACTGCTTCAGTAATACCATATTGATTCCAGTAATATTTATCTACAAATGTTAAAGGTTGAGTTTTTACATTAATACTTTTTTTTGCGTCGAACTTTAATTCTTTGATTGCAGTTACAAAGCCATCAAACGGCTTATGAACCACATTTCGTTTATCATACATTAAATCCAATTTGAAATCTTCACATATTCTTATTAACGAAGAATAAAAATCAATTCCAAATATTTGTTGAATGAGTGTAAAACAATCCCCAGTATCTCCTGTACCAAAATCTTTAAATCTTAGAGTTCCTTTACGGTCAGTAAAGATGGAGAAGCTGGGTTTGTCATCTTGTCGGAGCGGACTACTCATTACAACTCCGGATTTAAAATCACATCCTAAATAATAACTAAATATTTGATATTCACTTATTAGATTTAAAACATTGTCTTTAGTTAACGAAAGAGTTATTTTATAGAGTCCCATTTTGTAAATAAATAGGGGAGGGTCTTCAGCATATTACATTAATAACCTCCCCTATCTATTAGATTCATCTACCTAAAATGGTAGACCAGAATCTGCAGGCTCCGTTGATGCACCATTAGAAGATGCAGTAGACGTTAAAGCTGAAGGGTTATCCGCTTCATCTTTAGTCATTTTATCAAAGTCAGTTACATTTAACCTAGACTTATCAGCTGTTACTTGGTCAAGTACCTCCATGAATGGAACATACTTAGGAACAGAAACATAATTATTATAACTGTAAACAGTTTTAATTCTTAATTTCTTACCAATATAACTGTTTCCTAGAAGAGTAATTACTTGATTGCAAAAACCTTCAAAGTCATTTGCAGTGATAGTAACTTTATCTTCTGGTAAATATTTAGTCATAATGTGCTTAACTCTCTTCATTTGAGAATTCATTTTCTTTTCCCATCCCTCATTAGCTGTATCGATAGGCCATTCTAAGTGACTTAGATTAGCATTTTCGCTATCAGTAAAAGAGAATTTAAGAAAACTATTTCCATTAGAAGCAGTTTCTACACTTACATTTGTCATTTCAGCTCCTTCGCTAATTCCTAGCTTGAATACTTTGGTTGACGTACCTTCAGACTGAATTTTTTGATTAATTTGATACATAATTTACTTTTTTTTTAATTAATTAATTTTATTCGTTATAATACTTATCCATGGTGTCTTTCACCATTTGTAAATCGTTTGGGATTTGGTAATCTTCAAACATCCCAGCAGGTGACTTTGCAGTCGATACACCATCTGTTTGTGTTTGGAAGAAATATTCATTTTTACCTTTACCATCTGATTCAATGTGGGTAAATAACACCACACTCGACATAGATTCTAATACAATCTTGTCTAACTGCTTTCCAGCTGTCATCACTTTACGATATTGAGCACCCATATCAGTATATCCCTCATCGGAATGTGCTAATACAAATACATCAACATTATCAGGTATAACTTGGTTTATGACCGTGAAAATGTCATATATACCTCCTGATAAACTAGCCCATTTCTCAAAACCTTTGATGTGACGTTCTCCCATTACTTTATCGGTCATAACGCGATTAATAGTGTCGATCACAATAGTTTTAATGTGCTTTGCTTTCTCTGGTATAACTTTTAACGTATTTACAATATCTACAAGGCTAGAAGCAGTCGCATAGTTTTTATTTTCTTTACTATAATTCTTCTTCCATCCTTTAATAGGTAATGATTTTTGATCACAGTTCAACCAAAGAGTTGTTTTTGGATCGAGATTGCTCCCGCTTGTGGACTTGCCTGATCCAGACTTTCCACAAATGATTACTAAATTTGCCATTTTAAAAGGGTAATTTTTGGTTATTAAATTCTTGTTCTGTTTGTTCTTCTCTTACCATATGGTATCCCAATTTTAAATAGTTTATTGCATCAGCAAATCTACTATCTAAAGGTTCTGCTTGTTCTATATCAGGATTCTTGGCGTATGATAAGATAGCAGCTACATGTTTATAGAAATATGCTCCCCAACACTGCATAGGAGTAGTTCCAGTCATTTCGGCTGCTTTCTTAAAGTTAGCTAATACATCAGGACTATCTTGTGTATAAGCAGGACGTTTTGATTCTTCTATTTCTTGAGCTAAATTTAATAGTTCATGAGCCGATTCATCATAAGGTGTCCAATCTTCCTGTATAGGGAGAGGATCCATAGTTGTAGTTGTTACATACATATTAGTTATCATTTTCTTTTATTGTTAATTGGTAAGCAGGTTCTGTTGCTTCATAATCTACTACCCGGTTATACTTAAGTTCATTTTTCATCTTGGCTATACAAGGTTGTCCTTCTCTTACTTTAATAAAGTGCCAAAATAATGCACCGCCCGTAGGCCATGACTTTGGTCCATAACTATCCATCCCTAATTGTTCAGGATTCATAGATACCATTACTAAATCAGAGAACATAAATACAGAATCACCACCAAATAAATCTTTCTTTTTAGGAAATTGTTGGGATGGTTCCATAACTCTATCTACTGACTCGATTTCTCTATTTAATTGGCTCAGGAATACAAATGCTACTTTATGCTGTTTCTTTAATGAGTTTGCCATAATCATTAATTCTACTAGCACCATTCGTTCTTGTTCTCCTTGTTTACCACGTACTAATATAGTATGATCTAACATAATTACTATCCCGCGCTCTTTATTAAAGTCTTCATTAATAAATTTCTGAATAGTATTTTTAATCATTTCTACAGTACCGGGCATTTCTACATACCAAATAGGTAGTTTATTAAACTCTTTTTGCGCTGCTAATACTTTATAAAATTGTGCATCATATAAATTATAGCCTTCAATACCACTATGTAACTGTCTAGTAGTCATATCTAATTCATTAGATAACTTTCTACTTACTAACTGACGAGCTAACATCTCGAAATTAAATGAAAGAACAGCAAAATCTTCATCAGGGTTTAACTTAAACAACTCTGTTTCTAGTTGATTTATAATAGCAGTTTTACCACTACCAGACATACCCGCTATAGTATGTATAGTGTTCCACTCTATCCCATCCATACTCACATGGTTATACTTAGACCAGGGAGTTCTTAATGATTTTATCAATCCTTGTCGACGTTGGTCGATGTATTGAACAGCATCATAAGCTGCTTTTTTAATACTTGTGTATTGTAAACTTGGTTTATTCATATATATATTTATATTAAGCCTTCTCCATATTTGGTATCAGCAGATTTAATTACATTATTTTCCATAAGTAGTCCTTCATAAGCATCCCAGGCATTCTTATTTATATAAGTTTCCAATGCATGCATATATTGAAGGTTACCACCACGCTTTCGAGTATCTAGCTCTTTCTCCAAACAATCCATAACATGCTTATGCTTAAGAGGATTTCCTTTAATATATCTATCATACTTTTCTTTACATACTATTGCACTTTTAGCTGATAAACTTGTGGGTCTTAAAATCCTTAAAGATTTTCCATTAGATACTTTAATAGGATATACATTAAATAGTTCTGTAAAATATGATTCTTCAATTCCTAATAACTTTCTTACTTTATCACGAGCAATAGTAATACAAGTTAAGGGATTTTTAGGATCACAGGATAATATATATCCTTGGTCTACAAGTCCTTGTAATTCTTTCTCTGCAAATCCATATAGTTTTATATAGTTTACAAATAGTTCTGTGTTAGACTCAAACAATAAAACTAACATTACATACTGAGATGCTGTTAGTTTATTGTTGATGAGGCCTTCCACATTGATTTCTATGTTCATAGGCAGGCTTTAAATGGTTAACAAATATAAGAAAATTATAGTTTATAAACTACCTTTTTCTTACTTTTCTTCTTCTTTTTATACGTTGTAATTGTATGTTTTCCAACAACTTGTGTCGTTTTATACAATACTTCTTCTTCAGCTTTTAAGCCGTATATTCTTAAAGCTTTTTCATAAGAATCCTCTTTATATTCTATGCTCATAACGGCGATATGTCTATATCCATCATTTCATCATAATCATATTTAGTGGTTAAAGCAGTATCAATGCTTATTAAATTTTTACTCCAACTATATACATTACCATTATATACTAAACAGTAGTCAGGTAATAATGATTGATTATTAACAAAAGAAGCACCCTTACTTGTTAAAGTCCAAGTACCTATATCGTCACCATCCTCAATTAATCCCCATTTCTCTGCATATGCATAATCCATAGTTGTTGCTCTAAGTTTTAACTTCGCAAATTCATCTTGTACATGTATATACTTGCCGTTAACTGCTCCAAGTTTATGCATAATAATTAATGATCTAGCTATACCTGAATTTAATTTACGTTTATATGCTTTTACATATTTATTACAACAAGGACACACAGCCCCAATCTTAAAATTCTTTCTAAGATATTGTTTACCTTCAGCTATACTTTTCATGATTCATCTCTATCTGCATCCATCTGAGCTTCTTGAGCATCTTCTAGACGTTGTTGTTTATATTCATGAGTTTCTTCAGGGTATTCAAATAATTCTTCACATCCACTACATTTGTACATAGCTTCTTCTGTTCTGAATTCTAATTCTGTATATACTTCCCCACAACAGGGACTAACTAAGTGAGGGTCATCATCCGGGGATGCTAACTTCCACTTATCATATTTATCTAATGACATAATATTGATCTTTAAAATTAATAAAATAATGAGCACTGGAGCAATTCAGCGCTGCAATGTTATCTGAAATTTAATACGTTCAGCTTTGCTCCAGTCTCATTAACTCAACACTATACCCAGTCTGAGAAGAAGAAACCCATTTCTCTTCTTGACTATTTTCTATATATAGATGAAAGATTAGCGCCTGCTTACCTTCCTCCCACCTAACAACACGACCTATTCGTTGAATAAGATCTTTTGTTTTGCTGGTTCCACTGGCTATAATAGCCATTGAAATATCCGGGACATTCATGCCCTCGTTCAAAGCCTTAGCAGTTGAAATACGTGTAACCTTAGTTCTGTTATCTATAAGTTTGTCTAAATTAGCCTTGCGGGCCTTTTTACCAATCTTACTATGAAAACTTACACAGTTATCACCTAGTTCATCTGTGACTTTGTCAGCAAATTCAATAGTCTGAGAAAATATGATTATCTTCCTCTCAGGGTATAGTTCACATAAATGTTTAACAGCATCGATCTTAGCCTCAGAGTTATATAATAACTTCTTACGCTTTGCCATAGCTGCATTACATCTAAATGGAAATGTCTTATTCTCGTCATCGAGAGACATTCCTTTACGTTGTAAAAACGTTTCATAATTACGCGGTTTCATACATGAATACATTAACTTAAGGTCCCTATCAAAGAAAGGGAACAAGCCATTAAATGAATTATTAGCTGAAGTATAAGACTTTTTCTCAGCCCCAGATAATTTTAATGGTATATTATATATTGTGAAATCACTAATTAGTTTTAAATCTCTTGCTTTCTGCGTATTAAGTCTGTCACATATTGGTGCAACAGCATTTAATAACGGCATTTTAACAGGATCTATATAAGCAGACAGTCCTAAAACTTTATCATACTTATTTCGTGAAAAGAAATTAAAATACTCTGGAGCTATATAATTATGTATTTCATCTGCTATGACTAAATCATAATGATGTCCTATATATTTATATGCAGTTTGTATACATACAGCTTCTACACATGTATTATATACATCCATATGTCCCCATTTCTTAAATTCTTCTTTCCATGCACGGTCTCTAATAGTTTCAGTTGGTGTTAAAATTAAAATGTTACAATCCATACCTGATTTTTTCGCTATTAGGGCCGCTGCTAATACACCACATCTTGTCTTACCAACACCTGTAGCATATTGTAATGTTCCTTTTCCATTAACTGGATAAGACCACCACTTATTCAACCCTTTGCGTTGAATCTTGTCTTTTGTTTCATTTGCACTCATATTATTTAATTTTATTTACACCACTCTTTACTTATAGTATAATCTACACCCATAGGAAAATCAGGGATGATTACAGCACCAGCTTGACGCATTAATTCACTTTGAATCTCTGCCCACTCTTCTGCTTTATCTTCTCTAACTTCTACACCTATTTCATCATGGACCTGTGTTACTAAATATGCAGGATAGTCTAATGTCTTAATCTTATCTCTAATCATAATCATTGCTAACTTAATCATATCTGCACCAGTTCCTTGAATTGGAGTATTTTTACTTGCACGCTCAATAGCACCAAATTCCTTGAAATCTTTTCGAGGACTCATACCATTGTGCCAGTTCTCAAACCATCTAATCCTCCTAAAAGGTTTAAAAGTTCGAATAAATCCATGTTGCGTACCATAATTACCCAAACTATTCAAGAACCCACCAATTTTAGGGAATTCACTGAAATATTGATTAATTAATGCTTCCGCATCATCGACTGTTATTTGCAGAGTATCTGATAATTTAAATTTACTCATACCATAAGCAAGACCGAAGTTAATAGTCTTGATTGCAGTTCTAAGTTTCTTTTTCTCATCAGCGTCGGCTTCACGCCATTTCTCTTTAAATACCATATCAGCACATATACTGTGAAGATCTGCTTCTTCTTTACGTGCTTTCATCCATACAGGATCTTTGGACCCTGAAGCTATAATACCTAACTCTTGACCTGAATAGTCTACAGATATTAATTTATATCCTTCTCTTGCTTTAAAACAATTTCTAAATTTATTATCTGCAGGTATATTCTGCATGTTAGGTTTATTATCTGATTTCATACCACTTGATACACGACCGGTATTAAGTATTTGCCAGAAACTAGTTCTTACCTTACCGTCTTTCATAACATATTTAAGAAAAGATTTACCATAGGTTGATACAACCTTTTGTTTCTCTTTATACTTTAAATATTTATTAATGAATGCCTTATGCTTAAACTTAGATAGTTCAAAGGCATTAACCTTTTCAATATCTAAACCATATTCCTTAAAGACTTTCAGTACTTGGGTAGGGCTTGACCATTTAATATCTATCTTACGGATCTTTTCAGCGGGAATAAACATATCAGTTTGGAATGATGTCTTCACAAACTTATTAAGGTTTAATGCATATATCATATCATCTAATTGTTTTTCCATGCCTATTACTTCAACTTCAGAGTTATCAGCTATTGCTAACCATTTCTCTGAGTCAAAGTTTAATCCATTAAACTCAATATCAGCAAAAGCTAAAGCTGCATTATTCTCTAAGTGCAGAACCTTCTCAAGGTCTAATTCTTTAACTTTTACTAATTGTTGTTCTCTAATATCTATAAGGTGCTCTACATCTTCAGCGCCATATAATATTTGTTCAGTATTAAAAGGTTTACCGTCTAGTCCAACAAACTTGTTACGAACTTCTTTATTTAATTCTTTACTTAAGTATCTCTGTGTCAGTGCATTAAGTGAGTAACCTACATTAAGTTTACCACAGTTAATTACACCTTCAGCCAGCATAGTATCATATGGATTTTTAATATCCACATTCCACCAGCTTTTTAAGAATTTATAATCAAATTTAATATTATGAAATATCTTCACAATATCAGGATTTTCCAGAATTGGAATAAGAGGTTCAATACCAATGTATCTTGTATCAATGACATACTGAACGTCCTTAGTACCGATCTGAAACATAACAACTTTCTTTGTTAAGAAATCTTTGCCTTCTGTTTCAGTATCGACGCCAAGTACAGTTTGTTCAGATAAATAACTTACAGCTTCATTCATACTCACACATTCAAAGACAGGGTCTATGTCTTGGTGTGCACAAATTAGCTTTATCATATCATTTCTCTTCTTTTTGTTGTTCTTTTACTAAATTCATTGTATCTTCAAAACTAGGAAGACCTCCAAGATCCTCCATCAATAAATCATCCTCTACTAGATCTGCTAAGTAACTTGTTACCTCGCTTGTTTCTAAATAATGGACAACGTTTTGTAAATAACTGATCTCATATTCACTGTTTTGAAAGATTCCTTTGTCTTTAGATTCTTCCTTACACAGTTTTATTACTTGTTTCATACTCTCGAGATCATTATTGTCTAGAGTAGAAATCCATTTCATGTGTCCCATCTTATTGATCGTTATAGGTTAATAAACCCACAGCTGCAATAAATAAGAACACACCTACCATTACTAATACTACTTTCATCATAACATTTCTATTTTAAATTAATAAATTGCCTGTAGATTCTGTTATGTTAAACTATTTCACATGATCCACCAGCACATGCTATTTCTTGGCTCCTTGTTGTATTATCATCTTTTTCTCTGATTTTACGAAGGTCAATAGCTTGTAACTCATTTATCATAGAGTAATATTTTGACTTGGAAATGTTTTCGAATGGAGCTTGTATATAAGATCCTCCATCAAATGGTAATATACTTAAACCATTAAATGTGTCTCTATTTTTCCACATCCAGTCACCAACCTCTTTCCATTCATTTTCTTTAATGGATACAGTGGCTGATACATTGTTTGTGTTATCTCCTGTTCGATGTCCTTCTCTTACCCATTCTAAGTTAAATACTCTAACTCGTTCAAGTAATTGAAGTGCTGTTTCTTCATGTCGTAAAATGGAGTTGGCAGGAGCCTTTTGAGGGATCTCAATTACTGCAGAGTTTGGTATTAGTTTCATATCTTCAACCAACTCAGGATGAGCTTTGGCCAAATACTTATATAATTCCTCATCTTTAGTGCATTGCATACGTCTAATATAATAGTCGTTATGCCACGCATGTATACCTGAAGATGTCCCTAATACACAACTCGTAGTTCCGGAAGGTTTAATAGTCGTTACCCTCGCTGCTTTATTGATACCTAATAACTTTGCATAGTATTCATTGGCATCCATTGCAACTTTCGCTGCCTGGTTCAAATCATACTTCAAAATCGTACCGCTTCCTATTCCTGTCATCCCAACACCAATTAAGGCGTCTTTTTCAGTTGTTGTTCTCCATATTGGTCGAAGATAATGGAAGTTCGCGAAACTAGCTTGTAGTGTTCCTAGTAGTGATGCTAATTTACACCTCTTCGATAAATCTTCTTGTGACTCAATATTTGATACATTAACCTCAGTGAGATTACAAAATTGGAATGGTTTTAAGGCAATCTCGCAACAAGGGTTTGTACCATAATCACTATTATTAGTGAAATACATACCCGGCTCGCCTGCGTTAGACTCTTGAACTTTCGTCCAAAATGTCTTAAACTCAGAACGAGTGATTCGGTGTCTACGAATAACTGCACTGTTGTTAGCCCGTCCTCTTTGAGGATTCAGCTCCCACCAATTTCCATATTTACTTGTTAGCATTTCTTCATCATCCATTGAGAATAATGAGATCAATGCTGCTCTCCTAATACCGCCTGCAAGCACAGCGTCAGCGATATAACACACCATATCGTGTACCTCCAAAGGCTTAAGAGAACTTCCTGTTTGTTTTCTGTTTAATAATGTTTCTAAATGATATAAGCACGTTTTCAACGGCTCAGGACCGGGAGCTTTACCCCCAGCAGTTACTAGTCGGGACCCTTTCGGACGAATATCAGAGAAGTCAAATAATGGCTTCGTCTTTCTTATTCCTAGAAAGCTTCCAACTAGATGTCTTACAGCATCAGCCCAACCTTCAATAGAATCACTAATTAAATATTTCTGACTCTTTTGTGGTTTAACTATTTCTGGTAAGTTTCTTACATGTTTATATTGTACTGAATATCCAACACCTGTTCCTCCTAGTAAAAGGAACATAATTTCAGAGAAAGCTCTGTAATCATCTATTGGTAAATATGCACAGTTGTAAATCCTTGATTCTGACTTAGTTATAGCAGCTCCCGCGAACTGCATAGCCCTCATCGAAGGTAGTATTTTCTTATCTTTTACAAATTTCATAGCTTCTTTTATATCCTTAGCTATGTTAGGATGTTTAGTAATCATCATATCTTGATAACGATTACATATTTCACTGAAGGTTTCCCTTCTACCTTTTTCAGGCATAAACTTGGCGTATTTATTGAAGACGACTATGTCGCTTAATATCTGGTTAGATATATCCATTTGCATTTATCTTTAAATGTTATTAAAATGTATTTATAGAGTAGTAAGGATTCGAACCTAGAACTGAATTCAGTTTCGAGCACCATGATACTCTCTCTTTTTGAAGCACATTCCAACATTGCCTACTCTATTAATACATTGTATTTCTAGGTAGTGTTGAGTTGTTAAAAGGGTAGCAAAGATAACTAATTTAGTTAATCTTTCGCCCTCTTAAATGTAATTTTATTCGTTTATTTATTTCTTTTCGTCTGGTCTTATAATCTTCATAAGTTTCATCCTCTTTACGTTGAGGATCCATATCAATATCAAAAAATGCAGAATCTTTATTTCCTGATAATGGTTCCGCAATGGGTACACCATAGCTTTTCCACTTGTTTTCTTTCTTTTTTGCCATACTTTCTCTTTTTTTTTAATGTTTCTTTACTAACCCAAATTGTTGGCGGTGGATAAACCTTTTCACGCCAATCAGATCTTGGTGGAGTTACTATTTCACACTCTTTAGGTGAAATTTCGTCGATTACATGTTGATATTTGCTCACGATTCAAGGAATTTACCTACTTCTTTAAGTTGTTCTTCCCTTATTTTATATAACTTAAGCTCTATCTCAACATTTCTCTTTTCTATTATTAATTGCTGTACTTCAGTCTTATATTTGTGTATATTATCATCTAAGTCAAGTAAATTAACTAGTAATTTATCATTCTGTTTAGCTTTTACTTCAGTCATGATGATAAGACCTACAAATACTCCAACTGCAAATGTCAGCAAATATAATAACATTTCGCTACTTACTTCCATAATTTTATTCTTTATTAATTAATACTTTGTTATACTCAACAAATAATGAATCTCTTTGATAACTATACTCTAGGTATGCTTTCTCTAATTCATAATTTATTTCTGCTTGTCGTGGTGTCATATTGTATGAACATGATGATAATAGCACACAAACCACTATAAATAACACCACACGCAACCAACTTACATCACTTAATTTACTATTATCTTTCATATTTTATTACTTTAATTAAACATTTGTTTTATTTAATAAGATATATAAGATATATAAGATATATACTCATTACTATATTTCTCGCATATCTAATAGTTTATCTATTGATTTCTTCGGATGTTCATGAGGCACGATGGCATATCTTATTAAAGTATAAGCCTAGTAAAAGAACCATCTTGCTAATACCACCTGGGGTTCACACGGTATTCTTTTACTGACTCATACAGATTGAACACACACAAACCTTATTTGCAGTCAAATCATAACTAATACACTACTAATATGCAAGCATATCGAACATTGTTTAGTTAGGATTTGTGACCAGCTTTACACACACTGTGGCGTCTAACCGTTCCTGATTAGTTAATGTAGACTCTGGACATAGTTTATGTGGTTCAAAATATTGTAAGCAGTTTGTCTTCATGCTAAGGAATACGACGAATATCACGTCTTGGTTTATGACTTACATATTCAGTCAAATAAGAACCTCTTACCTTGATTATGGTAATATCTAGATTCTCTTGCTGCTACTGTACATACAAATGCCATTATTACTGCAAGTATAATAGCAATTAAGTTTGTTAATCCATTTCCAAGGTCAAATGGACCTAAAATGATTAATACTATAGATACTGGAAATACTATCATACCAATGTATAATAGAGCGACACAAAATGTGTCTGCGAAATGTTTTAAATTATTCTTCATTTATTGTTTATGTGTTGTGGTATAAAGTTGTATGTAGGAGAGCTCCCGAAGGAGACTCTCACACACACATAATCACACCTGATTAAATTATAATGGTTTAATAGTAGCTAATGGAGCTTTCTCTTCAACAACAGTAGTTGCTTGAACAGTATACTCTGCTAACTCAGGAGTATATTCATCTATCTCAATATGCTCCCAATTATCATTAACTAAACTAACTTCACCCTCAGCATTTGTAACTAGAGTAGCTGATTTAACTCTACAAAGCTCAATGATGTATTCAGCAGTTATTTCACCAGTTTGCTCATTAGTATAAGCACCCTTGATGTATCTACCGTTTGCACCAGCTTTCTTTGCTTCTTTTAGTACATTCTCATAGTAATATTTCTCCTTTACAGGGTCCATTTCCGATGGTACTAACAATCTCGCCCACTTTTGTAACTGTAAGCATTTTGTAAGCGAACCACCTGCACCATTAGGAACAGTAAATGTAGGGTTCATCTTACCAATGAATATTCTAGAGTTTCCACCGTCTAATGGTAGGTTATCTAATTCATTGCTATTAATACCGAATGATGTAACTGCTTCATTCAATTTAATAGTTAACCATGACACTCTTACACCTGAACCACCTTGGAAGTTTGTATCTTCTTTGTTGAAGAAACCAAGCATGTTAAAGCTGTTGTTAGTGTTAGGTAGCATTTGTCTCACCTCAATACTAAAGTTCTTAATAGTAGTTCCTTTAGTAGGTGCAATTCTTTTGATGTTTAATGCTAATACATCATTTGTTTGCATGCTTGCGATAGCATCTTTCTCTTGTTGTGAATAGTTTATCTTCGCCATTTGTTCTGTTGTGCGGTTATTACATTGCACTCTTCGGTTTTGTGTTATCATAGCACTTTAGCTATATATATATTAATATACTATAATAACAATGTTATAAATTATGTTCAATATGGTAGTCTTAACACACATAAGTGTCTATGTATACTTATTTTCATCTTCCTTATCAATATCATTAAGTGTTGAGTTGTTTTATAAGGGGAAGAGGAGTATAATTCGCAATACATACACACAATTAGTAGTTAATCGTATCCAATACTTAGTAAAGGTCTTTGATCTAAAAAAAAAGAGACGAACAAGTTTACTTGATTTTACTCAAGGGTCATAATACTTGTTTATCTCTTGTGTTACGCACACACGAACTCAACACTAGTTCTTTATCTTACCAAGACTTAGTAATGGTCATAGATCTAATTAAAAAAAGAAGAGACTACTCTTCTCTCTCTTCTATCATTAGATTAGCATTAATACCTGAGATTAACTTATCAGTCTCAGCTTTCATACGCTTTCTATCATCATAATTGTAAGACATATCACCCTCTCTTAAGAGTGTTTGTAGTGACTCTAACAATGTTCTAGTAAGAGAGTTTAATGTCTCAGCCTTCTTACCTAGTTTAAATAATTCCTCTTGTCTGTGTTTAAGTGTCGACTTCACATCTTCTAAAATATGCATATCTTTATCTTTTAAATTAATATCAATCTTAAGTAATGGCCATTGATCTAAATAAAAA
>Ga0233411_10000047_pt1 | contig 42372 bp, 38 predicted proteins | sample Na_anoxic_2_MG_FD_179799 | JGI IMG/M metagenome (GOLD analysis project Ga0233411, IMG submission 179799) | Seawater microbial communities from Saanich Inlet, British Columbia, Canada - Na_anoxic_2_MG | ecosystem: Environmental > Aquatic > Marine > Inlet | place: Canada: British Columbia...
GATTTAAATATAGAATCTAAATATAAGGTAATGGACCAAGAGAGGAATAATTTATTACACGCATTAGAAAATGAGACGAACTCATCTATAATGAATTTGACTACCGCTAAAATAAAAGAACACAAAAATACTATACTTCAACAACTACAATTGGAGAGAAGCGATCTTAAAATAATGCACAATAAGTTGGGTGAGTATCGATATTGTACGGATATGTCTGACCTTCAATATGGATATTATATTCGATGGATTCCATTAAAAGATCCTGAGAATCTATATTTAACAAATGGGGGAATGATGTGTGATATGAAGATAGTAAATAATCAAATACAAGTTATTTGCAAGAATTATAGGAATCGTTTTTTTCAGTTTAAATTTGATGAAGCTGTTATATTTCAAAAGATATCTCCACAAGAGAAGGTGATATTAAGCGTATTGGATTATCTGAACACTTAAACAAAATGATTTAAGAAATTCACAAAAATAGTATATAAAATATGCTTAATATGAATGAACCATTAGTTGGATCTCGTGAAAATAATTATCGTTTTTTTTATGGTGCTTCTGCCGCTGCATTAGTTAGTCTGATTGTTTTATTTGTTATTACAGGATATACAGCATATACAGCCTCAGAAATAAATGAAGTTATATCAGATATGAATAAGCTTCTTCCTGATGCCAGGAACTCTTTGCGAATCGTAAAAGAGATGTGTATGCACGAAAACTTCACCAAATCTTGGGGCAAAATTTGTTAGATAAATTTAATATAAAATTATTATTAAATTTATTTCTTACTAAGTCGTAATTTCCCTAATTTTTTAACTCCAGATTTTTTCTTTATTTTTAAACCCTTAAGTTTAATTTGTTGAACTTTTGACATATAAATATTATATTGATCAAAGGTCGTGATAGGATTTTGGATTAATCGCTCTGCAAAACTGCCAAAATATACAATAGGTAATCGAATGGAGCCGTTTCTCTGTAATATACCGTATATAGGTAGTTTAGTGTTATCTGCTCTTTTTGTATTCCAGGCTCCGCCAAATATCACATAAACATTTTGTATATTGGATTCTTTATAAAATGCGATATTTAAGTGCGCATACAAACATATTTTAGTTCTTGATGTAATGATACACGGACATTCATAATTGTTAAAAATAAAAAAGTAATCTAAGGGTGTTAAATAGTAATCATCGGGATTGATGGATCCGGTTAAGTCGTTGATTAATGCACCAATAAGGGGTTGTTTACCTTCTTTTTGCCATAGTTTTACAATAGTTTGCATTTTTTCTGTACGATTATAACTAGAATAGGTTTGTTGTAGCAATTCTTGCAAGTCTTTAATAGTGATTTTAATACCATAATCATTAAGAATAAATATTGCTAATTCCCAGGTACACATAAAATTATGTTTAAATTCTAATAATGTGAAATCAGGACTTAATTTCCTTGCTCTTAGGTATGCCTCTAATTTCAGTTTTTCATCACTTTTTTTCGTGATCAGACATTCATTGATAGATTTTGTATTCAACATGGTATCCAATATAAAAGAATCTTTATAAGGAATGCTAACAGAAGGTTCTACAATATCAAAAATATTTTTCGAAGCGATGAAAGGATTAATGTATTGAGGTATTATATCTTCAAAATAATCTCCATAGAGAATATCTTCCAGTAATATAATTTCATCTTCTTTCAAATTATAAGGCATTTGTTGAAAACTTAAAAATTGACGTGGATTTAAAATAAATATTCTGATCCTGGAATATCTAATAAGTTCATCCGCTAATCGGCCAAAATAAATTTCCTCGTTATTAGATGTTTCGCTAATTAAATTTTTGCGCGGAATTTGTAATTTACATTTACCGTTTTCTTTTACAAACAAACAGGTAGGAGCATCAGAACACTTTCCTTCATCTAAATTTATGCATTTTAAGATAGATTTAACTGCTAGTTTGGAGGAAATTTTATAATCAGTAAATGCTACATAATCATCCATAATAGAATGCAACAATTCAATAATGTTTCTTAATTTGGTATAATATGATGTTGTAATATTATTTAAAATCTCAATTAGATGATTTTTGATGTCATTTTTATTTTCTATTTGATTAATTATTATACGTAGTATATTTCTAAAAGAATTATACAATTGGCTTTCTAATTTAATATTGTTGACCGAACGTATTCTTTCTTCGTCAACTGTATTATTATTTAAAGCTGGTTGAGTAAGATAATTTTCAACACCATTATTATTTTCAATAACTATTAATCCATTTTCATCTCTACCGGTGTCATCAATATGAGATTTGTCATGAGGTTCTGGTATTACGGGTATGAATTGATTTGTTTCTGTAATAATACCTACAATGATATTATTATTTACAATTTTAAGAATTGGTTTACAATAAATATTACATTTGCTTTTAACGCACATATTTTGTAAATTTTGTAATGTGGCTGCAAATGAATTCAATATATCTGGGTCATCTGCTAGTATAAATGGGATATTTGAGTGTAACTCAGATGGACGGCAAGGAACCATGAATCCTTTGTTTTGACCCTTTTTAATTATTATACCAATAACTTTCGTATTTAAATTAAGAATTTGTGCTTCAACTTTATAATTTGTTATTTTTTTACATTTTTGTATAGCTTGTAACAGTTGAACAAGTGAAATATTTTCTTTAAATTTATAATTTGTATTGCTTGGCAAAGGTCTGCAATTCTCAAGAAGCTTTGTTCGAATATATTTTATCATTGTGGCCAATTGTGGAGCTTGGGCTTCAATCCGTGATAAAAACAATAATTTATTAATTTTATAGGTATTTCCCTCGTCAACACGAGTATATTTGTATATAGGTTCATAGTATCCATCGCGAGTATATAATATAAGTATTTCACGATCACTGTCAAAATATCCTGTTCCGTAAAAATTAGTCGGACAGATTACTTCTATTTTATTCGTAATGTCATCATCTGGACTTTTTAAAATAAGTAAATTTAAGCCCTTAGAAAATATACCTCCTAGTTCATTATTTTTTCCTGTGCGTGGAATAGAAATAATATCCCATATATATTCATAATTTATTTCAACTTTATCATCTGATAAATATGCTTTGAAATTATTCAAGGCAGCAATAATTTTTAAAAGATAATCAGGATTTGTTTTAGATAGTTCTATATATAGAAGGTCACCTTCATATATTTCGACATCAGGATCTCTAAACGATATATCGCTATCTTTATAAAATAAATCTACTAAGGTACCGTTTTGAAAGGTAACAAAATTATCAAGACACAGATGTTGAAGAATAATGTCTTTTATCCACTGAATACTTTCTTCTGTGGTATGTTGCAAATTAATTGTTCTATTTCTTTCTTTACTAGATAATAATGAATAACCATATACATCAGCGATACATGATAAAAACGACTGTGTTTTACTTCTTTCCATACCTTTTCTAAGAAACACGGGTTTATTTACTTTTAATCGTAAACTGGAATCTCCTTTTGGAGGTCTTTGATTATATTGGAAAAATTTTTGCACGGCTTCAGGCAAATATCCCAATTGCCCAGTTTTTAAGGGAAATACCTCCCATGCAGGCGATTCTTCCATTTTCAATGTTATATTGTCACTAGTTTGTCGCGTGATATTGCTAGGTTTTTTAATAGTTTCATTACAGTCCTTAATTGTTGCAATTCTACTTCCAGCTGGAAGTTCTCGCAATTGAGGATGACCTGCTGGATCAATGGAAGATAAATCAATATTACCGTCTTTGTTTCGTTTGAATTTTGGTCCTGCACCTTCTTTGCTTTCCCCAATAGGTTTATACATATAATCTGTATTGTTTGTTCCATCATATAATTGTCTGGGAACTGTGTTTTTATTTACGATTTCTCCTTTTTTATTTTTAAAATAAAGTTTTTTATCTTTCTCTTCAACTGTCCAACCTTCATCAATAGCTTTTTGCGACAGACCTCTCGGACGACCAAAACAACATGGAATACATAAATTATCAGGATGTTTTGTTTTTTCTTGAAATCCTGGGTACATAGGTTTGTACACTAGAATATTATTAGTATCGTCCATTTGATACCGCTCTCTATGAAATCGTTGATCTGTAAACTCATAAATACGACCACCTGGTGGTATTTTTTTAGCTTTGCGTGGAATAAGCGCATTCCAACCACCACACTTTCCTTCATTAATTTCTTTTAATGTAATACTTCTCTGTTTCCCATTTTCATCATTTAAACACCAAAAGCGAGGACATATATAATGGAATTTGTCCTTCCCTGTTCCGTATGTAATGGATTCATCATATGAATTAATACCAAATGACGCATCTTTCTTATCTATATACTCTTTTTCTTTAGTCGTCAATACTATTGGCTGTTTATCATATTGCGATGGACATGCTGTAGAATACCTGCCTTTTCCTTGTTTTATAAATAATTTCGGATCTCTCCACATTAATCCTCTTTTCATGGTATTATTTTGCATAAATATACTTTTTGTCCCTTTCAAAGGTAACCCAGTTAAATCAATTTCTGCCTCGCTAATTTCACTACCAGACTGCGGTGACGAATCTGCTGATTTCTGAGATGCTTTTGTATCATATGTAGTATGTTGTTCTTGTATGGGACTGGGTGTTCTATCAGGTGTTTTGCTTCTATCGATGCCTGGAATTTCATCTCCGAAAGAGATTTCATCTCCGAAAGAGATTTCATCTCCGAAAGAGATTTCATCTCCGAAAGAGATTTCTTCGTTCATTTGTAAAGCATCATTATCTTCATTATCTTCATTATCTTCATCATCTTCATCATCGTCAGTATCTCCTAATAAATCATCTAAAAAATCATCAACATCATCTTCGAATGTAATTTTTGCTGGTTTAGATTGATCTATTTCTGAAGGACGATTTAAAAAATCTTTATCATCATTTGCTTCAACGTCTTCTTCGATGTCTTTCATTTTTATTGCTTTACCGCCACATAACGACTTCAGAGCCTTAATGGACAGCCCTATACTTTTTTTGTTTACGAATAACCGCAATATTGAATCTATATATATATGAATGTATTTGAGATAATGAATATTATTTATGGTGTTTATAGTCACAGTAACTATATTATTTGTAGCATCTCTAGTAATAATAACAGGAAAACCTACATTTGTAATGATTGTTCGTTCTCTTTTATTGTCAAATAGATCGGCGCGTTGTTGAACTTCTGATGCCCAACCAGCTATTTTCAATTCTGCATCTTCTTTTGACAATTTAAAATTAGTTTGCAACTGTTCGGTAATATTCATCCAAGTAATATTTTGCTTTCGTAATTCAGTAATAAACGCGTCTTCTGCGCTCATTTGATTATAAGCAGAAACTCTTTTATATCTCATGGATATGACTTCTGATGTTTTCTTCAATGAACCTTTCTCTATGGCAAATATAGTTGAAAGACAAGAGATATATTTATTTAAGTCAATCTTACTGGGAACTTGTAATTTTGATACCCAAGTAATATTTTGTATTTCTACATTTTTATCAACAATGGTAGTTAATGGTATATAGGTATATCCACTTTGTTCCAAATAAGTTTTAATTTTATCAAGAATAGGTTCTTTTACGGCGTGTTGAATAATTTCTTCTATTTGTTGAAGAGATAAAGGTTTTATCGAATTCTGTAAACTTGGTAAATCAATGTATACTGTACCAGTATCGGAAATAGAACAAGTAATATCATACCTAATTTCTGAAAAAGTAACATTGATTAAAAATGAAACTCTTTTTGGGTGTGCAAGTATTTTACTTAATTTAATGATAAGTGTTTTTTTGTTATTATTATATGTATAAAGAAATGGGATTTTTTTACCATTGGTCGCAATATTATTAGCAGTGAACAACCTGTATATATTTTCTTTCTTACTACCAGGATTATATTTGATCAAGGGGATATCTCGCGTAGAATGAATGAGTTTAAATAAAATCTCGAGAGGAAATTTAATCTCATATACAGGATGAACAATGATTGAAATAGCAGTAATACCAGGGGTATCATAAAGATAATCTAATGGATGTGTCAAGTTCCCGTGTTTATAAATATCATAAAATAGATCAACTTGTTCATTATATTTCACAAATTCTTTATCTAAAAGTTTATATTCGGTATCCATTAATAATCGTTTTTTGTCAATAAGAATAGACAAAGAGGTGATCTTATCAACAGATACCAATATTGGGAAATACAGAGAAAGTATATTTTGATCCTTCATTTTGGTATTTGTATTTGTATATTCTAACACTTCCTTTGCCAAGCAAAAAAATATATTATTAAGACATAAATTACCAGCTTCAAAAAGTAAATTTTTATTTTGGGTAGTAACAATACCTGGCATATTTTCTTTAATAAAATTATTTATGCTAATGCAATTATATGGGTTCACGACATACGGAATTAATTTACCACCGCCTATTAATCTTTCTCCTATGGGAATAGTATATGAATGTTCTGAATCCCAATCCAATAAATGTAAGAAGTCATCATATGATATATTCTCTCCGCTTTTGGCAACTTCTTCACAGGTGGTTGCCACTTCACTATCATCACACCCATTTTCAACAATATTCAATAACATTGTGCACACTATCTCTTGCGTTAAAGGAATTGTCTCCTGCTGAGTTAATTGTTTATATAAAGTGGAAGAATTGAGTTTAGTTTTTGTTATTCCGAATAAATACATTTCTTTTGTAGAAATTTCTAATTCTAATGCATGAACAATTTTTTTCTTTACCATTCCAATAGTATCATCTCCATGTAGGACAGTTGTTGAAATGATTTTAACGGGTATATTTTTTTTCGTAATATTTTGTAGTTCTTCCACGGAGAAAATGGGATTATCATTTGAATCATTATATTCTGGGGTTTTAATACTATCATCATTAGAAAAAATATAAATGTTTTTTATTATATCGTTTTCAATGTGATTTAGTTTATATGTTTGTGACATCTATATAAATAAAAGTTATATTATTTATATAATAATGAATATAATTGTTGCGCATTGTAGAAATAGAGGAATTGGTGTTAAAAACAAGTTACCATGGCGATTGTCTGCTGATTTAAAAAATTTCAAAGAATTAACAATTGGTAATGGAAATAATGCAGTTATAATGGGAAGAAATACGTGGGTTAGTTTACCGTCTGAATACAAACCTTTGCCTAAAAGAGAAAATATTGTATTAACTACAAAGGTAGACAAACCGGTAATTGTAAATCCAGATTGTACAACCATTTTAATGCCTTCATTGAAGGAGACGCTAAAATATTGCAATGAAAGGAAATTTTCTCAAGTATGGATAATAGGAGGAGAACTTTTATATAAAACGGCATTAAATACTGTGGATATAGATAATATATACATTACAAATATTGATAACGATTTCCCTTGTGATACTTTTTTTCCAATTGTGCCATCCTATTTTCATTTGGATTCAGAGACATCTTGGTTTAAAGAGAACGAAATGAGCTATCGATTTGAAAAATATATATTTAAGGATACATTAGAAGACCAGGCTTTGTATTTTGCAAAATTAGAAGACCCGGCTTTGTATTTTGCAAAATAATATTAATATATTACATGTCTGTAATGTATGAATTGGAAAAGATAAGAGAACTTATTAAACAACCTTGCAATATAGCGCGCACCGTCCCATTTATTGTAAATAATTATAAAGATGTGTTAAAACAATGGTGTTCTTTCAAAAAGGGTATTATAATAGATGATAAAAAATTATGTGATATCTTTAATTTTCATAATAATAATATAGATCATATACTTTTATATTGGAGTTCTAATCAGGAGGATTGTTTATTAATGTGTAAAATCTCAAATAAATATATAAATTTACGCATGCCAATGTTGTTAGATGGTGTAGAAACTTCGTTTATTGCAACGTATACTTAAATATCATACAATGGGTTATCCGTGATTTTCATTCCGCAGTATGTTTTGTTCTTTTTTTTATAATCTACAGGATTATATATTTTAATTTTAACTGCATTTTGTAGTAGAAATTTAAAATTTTGCCAGAATTCTTGCGTGTGACCGATACTCTTAGTCATCAAATGCCCTAACTCGTGGATAGCAACATACATTAATGTATTGGGATCAATTAATGTATCTCCTTTTTTTGTGGTCGTGGTGCAAAAAGCTAATTTTTCTCCTTTATTCTCTGAGTAAGCAGTATATTCACTGGTGGGTAAAATTTCTTTAACAGTTTGTGGGTCGAAATTTTCAACCAGTCTTTTACAATTTGCACGGTCGGGATAAGTTTTTCCTAAATAGACCACTAGTTCTTTAAGTTTTTGTGTCGTATTTGCTAACAAATCTGCGGCTAATTGTAGTTTTGCACGCTCTCGTACACAATATTTATTTCCATCTACATTGGAAATAATACATTTTAAATTAAATGCATCTGATTCAAAATACATTTTAAGAGCAATGCCAGCTACAAATATTGCTAGAACCCATCCGGATAAACTCATTTTGCGAAACATATTCTTATAATAAGCGAAGAACATAATCAATTATAGAATTTATAAATAATTATGATATTTATTGTCCACTATGACAACCAACTTCTAAGGCACGACGAGCCAAATCAGGTCCAATTGTAGTTTGGTTCCATGGACCAATGTTTAATTGTGGATTAGCAGGTTCCGAACGAAGTTGAAGATTGGCATTGCGAAGACTTTGCCCAACTGTATTGATACCGATGTGGTAACCAGCTTTTAGAAGACTTACATTTTGGATATCACCAGCGCCACCAGGATTCATTTGTGAGAAAGAGTTATTGGAATCTCTTGGAAGCAATTGTTTTGGATCAACGACTGCTTGTTTGGCACATGATGGGGGCATTCCGAATGAACTAGTGGCAATACCAGAAACGGATGCATTGGTTTCATTATGGCCTAAACCAGCTGAAGCACGATAGCTGGTTCCTTGTCCACAAGTTCCCGTTGGTGAACCGCCTGCTCCGCCTGGTTGAGGAGGGTTGCGCGCGTTCAATACATATCCAGAAGCTCCTGCGTCTCCAAAAGCGGTTCCTGGTAGTGGTGCGTTACCTCGTTGTGTGTTGGAATTGGCATAACCAGCTGTTCCTCCTAATCCTTTCCCGTTAGAATAGTTTTTCATAACATACATAAGGGCAACAGCCGCCACAATAGTAAATAAAACAGTATGATTGTTGGCTAAATTTGCAATCGTTTTTTTCAAATTCATCTTATAAAATTAGCATACAAAATATTTTTTCAATATATTATTTTTATTGCCTTAATAATCTTATCATTCATACTCTTCAAATTCCATATCATCATCGGAACTTTCGATTTCATCCAACAAATATAATGACTTTATTCTCTTTGCTTCTAAATATGATTGAATAGCATGTTTTTTAGCTTCCTTTGCCTTACGTCTTGCCTCTTTATATATTTCCATATAAACCTCATTGGGATTCTTTAATTTAACAATGTCAGTATTTTCACTGGGTGGAAGAATCTCAATTTCATTCATTATTCCATTTTTGTCTAAAGATTCCTCTTGTGCAATAGCTGGTTCCAGTTTTTCTTCAACTTTTTCTAAATTGTCTTCCAAACGACTTGTATTATTTTGACTTAAATCAGTTGGCACTGTATTTATGGTAACCACCGTCTCTGTTTCGGTTTCTTTATCCGTATCGGTTTCTTTGCCTATGGTACTTATATTTTCTTTTTTTTCTTGCAATTCTTTTTTTGTCTCGACTACTTCTAATGGTGTAACAGTATCTCCTATTTCTTCTACAACATGCTCTGTTTCTTTAACTTCCACTGTTACACGAGCATTAGGTACATTGTTTTTTGTATCTTCTTTGGTGTCTTCAATACTAATATCTGATTCGGTGTCTGAGTCTTGTTGTACAACCGTTTCTTTTGTTTTGTTTACTATTGGTGTTTTAAATTTAATTAAGCATTTGCTAAATAATGGCTTTTCTTTAATAAGCATCATCTGTTTGACTACAAATTCGATTTGGAAACTTTGAGAAGTAAATTTAAGTCCCACAACTTCTAAAATAGATATCATTTTAGTAGTTTTATTTACATCTTCCAGTTTTAATTCTTCTTCTTCTTCATTATAAATTTGAACCGTATGACCTCTATTTAATCCTTTGGACTTATTAATAAAGCATCTTAATAGTGATTTGTTACCTTTATATGTTCTTAATAAATTCTGCCAATGATAGTCAATCGAGTCAAGATCCATATCATTATGAAACCATAAACTGCGTTTTTCATAGATCAAATTTTTAACAGTGGTTTCCAGACTTTGTACCCATTGAATAAAGTTATTATTATCTTCAGTAAACATTAAATCGCAGTACATTTTCTTTTCTGTTTTATGTATTCCATTTTTGGTGTAACATTTAGGCGTTTGAATTAATACAGGTTCGCCACCCACACGTAATTTTGAAAAATAAGCACCACCTTGTAATCCTTGAGGATTTGCTAAAGTTAAGTTACTAAATGTAAAGTCTGCGTTGGCTAATTGAATTGAACTACTCATTAATGCTATTTGATAAAAAAGTATGGTTGTGGGGACGCATAGAAAATATAAAATCTAACATTTCAGTAATGGACAACATTAAGGATACTTTAATTGAGCAATGTTTAGTTATTTTGAAAAGAGAGGACGTTAAAAATGAATTAAAACAACTAATGAAACCCATGATAGATTTAATACTACAGGAACTTTATCCATATATTTTTTTATCTATCGTGTTCGTATTTATAAGTTTTTTATTAATTTTAGGTATTTTTGTTTTATTGTTGCGTAATAAAATATTAACAAAATCTCCTGTCGCCATTTTTAAATAATCTAACACTATTATATAATGGTACGAAGAACACGCAAAGGAGGCCGTAAAAGAAAACGTCGTAGCAGTGGAGGTAATGTTGTTGGTGGACTTTTAGGAGCAATTAAAAAAGCACTTCCAAGTTATTTACTTTACCAAGCCGTGAAAATGCAACAGAAGAAAAAGAGAGGTGGAAAAAGAACTCGCAGAGGTGGAAGAAAAAGCCGTAGAGGTGGAAGAAAGAGTCGCAGAGGAGGTACTCGCAGACGTCGTTAAATAATTATTTTTCTCATTATAATCTATAATGACAAAAGCTCGTAAAGGTGGAAAAACTCGTCGTGGTGGAAATCGCAAACGTAAAGGTGGATTTTTAGCACAATTTCAAAAAGCATTGGCTCCATACCTTTTATTTCAGGTAAATGAAATGCAAAAAAAGAAAAAGAGAGGTGGAAAAAGAACCCGCAAGGGTGGAAGAAAGAGCCGCAAGGGTGGAAGAAAAAACCGCAGATAAAATTTTTAAATTATGATATAAGGAAATTTAGTTAAATATAAATTCTTATATCATATTACAAATGGATTTTACAGAAAGTATACGCGAATGGGTTTCCGTGGATAATAGAATTAAAAAATATCAAGAAGAAATCAAAAAAGAAAGAATACTTCGCACAGCATTAACCACTTCTATTTTAGATCACGCAGAAGAGTCGAATATGGAGCATGCAGTAATTGAAATTACAGATGGTAGATTAAAATTCCAAAGTACCCGTGTTACTGCCCCATTAACATTTAGATTTTTAGAAGAATGTCTTAACGAGTGTATTAATGGAGAAGAACAAGTTAAACAAATTATTAAATATATTAAAAGCAAACGTGAAGTGAAGTTTGTACCAGATATTAAAAGAACCTATATACAAACCACTTAAAATATTCATAGAATTAAATATAATATGAATATTTACACTTCTCCTGATAGATTACCACCATATACAATTTCAAATTATGTAACATCACCGCGCAAAATGAGTTTTCAAAGCTGGCTAGGTTCACCTGTAATGGAGGTAGATGGTCAAAATAATATAGATTATGCATGTACCTTTGACAACGGAGATAGGTATACACATAACGATTTTATATTACATTTTATCGATGGGTTGTTCCAGGTTATTCATTCTGCAGGATACAATATAGAAGATGAAAAACAATTTAAAAATGAGATAGCTATTTTTATATATAGATTATCAAGAGAGAAATTATGACAGACCAATACAGAATAGATAATATGTCAGAAGAGGAATTTTATGAATATCGTAGAAATCTGGTTAAAGAAACATTTACGGAAGAAGATTTTCTCTCGTGTTCTACTACCAGAGCACGATTGCAAAATGAATTTATTTGGGAATGGGAAAAGAATTGTGTGCCTAAAATAGAAAATTATTATAATGGAATGCGGAGACAAACACATGAAACATTTGCTACGCCATTATTTTATGACAAAGATGGTAGTTTTTCTTCAGAGTTAACAGGTATAGTATACAAATACCTTAAAAAAGAGTATGATATTAGTATATTTCATGATTGTCCAAATTTAGCGGTTCCACTCATAAAACAGTATGAGGAAATTCAGCAAAAAAAGAAAGAACTGTTGAAACAGAGACAAAAAATAAGTGGAGGTGTTATATCTAATAAAAAATTTGATTGGGGGGACAAAACACATAAATAAAAGATGTGTAAATATATATAATGGATACCAATGATATGATCTTTAATAAGACGAATGGTAAAATAACAGCTTGTGGGTGGAATATAAATTCGAATTTATTGCAAAATGATTTTCCTCTTGCAGCGAATAGTCAAGTTGGAGGAGGAGCAGGTGCTGTTCAAAATTTAGCAGTTCCAGCTGGATTAATTATTCTTCAGAATATGATTGATTCAAATACTAAATCACCATTAAATGATTTGTTAGAAGAACCTAGAGTAATTGGCGAAGACTTGTATGATAAGTTATTGAATTTAGCAGGTAGAAAAAAGAGAACTTCACACGATACACGTAAAAATAGACCTAAGCGCAAGAACAAAACGCGAAAAAAATAATTATGAATATGTGATTTTATTCTTAATTATTTATACTTGACTCCAGTTATCATAGTTAAATGGAGAAACTAACATTTCCGGTAATTGTTTTCTGAAATTTTTCACCTTCCTTTCGAAACGTCTTTCTTGTGGTGACAATGGATAGTTCTGATCATTATCCATTATTTCTCTTTCTTCTGGGGTTATTTTTGGTTTATGACCATAGCAATTTGCACCGAATGGAGCGTTTTTATATGCTACGAAACCACCATTTATACCTGGTCGTCCACAATCATGTTTATGTCCTTTCCTTTTTTGCATTTTTTTCCATGTATCCATTTGTGTTGGGTATAAAGCCATTTGATCAGCTGACCAACCAAATCCACACCATTCAGCACCTCGTTTATATGCATTTTCTATCTCTTCATATGTGGCCAACCTTCCATCATACGCTTTACATATGGCTTTGGCATCATTGTATGTATAGATATTATCTGGTACATGAAACACTTGGTCTTCATACATTATTTCCGGAACAGGTGGAGGTTGTGGAGTAGTTACAGTAATATCAACTTCTGGCACTGGAGTAAATAAATTTTTGATACTGGTTTTAATATCAACTTCAAAGAAATATTGAACTCCATTAATTAATACTAAAAACATAAACATTCCCCACATAACAATTTCTAAAAATGTTATGCCTGGAGATGTTGGAGGAGCTTGTGCGACTCCCCCTGTTGCTGAAACACCTAAATAACTAAATAATATGTAATATACTATGATCACAAATGTTAGCACAATCAACACAACTGGACTACCATGCGTAACTTTATCTCCAATGAAATCATACATATGTGGGAATCCTTTAGTGGGTGTAATATCTACGCTACTCATCTATATTATATGGTTCTTATTTTTTTTTCCGATAGAAGAAACAATAAGCATATGGGGTTTTTAAATCTGTTTCTTTTATTTCCTGCACCCTAGCATCATTAAAATCATACCATTTATTATTAGCATTTTTCACATAAGCATAATAATGTCCACCCATAACACCACCGCTATGATTACATATACCATACAATTCATAATTAAAACTGTGAGGATCGTACCCTACGACATATTTTGACAAATCAAGATTATCAAATGGAAAATCTACTAAACATTGATTTTTTCGAATAGAATTTGTAAATCGTTTTAAAGTAACAATTAAAACATCAGGAAATTTCCAAAATTCTATCTGTTTTGCCACCACTTTCTTACCTTCATCATTTATATATTGATTATCATCATCCAATGTCTCTTTTTTAGTATATTCATCAAAGCAATTTATCAAAGACACATTTCTTTTATCGGGCACAGGAAGGTCAAGCATTAAAAAGGGCTCAGGATTACAACTTAGAGTGTTACCCTCTTCTCCCTTTACACAAGATACATGAATACCATAAAATATATCTAAAATTTCAGAATACTCTTTTTTATACATATTTTTCATCATATCAAAACATTTTTTAGCTACTTTATCTTTATCTGTTAAAATATTACCTTTGATTTTCATATTTACTTCACGCATTATTGCTGTATGAAAACAATCAATGATAAATGTTAGAAATTCAGGCAAGTCATTTTGTGCAAAGCCTGTAAATAAATGTTTTTCTTTAATTTTGGCTACTTTTTGAACGGAAGTCAAAAATCCACCCGGACTAATTATACAATTTTCACTCCAAACCATAGCGCGCAATTTGTCCCATTCCATTAAAACCAAGGCCTCAGGTTTCTTTTTTATTTTTTGTTTATATGTTCCATGTTGAAGGAAATCATTAAATGAATATGTATGTGACAAACACTGTAATGTAGTATTCATAAAGCAAGTATTACCCAAATTAGCTAGTCCTGTAAGGCCTTTATCTTTATATTTATCTGCCATAGTTTCGTATATATCTTAAGATATGGATCGTTGTGTTTATACCAATTTAACAACAAATTTTCTTAATTAATGATATATGAGTGATGTAGAAAATGCAGATTTACTTTTACAATATATGCGTATTGTTGTAAGACAGCAAGACGGAATTTTAGAGGCGCTAAATAGTATGCAGAGACAAAATGACAACTTATCCGCTATATTAGCGCAAGAGTTGGGAAGAAGAAATACTAATCTTAGTGAGCAACAACCACCAAATCGTGTTAGGATCAACAGACCTAGAACTCGTACTTTTTTTGCCTCGCCCAGCTTACCCCAAGTTAGAGAAAGGAGACGTGCACCACTACCAAGAATAGTTACTCATCATAGAACAGGTAATACAACAATTAATATACCAGGATCTGTATCTCAATCCACAAATACTATATCCGACGAGATTTTAAATGCAACGATGAATGATTCCCCTGTTAGCATACGACCATCGTTTGCACAAGTAAGACGGGCAACAAGAACATTATTATTTAGGGATATCTCAAATACTACACAAACAATTTGTCCTATCGATAGAGAATTATTACAAGCAGAAGATACTGTTTTACAAATAATCCACTGTGGACATTTTTTTAGAGATACCAATTTACGCAGGCATTTTCGAGGCAATACCCGTTGTCCATTGTGCCGATATGATATAAGAGATTATATTCCAACTTTAGAAGAAACAACATTTACTTTTCCAATGTTTAATCGAAGGCCACGTATGCCTCCTCCTCTTCCTCCACCGCCGCGCCCTCCTCCGCCTCCTCCTCCAAGAGAGTCTCCACCCCCACCTTTTGATGATTTAGAAGATCCATTTGAGTCCCTACCATCTACTAATATAAATCCTAGCCAACAAACAACCCACGAAATCCAATCTTTATTAGGCGAAGCTATTACTAATATATTAGATCCATCAGGTAATATTTCAACCAATGGTTTGTAGAGTAAGTATATATCCTTTCACATTGTTTTTTAATTGACGTGTAGATACTCGATTATTTAATAATAATACCCCCAATGCCAATTTTATAAATGCCAAAAGTTCTTTCATAATTTTCTTTTCACCCATTACTAATATGGTAGCAAAATTTTCATTAGAATGTGTAGGAAATTTTTTCAGATTTTTTTTGTTTTGACTAAATGATAGTGAATAAGTATTTAACAATTTATTTATTTCAAAAGCCAAAAAAGATAGTGCTGCTGCTTCGTTGCGTTTACTATATGGATTTTGCGATAATTGTCGATTTTGAATAAATGCTGATAATTCGGTTTCGTTTGCATTGGCTATTCTCAGGAAAGTCATCATTTGGCGAAAATTTAAACTACTGAAATCACTTGAAATATTGCGTGAAAACTCATTGGATATGAGTTGATCACGGAGGCCTTGAATTTTAAGTGTACTTATGGATTGATTTAGCTGTAGGAATATAGTATTTCGACATTTATTATTACCTGGTAATGTAAATCCATAAAATAAGATATAACTTCTGTTGCATTTAGTTCCATATGAATCAGAAACTGCACTATGTGACCTTATTGAATGAATAGAATTCATTACAAATGCATTTGTTTTTTCTTCAAAAAACCATTTAACATCAGGAGTAGCACTGTGATTCAGCATATCACCTAATGGAACCATTGTAGCCTGTTTTTTCCCATCAATCCATAATCCAAAGTTTCTAGAACCAACCAAAGTTCTTATTTGTAAAAACTTTTGGAGAGAACAAATAGATGAAAAATGAAATTCCTTTAAAATTTTACATAATTTATGATAATCTTTCATCAATATGTTTTTTCTGATATCAATTTCTTTCAATAGATAACTATTTTCTAGGTATTTTTTCTCTGCTGGGCTCCAAAAAATAGGAAAATTATCAAACTTTTTAGGTAAAATTTTATAATATGGTCCAAATTTATTTTTATGTTCCATATCTTGTAATATGTATAAGCAGATATACACTAAATTTAATCCACTAATACCTGTTGAGTTTTGTGAAACTTTTTTTCCCCAAGGTGATTTCTCTCCAAGTCCCGAATAAATTAATATAGAACGTGGAATTTTAATTACCGTTTGGTGCTCTGGGATAGAAACTTTGGCGTGTACACCTCGTTCGTGATTCTTATATGTTTGAAAATATATATTTGGAAAGACAGCTCCATTTTTATTTAGCCAAGTTAAAAACTTATCCATGACTTTATTTTTTTTAAGTGCTGTTTTTTGCATATATATTAAATATATATTATTTTAATTATTTTATTTGGTTTATATATAATGCCAAATAAAGCAATTCAAAACGCTAAGAGACTAAGAGGCGGGGCTTTGGGACAGTCCTCGAGATTCTATAATATTTATGGACAACAAGTAAGGGCATCTAATCCCAATGGATTTAAAGGTGGACAAGGTTGGACCACGCATAATCCATCTATTGGAAGTATGCTTTCCAATGGTATCATGAAACAAAATAAAAATGCTGGAGGTAATAATGTATGTGCCCCAGGTCCTGGACCAACAAGTGTTGTTGACGGTAATTGTGACTGCAGAGGACCTTCTGGTACCTGTCCTTGTCGTTCAAAGGTCGATGCCAAAGGTAATCGTAAACATTGTTAATTATATATAATTAATTTGTCAATTATATATAGATGACTTATTGTAATATATGCAATATGATAATGATAAATGTGGCTTGGTATATAGAACAAACTGTAAGTGGAATTGAAAAAACGGTAGAAGATTGCACAAAACACGAAAAAAAACATTATACTTTTGTGAATGGTAAAATTAAAGAAGGCGAACTGTTGGATGAGGATGATTGGGAAAACGGTTGGAGCAAAGTTTAGTATGATTGGTTCAATTCTATGCAAACATCACCACCTAGTGAAAGAATTTTTTAATTGATTTTTGCCCATTTTTAATATTATTTGCTTGACGCAATGCATCATCAAATATTATTTTTTTAACCTCTTTATTTCGTAATGCCTCCTCTTTCTTGTTATATTTTTCTTCGTCGGTCTTACATGTTTGTTTTAGATATTCGCATTTTCTTTTAAATGCGGGAACATTTCTTTTAAAACTAGGTATATCCTCTAATATTAATGCGAACACTTGCTGAATTGGTTTCATCAATTGATTAGTTATATAGAATCCATAATCCGGTTTTAGATTATTCGCTCTAATATATTCCGGATTTTCTATCTTATCACCCTGTAGTTTAACTTTCCCTTTGGTTTGTATATATACAAATGGCACTCTAGACCCAACGGATGGTTTATTTCCAGGATCTCGTTTTCCCATTCTTTCAGCCAGTACTTTATGTGCAATGCTTTCGGGATTTTTATAAAACGAATTTAATTTCTTCGTAATAATCAATTTCTCTAATGGGAATTTTTCATCTACGATATCTTGTAAATATGTTTTAACAAACTGTATTGCAGCTGGAATATCATGTGCATTCATTAATATATCAATTAATCCTCCATATACATCTTTTACAATTGGCGCATTATCTCGGCGTTTTAATACAATACCCATTTCTTTTCTCTTACCTTTATTGGGATTATGTTCAAATAACATACCAACATATCTCTTTTTTGATAATAGTAAGAATGGATCGAATGTCTTTTCATATTCGAAATAATGTGGAGCTTTGAGAAACTTACTTGCTATCTCCCCAACTTCAATTGATAATTCGATTGTAATTTCTAGTGCCTTTTTTCCAGTTATTTTATTACCCTCCATATCCTTCAAATGAAATGTAAAGAACACGGAATCAGTATCTCCATATATATATTCTGCATTTGTTTTGACCTTGCCATATTTGGTATCACAAACTGCGTCACCATATACTTCTTCAATTATACGTTTAGAATATATCAATAATTTCCTACCAGTAGCAGTTGTAGAAGCCGCGATATCAATATCATAAAATGAGCTGGTTTTTGCACCACATTGACCATATAATGAATTTGCAACAATTTTGATAGATGCTTGTCTTTGGTTGTACACATTTTTCATAAATGTATCAAATGTATCTTTGGTATCGACAACATCGCATTTATTTACAGTAGTATTTACTTTTTTTAATTGTTCATTTACCAATGAAACCGATGTTATTGTATATTTATCGTCTGTTTTGGATAATAGACCATTATGCGTGTCGCCATTTTTCATCGTAATTGTTTTAAATTTAATTTTTGCCCTGGTTGCTTTTCTTGCAGCTAACAAGCCTTGTAATATCGCCGGCATAATAGCTTTTTCGTTATCAGGGAATTGTGCAAATCTGCAAATTTTAGTACCCACTTTGATTTTTTCTTCCTTCTTTCTTCCTGGTTTCGCAATCCACTCATAACGGTCATATTCAACATCAACATATTCATATCCATCTAATTTATCATATTTAAAAGTTCCATCAGGACTTCTTTCACCTGTGGTAGATAATAACTCACCATTTAAATCATACTCTTTGGTCCAAACTTTACTATCATGTGAGATATTTTCACTAATCATACAACTAGGATACAGTGATGAATAATCATTTACTGCAACAGGATCTTCAGTGTATAATCCGGTTTTAGGTAATAAACATATAGCTCCTTCATAACTTCCACCGCCTTCGGGTTTTTCTACAACAGGCATTAATGTATCTTTTTGACGACATTTCTTTGCTATGAAACTTAAAAGCTTAATACCCTGGCCTCTCATAACTACAAAATCAATAGGTACACTACAAATGGCAGCTTGTTCTGACATACCAGTAAGAATATCATTTTTTCTGAATAAATGATGAACTAAATTACAATCCTGAAAACAATATTTTGCTATTATCGCTCTATCAGAAGAACTCCCTTTGGACAACTTGAAAATATCTTGTGGTGTAATATCATCTTTGCCTAAGCCCCATCTCAATTTACAATCAAACGGTGGATTAATATTACCTTCAACAATGAACTCACCTTTTTTTTCATTCATTTGAATAACTTTAAATTTTTTACCGTTATCATATGAATCTACAGAATGCCCAATCAATTCAAAACAAACGAAGTTTCCTATTTGTAACCCCATTAGATTTCCACTTTTAATAACAGTTGTATCATCTAATTTTTCCCAACTTTTTATCATATCCCCTATGAAATGCGACGCAACATCATTTAACTTGTAAGATCCTAAATTTACCTCGCGTCTGAAATAATTATACAGATCGATTTGAATGATTCCTGGTAAATCCATATAAATAAGTTGATGTGTTCCACTCGCGATTCTAATTTCTTTTTCCACTTTTCTGCAAAATTCACCCTTATTTCGTGATAACTCAGAGAACCAGATTTCTTCTTCATCGTCTGAATATCTTTTCGGTCGCATACAATTTAACTCATCTGCTCTCTGACATATAAATTTCCAATCAAAACCAAAAGTGTTATATCCAATTAGGATATCTGGATGATATTCTTGCATCATCTCAGTCCAACCCATTAGAAGATCACGTTCTGTTTCAAAGCATTCAACAATAGTTTCAGAATTTTTAACACCTATTTCATCACAATCACCCAGAACAGCCATATAATTTAAATATGGTTCTGTTTCTCCCACGCGCATAAAAGTTGTTCCAATAAATGTGACTTTATCACCTTCTAATGCCAATGATTTATTGTTTGGATCTCTACCAACAAATTGTAATCCTGAAAATATATATGTAACTGCTTCATCAATGATTTCTAGTTTTTTCCCTATGTCACATTTACTATCATTCAAATAATCAAGAAATTTTTTTTTGACTCCTACATAATTCATATATGTTTGTCCGGATTTATGTATTTCATCGTCGTCGTCATCATCTCTGTTTCTATATGAATTTTTGCGATTTTCCTTATCTTCTTCGTGCCTCTTTACATCAATAATCGATTTGAGTGGTTTGCTAATTATCGTATATATATTTTCCATTAGTCTTGCCTCAATTACCGACTTTTTTGGAAATACTTTTGCAATACCGTCTATAGGATTTCCAAAGCCAAAAGCCGATTTGATTAGTTTTATAATCAAGGATTTCTGTGAATCTTTACCCATTGTTCTAATAAATTTATTTACTTGCCAATAAGTAATAATATCAGCCACGAGTTTTCTATATGTTTTGATAGCTAAAGGGAAATCTCCGTGTGAAGAACTAGCTTCTATATCCCAAGACGCAATGATAGCTGGGACAGGTGCTTCCTTATATGGTAAAGGTACTAAATCCTCTGATTTTATTGTATATTCATATTTGCAATAGGTTTTTGTCTCATAGTCTTCATTATTGATAATTTTATCCATGGGTAATTCAATCCAGCCGGAAGGGTTGATTTCTTGTATATGAAAATAGCGTAACAATGGTGGTAATTTCGCTTCATATAATTCTGTTTGAATCCCTTGAAACGGAAATGTTTTAAGTTTATATTTTCTACCAAATATGCTAGTAGGATCCGGTTCAAATGTGTACCAGAAATTTTTAACTTTATTTAATGCTGTGGTATTTTTAAATTTTATACAGATAAAGCGATGGTTTTTCATATCATCAAAACCATATAGTTTCTTATTTTCTAAGATTATAGAATCTAATATTGAATTTTCATAATATGACACATATTTGCCCTTTGTTCGTGCAATATACTCGCTTTCTTCTTCGTCTTTTTCTGGTTTTGGATATATTTGCTCGCCTTTCTTGGACCATTTCTTATACTTTTCCTTTAAAGCCATTATGCGCATCTGTTCTTTTAAATGGCGAATAAATGCTTTCTTTTGTGGTTTACCCCAATCATCGCCCACCTTTACATAAAAGAATGGTGTAAAATCAGTTACAAAGATAGAACAAGTTTCGCCAGCTTCATTCATTCCGAACATTTGAATAATAAATTCTTTGTTATCCTTGCTTTTTTTCCCTTTACCCTTTTCATTTTTGATTTGAAAATCCAATAAACGAAAGGTAGGATTTGTCATAGTTGTATGAGATTAACTATAATTTTAATCTTAATTCAATTTTATTTAAGATTGAATTAAGTTATTGTGCTAAATATACACCAGTAATTAAGAATGGTATAGATAACAATTTTGATTTAGTAATTTTATCATCTAAAAATATAGTGGATGTAATAATTGTAGCAATAACCGCAACACCTGTCTTAATGATTATTAGGTAACTTAATTTTTCAGAACGTATTAAATTATATCCTATTACTGTTGAAATAGTAATACATAAACTTGCAGCTAAAAAGGCTAATAATATAGTTCCATGCAATTTCGCAATGTCTTTTGCAATTTGTTCAGTTCCTCCCAAATATAAAGCAGTTAACACCATAGTTATCCCGGTAAGGATTGAATCTATAAATACAATAGAGTAATTATTCATATGTTTCATCACATATTTTCTAGTTAAATCCAACGCTGTGGCCAATAATGTAGATATAGTGACTAATGCATATACATTATTTCTATTCATCTATATAATTTTAATATAATAAATTGAATTTGAAAAAAGAATATTTATAATTATAAAACACAATGACAGATTTTACATTTATGAAAACCGGCTTTGATCTAACGCAACCCGACGATGAAGAGTTTGCCAAAAATACGGCATCTATTATAGTCACTTACGCAGAACACGCATTAAGAACTGCGGCTTTATATGTTACGCATCATGAAACAAGAAATGGTATAACACCCGAAGATATTAAAAGAGCAATGATGCTTGAAATGTTCTTATTTAAAAAAAGATCCAATTTACTCGAAAAGGCAGAAGAAATTAAGAAAATGTTGTATGGGGACGAGGAGAGTGATGATGAAGAGGAGGATATCGATATGACTGAAGGAGAAGAATTCAGTGAAAACAACTGCCAATGTGCAATTTGCAAGTGTACAAACAATATATATACTCGATGGGAAAATTGGACACCAGAGAGTTTATTCGAAACAGTTATTAAAAAACATATTGATAAGATTTAGAAATTAAATTATTATTATAATTAAATGAACTATAATAATTTTAGAATTGTGGGCAAACGCCTTAATTTTTTGTCTTTAAAAAGACAATTACACGATCGTAAGCTGCCATTTATTACTAATAATTATAAAAAAACGGGAGTTGTAGACTGGATTGGTGCAGAAAGTCCAAGAAAAGCAGATACATCATATCCAAAATTAGAAAATACAGAGAGCCGTGTAGAATTACCATATTGCACATATACAAACAAGACAGACTACGATGATGAATATACTAGTTCACCAAAGCTAACCTCTATTATTTCAAAACTACCTAAAAATTAATGTCTTTTACGCTTAGTTCTTTTTTTTCTTCTTTTCTTTCTAGTTTTTCTTTTCTTTCTAGTTTTTCTTCTTTTCTTTCTCTTCTTATACCCTCCATCGACATCAGAATCGGAATCGGACGGAAGTACTGCCATGGCTCCTAGCTCTTCAGGAGTAAAGGTGCCGAATTGAAATGTTGGAGGTGACAGAATTTGTCTCGCTGGGCTGTGTGATTGTCTCGCTGGGCTGCGGACAAGTGGAGGTGGTTTAAGTGGATCACTACTGCTACTGCGGAGTTGTTGTACACGTGTAGGCATAGGATTATTGTGACGGTGGAGTAGACTATTTGCAATATGGGCATCATTTGGATCAATGTACATTAGAAGATTTATTTCATCTTGGCTCAGTTTTCGGCACTGACCCTTTTGTGCTCCAATTAGTTTACACTTTGCAAAACGTGTTTCTAATATATCTTGACAGTATCTATCTGCTTCTTGTGGCGTTGCCTCAGGAGGATTATCCGAGGCCAAAGCACAGAAATTGTTAACTCCACCTTTTTTCTTTTTACGACGAGATTTTCTTCTTTTTTTAGTCTTTCGTTTTTTTCTTCTCCTACCTCCTTTAGCCGCCATTGCTTCTTTTAAAAAACGACGCAATGCTTTTTTAGTTCTTTCATGTTTAAATTCAACGACACCTTCTTCGCCTTTAACATCCCTATAGACTGTTGGGAATCCTTCTAAAGTACTAGTATCAAAGTTGACTTTTCGTGCTTGATTACTATCAATTTCTGCAATTAATACATTTGGGTCTCCCTCTGATTTGCAGGAGTCAACAAATTTTTCCCATTCAGGCTTGAACGCTTCACACGCCGGGCACTTAACCATAAAGAACCCAGCCATAACTATTTCATGCTTTGGGGCAGCCCTATTAAAAGCTTTTACATCTTTATCAGTTAGAATTTTTATGATCCTCATTATACAATTTGGAGAGAAATAAATTTTATAAATAGTTATTATATATGAAAGAACAATTAATCATTTTGGGATTTATTGCAGGATTAATTTTTTGCGCCTCATACACAAATAAAAGTTTAATGGAAGGGTTTAATGATAGAAATCGTTCTCCACAGAATGACGAATTTGATTGTCCAAATCTTTTAGTACGGAAAGGAAATAAATTAATGCTTTTGAATAACAGAAAAGCAAGAATACCAGGCATTAATCCTATATTTTTCGATAATTTAGAAGATTATGTAGAATTTGTCAAATGGCAACGCAGTCAAGACATCAAATGTCCTGTTTTATATTTTAATGAAATGCAAGATGCTCAAGGAAATACCAAATATAGAATGCTTAACGATCCATTGGACCCTCAAGCAGGATTACCTAGTTATAACCACGTTATGGCTCAGGAAGTACCTTTATATGATTCAAATATGGACCACCCACCATATAACCAGAATAATTACCATGGTTTCGATTCTACAAATCAAAATACTGGAAGATACACCTCATTAGACAAAGCATTTTATACAAATACAAAAAGGAAGAGTGCAGATGCAATGGAAGTGAATTGGGCTGGTGCAGAGTTGTCTCGTAGAATGGTAAAGTCAGGTCAATATGATAAAGATTTCAGGCCAAATGCCAAATTTAGTCAATTTAAAGGCATTGAAATTGCACCACCCCAACAACAGACAGTCGTTAAAAAACAACAAAACAATGCTCCTACTAGTGCAGGAGCTAAAACACAGGATGCAGAAATTGATACACAACTTAAACAACAACATCAACTAAAATAATATTTAGACATATACTATAATACATAGAATATGTCTGATTTCATAGCCGCCGCCTGTGTTGGAGTGGCACAAATTTCAATAGGACATCCATTCGATACAACAAAAATCCTAATGCAAAATAACCGGAAATGGTTTGGTCTCCCTTTTAGAAATTATTATAGAGGTTGGAGATTTCCTTTATGTTCCGCGGTTATTTTAAATAGTATTACCTTCCCAACCGTTGAGAGAACAAAACTATACACACATAATAGTTTTTTATCCGGTTGTATAGCTGGTATTGCTATAACTCCAATCGTATTTTGTTTTGATGTAGGTAAGATTAGACAACAAACAAAACAATCCGTGACCATTAAAACCATTCTCAATACCAGGGGTCGATATTCAACTTTCGCGCGTGAGACTTTGGCTTCATCGGTATATTTTGGATCTTATTTTACTTGTAGAGACTTTGGTTGGAACCCTTTGCTTTCAGGCGGAATTGCGGGTTTATGTAATTGGACACTTACTTATCCCATTGATGTGATTAAATCTAGACAAATGGCACAAAATTTAACAATAAAACAAGCTTTGAACATGGGTAATTTATGGAGAGGATATCCTATATGCGCTACGCGTGCTTTTATTGTAAATGCAATAGATTTTTGGGTTTATGAATCGGTTAAAAAATATTTATTAATGTAATTACAGTAGGTATTAATGGATTTGGAAGAATATGTAAGTTGGTTTTACATACAACTAGTACTCCTACTGTGCCTACAAATTGAATATCTTATATTAAAATTATATTCAAATTATTTGAAAACTTTATATACCGATACGTACATGGCACTCATTATAATGGCCATGGCGGCCCAATCATCTATGGTAATAGGCACCTTTAACCAAAACATATCTGTGACAATTTGGCCTAAAAAGTCAAACACAAAAGATGCTAAACCTAATTGTGGTGCCGATAAAAATTTATTACCCAAACGCTCACTAGGGATTATTAAAAGCCATTGTCCAGTCGCAAATAACTCTGTTGTCAATAACTTTTTTGTAAATGTAGCATTTTTCATTTCGGGGGTTCCTTGATAAAATAGAGCGAGATCCATAAAGGCTATAACAAATAAATTTAAAATAAACCAAATAATGACACCTTCATATTTTTTCATTATTTTATATTATATGATTATAATATAAAATAATGGAACACCCAATACCTCCGTTCGTATATGTAAAATTTTTTGGTTTATGGTTAACCTCCACTATCATTTCTATTATTGGTATGTATGCCCATTTAAAATATCCCAACCAATCCCTGATACAAGCTCTATCAATGGCCCTTCCATTTGCATGGGTGGATTGGTTTTTTATGACCATGGCCATGGATATTAATAATAAATATAAAATTATGAATCCGACACAAGATATTATGTTTCTTATTATTGCTCAATATACTATTTTGCTCATATTAAATAGATTTTACTTGAAACAAAAGGTAACCGTAAGTGACCTTGTTGCATGGCCTATTATGTTATTAGGTTTTGCAGTGAGTGGATTTCATATTGTATCGAAATTATTAGGTAGAAAAATAGTAAAGAAGTCCAAACGAAGACGAAATAAATAACATTTAGAAAAATTACAATCTCTCTATTTTATATAAATGTCTTATAAAATAGAGAAAAATGGCTGGGTATATATTCACATCGAAGGAACCCCGAAAGAAAGGGGGCGTCAACATGGAAAACATGTAGGAAAGCAATTAGAAGAGTTTATTAAAACGACCAAATTTAATTGCCTCTATGATTATGGAAAAAGCTGGGATTTTTTTATTGAGGCAGGTGTCAAACTATTCAAACCCGTCATTAAAAACAATTATAGGGAAATATACGAAGAAATGGAAGGTATTGTAGAGGGATGTAAAGAAGCCGGATTCGACACCACCATTGATGAAATAATATGCTGGAATGGGTCCATGATTCTTTTTGATTATTGGTGGCCCAACTCGGAACACAGCAGTTCACATATCAAACATCACCGACCTACTGGTGGAGAAGGGGGTGGTAAAGGCGCCCCTGGGCGATGCAGCGCCTTTATTGCCGTGGGAAAGGATTATACGAAAGATGGAAAAATTGTGATGGCGCATAATACATTTGAAAATTTTGTCAGTGGACAATATTGCAATTTTATATTGAGTATCCAACCCGACAAAGGGTCACGAATTTTAATGCAAACACAGCCCGGCTATATATGGAGTGGATCCGATTTTTTCGTCACTAAAAATGACAAAGATGGAACCAATTTTATAGGTTCTGAAACAACTATTGGCGGATTCATGGAATATGCCGAAGGTAATCCCATTTTCTGTAGAATCCGACAGGCCATGCAGTACGCAAAAGAATTAAAGGACTATGAAACAATTCTACTCGATGGAAATACCGGTGGTTATGCCAATTCATGGCTTTTTGCAGATATTAAAAAAAATAAAATTATGCGTATTGAACTTGGATTGAAATATCATAATACCGAATATAAAGACGATGGTTATTTCATCGGCTTTAATGGTTCTTATGATCCATATATCCGAAATCTTGAGTGTAAAGCACAAGGTTTTAATGATATTCGCCGACATCAAGGAGCGCGTCACGTCCGACTGGAACAATTGATGCAGCAATATAAAGGACAAATTGACATTCCTATTGCCCAAAAAATATTAGCAGATCATTATGATGTTTATTTGAAGAAAGAAAATCCCTGTTCGCGAACCGTCGATTCTCACTACGAACTCGATGACCGTGCTTTCATGTCTCAAAGCGATCGACCTAAGCCTTATCAGCCTCGCGGTGCCATGGATGGCAAATGTGTAGACAGCAAACTTGCAGCCAATATGAAACTTTGGGCTAAATGGGGATCTTCTGGAGAGATTCCTTTTGTTCCCGTGCAATTTTTCAAAGAAAATCCCATTTGGGACTATCTCAAACCCTATCTTTTAGCCAGACCCAATCAACCTTGGACCAAATTTAAATTCAACGAAAAACATAGGCATAATGAAAAATATACTAGAAAAAAAAGCAATAAAAAATTAAACATAAGATCTAGAAAAAAAAGACGACGATAATTTAACTAGGTGAAAAATACTTATAACAACCTCCAATCATCCATGCAGTATTCAATACAATAGGTTGAAATGCTCGTTTCTTAATACACACAACTAATACTCCTGCTGCGCCTAGAGTATTGAATAAAAAATCAGTTGTTCTCTCCAGAGAGTTAATATAAGCAGTCAAAATTAATCCACTTCCAACCCATGCTAAACCTTCAATTATATACTTTTGACATTTGTTTTCTGGCTGTGATTCTCCAGTTGGTATAGAATCATTTGGTACAATTATTTCCATAGTGTAGTATATCATATGAAAATAATTAACTAGATTTAAAATGTGTCAAAAATTCATCTAAATCTTTCAAAGCGGATTTTGTAGACTCGAGGTTTGATAATGAAGCTAAAGTTTTTTCATCGGTAAGTGTATTCTTTTCAATCGATTTTTTGATTTTATCTAACATTTGTAAATGTAAGATATCTTCTACATCTAACAATATTGCGCTATACTCTTTTTTATATTTGTCAATATTTAATTCATCTATGTATTGTGTTTTCATTGTTTTAACTGATTTTACTAGTTGGTCGGGAGTTTCTGGCGCAGAGGTTAACCCTTCTACGATTTTGTTATTCAACGAAAGCATATTTGTACACAAGTAAACAACAAATAAAGCTAATACAATACATCCTAAATAGGTTGTCATATTTTTCATATCAAAATCCATATAAATTAAGTCAATATTATTTTATATATTATTGATCCCATAGAATATATAACTGTGTACCTATTTTAAATATAATGCGCAAACTAATGATATTTGTTACTTCACTATAATTATATGGATTCATCGATTGGGCTTCCTATTGGGATTGTTGCTGCTTGTATTATATCATCTCTATTGTTCTGGTATACATATCGTAATCAAGTCGAACCGGACGGTGGAAGACAGTCGGAAGATCAACTTAATGATATGTATGTAGCACAGATAAAACGTGAAATAGAAATGGAAGTGCAAAATGCTTCGAAAGACAACGAAACTTTAGAATCTTCTGACGACGAAATTACTTCGTAAAGTTTTTAGTAAAATTTGAACTTTGATGCTTTTATATATAAATGGCAAGTTTAATGGAGGACCCAGAAGCAGTAGGGGAAAACATCAGAAGAAAAACTAAAAAAGACGCTAGAAAGAAAACGAAGATCTAGGAAAGAAGGTTTTAGAAATATAAATATATACTGAATATATATAATATCTATGTCAGGAATGATACCACAAAACCTACGCAACAGGATCCAGCCCCTAGAGCCTAAGAAAGAGTTTGAATCTTTAAATACCAAAATCAAAGAATCTCAAGAACGGATTCCCGAGATGAAAATTACATACAATGATGATGATGCATACAATACTTCGCCCACCTTAAACGTAGATTTCAACTCCCTCGATCAATTGAACGAAGCTGAACGTATTCAGAAGGAGAATGATATTTTTGCAACAGCTCCACTTGTAGCAAGAAGAGCTATAGTGGGGAGAAAAATAATCGAAAAATACAAAAAGGACCTCCCGTGGCATCATTTCCAAAACAAGGATGGTTCAACTCCGGTGATGAACCAATTGTTTTCTTCTAATCTTCACAAGCCAAAAATGATCACACACCTACCAAACAAAAAACAAAGAAAAAAGCTCATTGCCATTTGGACACGCATGTTTGAAACAAGAACAAACCCAAAAGGAAAAACAAAAGTATTCGACAAAAAAGGAAACTTAACAATTCACGGTAAGAAAGTCGAAAAAGCACTTGTAGATATGATTAAGGTGGATGAAGGGAAAATAGTATCTATGGGAGTTGATTTTGATTTAGATGATGATGAAAATGTCGATGGTGGTTATAAAAGAAGGAAAACCAAAAGAAAAACCCGCAAAAGGAAAACCAAATGTAGAAAAAGAAAAAGAAAAACTCGTAGAAAAACTCGTAGAAAAACTAAAAGAAAAAGAAGAAGACGCTAGAAATAAATTGAATCTGATTTAAATACTTAAAACAATGTTAACTCTTTAATAAAACAATGGTCTTCATCTATGTCCTTAAACAACAAAACAATAAGTATTATGTGGGTAAAACAGACAATCCAAAGTTTCGTCTTGATACCCATTTTAAAACCGGTGGGTGTGCTTGGACTAAAAAAAGGAGATTATGTTTACAAAACCAGTTCTGATTAGATAATTAATAATTTAGTATTTTTATTAATTATTCTTTATAATTTTAATAGATGATTTATCATAAAATCTAAATGACATGTTGAATCTGTTAATGTTATGAACCCTTGATTACCTAAACTAGAAGCTGCATAAACCCTAACTATAACATCTATAGTTACTTCATCAGGCAACACTACATATGTCGAGTCTCTAAAATTATTTTTAATACTAAATCTACCACCAGTGAATGTATCATTCTTATTTATTGTTAAAAAATCACACCCAGTATTAGGTGTAAATCCAGAACCTGAACCAGCTAATCTAAATGTAACATAACCTGTAGCAGTATTCATTGTAGAACCAAATTGAATACAAGCAGAAGTGCTACCACCACCACTGGCTCCGTAAAAAGCACCTCCAACCATATGTCCGATTGAATTTGATTGTGGCATTTCATAGAATTTTTTAGTAATATTAGTTAAGTTATTAAGTGTTACATCACCTGGTTCAACAACAAAACTATTTTTCCATTCTATCCAGCCAGAAGCGAAACCAAAACCAACGGACCCAGCATTAAAAATAATACTAGTTCCACTTTGAGTTAGTGATGGAGCAATATAACCGGTCCCTCCGTTGCCATATGTAGAAGCTAAATTTACTGCCCAACCAACGGTTGAACCTCCTCCAGATAATCCGCACCTCGTCACCCCTGTTACATATCCAACAGCACATTATATAAAAAACTGTTAGTAGCGTTCAATATCGATGTATCCAGATGCAATACCTGCTTGCGAATTTGATAAAATTATATGTAATTTACTTCTAACAATTACATAACTATATCCCCTGCCATATATTAATGCTTTTTTGGTAGAATTAGACAATATATCTGTATCGAATGGATTATTATAATTATCTCTATCTGTCGTAGAACCAACTATTGAACCACCAACGTCGATCATTTCAGAACAACCACTGCTATCTGTCTGATTTGATTGGGTTGTGATGTATGATACAGAGACATACCATTGCGAATACGCAAGACCACCATTAAAGTTGGATCTGTTAGTCGTGACTGTATTAACACGCCATGTTCCAGTTGGTTTAATTCTATAACCATTGGGAATAACTGCCGTAGCAGTCCAATATGGGTAATGATACGGTGTTACTGGCGGAATCTTTAATGTTTTAAAAAGGGTTGGTTTACTATTGCCACCGAAATCATGCCAAGACATCGCGGCATCAGCATACGGTCCGGTTGCATTTGATGGACCACCAGCCATCCAATCAGTGGGTCGAATAATAATTCTCTCGGAATTACCAAACCACCCATCATCCCACGGCGAAGGTACTAATTGTGGCATAGATGTTCCACTTGAATTACTTACTGCAGGTAGTGTTGTAGTTCCAACTTTACGGGTAATGGATCCTGGATCTGTCCCGGAAGCGTCTATTTGTAAATGTAATCCTGAAATAACTCCTGTTGGCGCGCTTAATTCAATCACCTCGGGGTGACCAACCTTAATAGTGGTAGATACCTCTAATTTATTCATTGAAACATCCCCTTGAAAACAATGGTCTAGAGAAGAACAAGCGTTCGCTCTACTTGAATTTGGATCGTATGATATATCTAAATCAACTGCTGTGGTATTTAAATTTATAATAGGTGTAGATGTTAAAACCCATCTACCACCCGTGGTAGAATTTCTTCCATTTTCATATAATCTTATATGTATATCCGAAGTAGAAGTCGAATTTTTTCTATAAATATATAAATTGGCACCGGAATATATTGCTGGAGCACTTGGTGTTGGTTGACTTCCACTAACATCTATTTTTATATTACTGATTAAAGGGTCTGAACTTATATACCAATTATGTGCTAAAACATTTACAAAATTTCCTCTAGCATATGAAGTTCCCGCATAAAATATTATTTGTTCTCTTATTCCTGATGTATCATCATCGATAATGAATAATCCTCTGGCATTATCGTTGCCCCCCGTAGGATTTGTATCTGATGTGGTTGCAATGCAATGCCAGGCGTCTCCGCCATTCGCAGAAATATCTATGGAAAAATTTCTATATTCAACAAAGGTTGTATCTGCTTCACCTGTTATTAAACCTCCAACATTTAAATCATTCGATATGTCAATATTATTAGCAGATAAATCATTTATGGTTAAAGAACCTCCAATTGTAACATCACCGCTTATACTAACATCTCCACTTATATCAACATCGCCACTTATATCTATTGTTTGGTCAGAGGTAATTTTATTTACTTTACTGATTTCAACATAATTCATATCTAATGTCGCGATAGGATTAACACGCATATAAATCTGCTTGGCTGTAGTATTATCATCACCCAATATAATTTTGGCATTTGCTGTATTTTCATTTATCAATAAATTAATTCCTGTAGTATCAAATTCTATTCTAGGAGCTGTTCCAGCAGTCGACTTAGATATTATATTAGCATTAACAATATTATTAGTTCCCATATCTATATCTCCTCCCATAAATAAACTATCTATTGTAGATTTATGTACATACTGTCTTTTAGTTGTCGAACATTTAAAACCAGTTATATAATTTAATAAATCAAATTCTGTATTAGTAATAGTACCTGTTAAAGTTAAACTGGTTGATGTTAAAACAAAAGGAGTAAATTCTCTGGGCAATAACATTGGTTGAAAATTATGATACATTCTAACTCTTACATCAGTTGTTCCGGTTCCAGGCTCATCGCAAAATCGTTTGATTTGAAGGTTTGCTGAGTCAAGACTTCCGCCTCCCAGACTGTGTTTGCCACATCGCAACCTTATATTACCTATATATCCTTTCTGAGATCCCCCAGATGTATTTCCGGTGGGATTACTGCTTAAAATAGTAAGAACACATTCTCCAGTTGTAAAACTAATCATACATGTTATATTGTCTTGAAAGTTATAAAGCGTATCATTATTTGATCTGTCTACTATTTCAAATATAGCATAAGCTGCGCGTGTGTCAACCTGTGCGCTTAGTGGTGAAATAGGATAAATTTGAGCAATTGTTTGCCAAGAACCAGTTATGCTTGGGCTGGTAGTATTTGAATTGAAATTATTATTATCGTATCTAATATATTCTATCATCGGTGTATTAGCGGCAAATAAATTGCCACCAAAGGTTCCGCTTGAATCTACGGTAAGTCCTCCACTAATATCAACGCTTGTCCGGCAATAAACACCCATATTAAAACTGGCATCTCTATCAACATATAAATTCCCACATATATCTACAGTGCCTGTTCCATTTTCACCTGCTAATATATTGGCACTGGTATCCAATACAATATTATTTTGAAAGTATTCCGGTTGTGTGGAAACACCATAGGGCTGTCCATCATTTTGCAATAATGAAACTGTTACTAATGCGGGTGGAAGTGTAGGTACCGGATAAGAAGGCGAACCAACAGTCCAAGGCATTTTTGTTTCCGGAGGAACTGGTCCATTGGATAACCAGTCTGCGGCTGGATTATCTCTTAAAATCCAATCTGGATTATTTGTCGGATTATCACTATTTGCATTATTATTAACTAATATGATTTTTAATAAATCTGGGTCTCCAGCCCCACCCGAAGCACGACCAAATGTACTTAATAAATAACATGTTCCTTGATAACTAATAATTTTAAGATTTTTGAATCCATATTTATTAAAAGTGTCTTCATTAGTGGATGAAATTATTTTAATAAAAGCTCCTTTATTTTCTATAACTCCAGCATAAAAACTTATCACCTGTTTATATGGGTTTCCTAATTGTAAGGTAAAATAACCTAATGGCATTTCGGAATTTCCACTAATAGCCACAGTTGCGATAACATAATTAATATCAAGTGTCATATTGGGTGGTATCGGGTTAGGCTCTGGCCATGGTTGAATAGTTACACTTTGCATCAAATTATTTCCCTGAAGAACAATATTTCCAGATACATCAATATTATTATAAGATGCGTCGCCACCGCCGCCACCACCGCCGCCTCCTGTAGCGCCCACATATTGAAAAAATGAAATTACTGGCGGATATTGTGTAAGATTAATCCCACCGCTTCCAATATTTATGCCATTTAAATCATTTTCATCGCCATAAAATTCGAGAAATCCGGATTTAAAATCAAATAACCAAAATGTCGGATTTGTATACATATTAACAGGTGAAAAAACTGAGGAATTGATTTTTTGGTATACGGAATAATTGTAAGAGTTGCTTATAGGATCATTTTTGAATGAAATCGCATTTTTTAATGCGCTTCCTCCCGAACCATCATCGATAAACCATGTTTTTAATGAACCAAATGTTGCCCCGCTGAGGTCTCTTTTTTTATGAAATGATAATTGTGGATAACCTATAGAAGCTAAATTTGTTACACTGTCGTTGGCTATATTAGAAGACCCGTCTAAATCACTAGATCTCCATCCTGAAGGCAACGTTGCCGGAATATTATCTGACAGAATATTGTTATTTAAAATATAATCTTTGAAAGCAAAACTTTCTACAGGAAACGGGTCTTGTTGTTTAGCGTTGACAACCCCTGTAAATTGTTTAAATAGTAATTGAACTTTATCTGCGTCGTTTATTTCTGTAGCCATTATATTATCTATATAAATAAAATAATGCCAAAGATGATTTAATTAAATACCCAAGATAGAGACCCTATTGATTTTTGCGAGGTAGTTTGTGGAATATTTACATTTGTAGTACTATTTCTATTTGCTAAACCTATTCGTACGTATAAATCGGCACTAACATTATTCGATGTAAATAATTGTAAATAATCACCACCATTATTAATATATATACCTGCGCCGTTTGTATTTTGTGTAATATTGCCAAGTTGTGTATCATATTTTCTAGCAGCATCTTTCCATCCCGTTCTACCAGTATAAGGAGAATTGGCTGTAGTAAATTGTGCACCTGCCTCACATATAAACAATATATAGTCAGTTCCAAGTGTCATCTCAGTTGAATCATGGTCATTAACAGTAATGTTAATTTTATTACTAGTGGCAGGCGATGACGTCGCTGGTTTTATTATTTTTACGGTTATCCATTTGTATATACCGTTAATTTCAGTTATAGTTGTTTGACCAATTGGATCAGCATAATAATCACCAGGTGAGCTGTTTTTACTATAAACAATACTAACAGTATCACCAGAACTTACAGCATTCAGTAAACTATAATCATACGGATTATCAAAATATACTCCACTATAATCAATATATGGATTTTCATTATTACTTCCATGATTACCATTTCTAAATGCCCCTCCTGTAGAAGTAGTGGAATCTTCCCCTGACCACATCAATTGATTGTTTGGAATAGTGATATTGTGATCATATTGTGAAAAGAATTGAGTAGTTCCACTACTAGGATTATCAGGATAAAATCCTCCTGTTGAGTCTACACCTGTCCCCGATAAAGTTGCATTTAATACCCAAAAAGTATTTCCTTTCCAAGTAAAATCCCAAAAAAGTAGTTTATTGTTGAAAGAAATATCTATGGGAGGCTGTGTTGTACCATTTGTATATTGAATTTGTGGGGACGGAAGCGGTACATTATTAGCATATGTTAACTCAACTTGAAACTGATTAACCGGATTATTTATAGTAGTGACACCTTTCCTACAGTAACTATTATTGTTCGGGGTACCAGACCCCAAATCGGTAGTTCGTGAAATCTTTAAAGTTTCGTTTACTATCTGCGAAACCAGCCAATTTGAAGATGTGTCCCAATTTTGCGTTTGTGTATCAAAATTAACATAACTTGAATTGATGTCCTTATTCCAAAATAAATCGGTAGTACTTATTATAGTATAAGCTGGTGTGCTGCCTCTCCACCATAGATTTCTATCATTAACATTAAATAATATGTTAACGGATGCATCGGTAGACGGTCTGTTAAGCCCGAAAAAATCTCTGGTTGTTGTTGGATTTGTAACTGTTAATGAATTAAATGCGAATGTGGTAGCCGGAGGTTTCCACCCTAAATGGAATTGGAATGTTTTTTCTCCACTTGGTATCCAAATTTCCATGCCCAACGTATGGATATTATAATACTGTTTAATATTAATATCATAAGGGTCATAACTATTGTTGGAGGAATCTGTATAGCGTGTTTGCGAGACTATAAAGTTGGTACTTGCGTCTGGTATAATTTGCACATAACTATAATACCCTCCTTTTTTTTGCCCAGTGCCAATATCATTATTAAAAATCGTTATTCTAAAATCGTTATTGCTGGTATCCACAAAATCACCAATGGGGGTCGGTAACTTAATAGAATTAAATCCTAATGTATTTATACTTATGTCTGATACAAGAGTTGAATTACTGCAATCAAATACATACTTACTACAAGGTATTCCACTTGCATCGATACCCAATATATTATCGCTATTATCTTGAGTATAATAATCACCAGACAATTTAAACTGTAAAGAGTCTGTATTATCAATAAAATAAACATTGGTTTGTTGATTTCCACAGCTGTCAATCACTGTATATGTGGTACTCGCATTCGTAAAAACTAATTTATCGTTCGGTAATACTTGGTCTTCAAAATATTTTTCACTATTCGGGTGCAACGTTTCATTTGAGTCCGTTCGCGTTGGTCTAACGGATACAAAACTTATATCAATAATTTGGATACAACTTGGGTCAACAGTATCCGGACCACCATTGATAATATTATACATACAAAACGACCCGTCTAATTCATATTTATGCTCGGGATATACATCCAATTGTGTAATTGCTATACTAGATGGATCCACGGTGCCTTGCCATATACCCACTATATTTTGTGTTTGATTATATGATAGATCAATTGTGAAATTATTTTGTTGTGTTGAAATAGTAACAAATGAAACATCAAATTGACCCTCGTTCAAATTGGTTGAATATTGCACCGAATTAAATGGTCCACCACTTAAATCAAACTGATATTTAACACTTAATGTAGATGCTGGGTAAGATATGGGAAAAGGAGTATTCAAACTAGCATCTGCATCATTTAAAGTCATACCAGAGATATCAGCTTTTTTATAAGTCATATTGAAGAAATTTAAAGAAGAAGGGGCTTCCGGTGGTCCAAACTCGCCCAATTGAATATATTGATTAGATATATCGGGTATATATAAATAGTTCCAAGAATTATCTACTGGAATACTTCCATTTACATAACCCAAATTTGTTTGAGCAATTCTGAATTGAAAAATCTTCCCTGTTGGAACCCCATCTTCATTAGAATATTTATTTGTTGATAAATCTTGTTTATATACACCGCTTCCGCCCGTTATTGAAAATGTGGCGTAATTAATATCTTTAAACAAAACCCCGCTAATATCTGGAGAACTTCCCGATATATCAGCATTAGAAACATCTGTCCACGGATATGTTGTAGTAGATGGTAAATTAGGCCAATCGGCAGGTGGAGGGTTGGCTGCCGAAGGATCAACTGCTCTAAACTGCAATTTAAGATTTCTATGAAAAGGAACATAATTCATCCGATTTTGTAAATCACTTGCCAACGGGTCCACTATTCCTGGATATAATGCCGTTATATTTTGGTAAAAATCGAATGCGGCTCTTATTTGTATTGGGTTTGTCCATGTAAGTATAATAGAAGATTCGCCAGCAATGGAACTCCCTGAACCATCTGTTGGCGCATCCGGTATATCAATAAAATATTTATTCAAACTTGCGTCAGATGTATTGTTGTTACTCAAATCTTGAATAGCTAAATAATTGTCACAAATATCTTGAACAAGTTCATTATAAGAGGCATCGCTTATTCCTCCACCTCCACCGCCAGCAGCTCCTTTTGGACCGGTGTATTTAATAAATGAAATGCGCGGTCTTTTTTCCTCTATGGGGTTCCCACTCGAATCAACCCCTGTTTTATCAATATTTAGTCCATTTAGTATAGCATCTGTTTGATAAAATTGTAATACGCCGGATGCAGAATCAAAAACCCAATTTAAACTATTGGGCACGTTTTGTTGTTGTGTTGACCAAAACGACCCGTCCCAAAAGGAAACGAGAGGTGTATATACACTAGGTTCACCATCATTATACAAGAAAGGTATGCTATCTTTTAATAAATTATTATCTGTTGAAAAACTGGTTGGATTTGCTGAACTCGGATCGCGACAATACCAAGCTTGATTGGTCGCTGCTACCGGTTCAAGGTAAACTTGTTTGTAGAATGTTAAATCGGTACCAGGTATCGCATATTTACTAATGTTCTGCATTTGACCTACTGTTTGGTTAATTCCGCTCGAATCAACCCATGTACTCGCTGCTACACCGCCCGAATTATCTAAATTTACCACCCAATAATTATTACTTAAATCCTTTGGAACTGTATTTGAAAAAATGCTATCATTAAATATATTGTTTAAAGCCTTTCGCTGTTCGCTAGAATATTGCACTAAAGCAGTTCCAGTATTAATATTTGCTTGAACAACTCCTTGAAACTGTTTAAATAATAAATTATCTTGATTCTCGGTATTTAGATAATTTGTCATATATATATGTTTTATAAATAAAATATATTTATGGAGCGTATGTTAATATTATTTGGGTAATTTTAATATTTCCAGAATTAAATAATCCAATTCGGTAGTATTGTCTTACTCTATTTGTTCCTCCAAATTTTTTAATTGGGAAATTTGAATTGGTTGTATCATATGCTCCATTACCGGTTCCAATTGGAGTTAAACCTTGTGCAGTTGTAAAATCTCTTATATTTGTTGTTGTGACAGATTTATTTGCACAATCAACCCATGGAGTATAACTTCTTCCAACACCATTAACTGTATATGCACTACTCAAATTATTATAGTCTTTTTCCATATAAAATAAAATATAATCTGTTCCCAAAGTTAATGTTGTATTACCATCTTTAATCTCTAAGTGCGAGTTATTGTTCGCATTCAAAGTGGCCGGGTTATCGATATAAATTACAAACCATTTGATTGTTCCACTGGTTACTGGTGTCAGAGTGTTACTATAAAATATATTTGCTCCATATGACCAAGATACCACATCACCGCTTGTGTCTAGTGGACTATAATCGCCGAGAGTACCGTAATAAGAAACATTATAATTGATATAAGGATTTAATGTTGTTGATATATTGCTGTTATTTCCGGACATTATTTGACCAGATGAAATCATCAATTGATTATTAGGCAATGTTATATGGTCATAGGATAACCATGGGTCGCCGGCACCACCAACAGCAGGATTCATTCCAACGCCTGCGTTATTTAAAGAAACATCAATACTACCACCTGTCACTGAAAACAAACTACCCGTTGGATTACTTCCATAACTAATTCGTGTATCTCTTAAATCCGATGTATCATTCCATACAAAATCCCACCATAATGGTAAATTATTGAAACTAATATCAGCATTATTGCTATTTTGCCAATATGAATTGGTGGTAGGAGTTCTAGTAACATTGTTGCTGTAAATATTCCCCGTAGTTTTAGAACCAAATTGTGGTGATGCTCCCAAAGCTCTTGAATATGGCACATATTTATAATCACCTGCGCCGGCATCATATGTAATATGGTATGTTTCTGAAAAACTGTATGTTGTTTCTTTATTGGGGACAGCTCCAGTCCATGTTTTTGTTGTAGTATCCAATAATTGGTCATTGATAATGTCGGTTGGATCAATATAAAAATTAAACTCGATTAATGTGTTTTGGGCGGAAGGTGGCGCCCAATCTGGATTCAAATTAACAAGCGAAAAAGCTACAGTAACAGAAGGGCGGTTACCTACAGATGTAATTTCTGGTCTTTGTAATCCAAAATAATTTGCAGTCGGTAATGTTGGGTTCCCTGTTGTTATTGTTAAATTATTTAATGATATATCTTGTAAAGGTAATTTGCCTATATAAAAATCATAATATACAAAACCGGATATGTCGGGGTGGGGCGTCGCTCTCTTTAAATTTTGTAATACTCGCCATCGATAGTTAGTATAATTATTATTCGAAACATCTATAAAACTATTTAATGATACATCTAATTTAATATTGGATACATCCACACCCAAATAATACCCAACTGTATTTAAATTGGTAGAGTCTATATCTTTAACAGCGCTGGTAGTTAAATTAAAAGGCCCTGTATTTATTGTCCTGGGTGCATCTTGAGCATCGCCAACCCAACCATATTGATATTGGGATGAAACATCACTTATGTTGGCATATGGATTTGTTGCAGTAAGACGAATTTGTGTTTCAAAATTAGTAATAGGAACTCCACTACTATCTTTTCCAATTAAACTACCGGTTGTAACAGGTGAATTCCCTAATGTTACGGGGTTTATCCTGTCCCCCCAATTTGCCAAATATTTAAACTGTCCTGCACTCGAACCATTATATATGTACGTTAAGGTAGTTAGTGTATCAATAAAATCTACTACAAGTGGTATATACCCGGGCCTACTTCGCGCAGATACATTCAAACTACTACTACCACCCCCTGTTGCTGATTCTCCTACACTTGTCATTGAAACTCCTCCATTTGTTCCCAGTGCATTTGTATAACCAAATGGATAATTTGAAATTGTTCGTTCGGGTATAGGTAACAATATCTGTGATGATATATCTTGTGGAGCGTAGGTTGGTCCAAAACTACCAGTAAGAACTTCCTGATAATATGTAGAATCAGAACCAGAAATATCAATCGAGTAATAATATTCAGATTGGGGTACTAATGTCCCTATTTTTGGACCCCAATTTTGCGTAGTTGTATCTGGCCCGTGTGGGATATTATATGAAAAGTCAATTTTGTTATAACTGTTGTCATGTCCGCCAATTTGTTTAAAATTATTTGGAAATGCTGTAGGATTTTTTTGAGCAGAAAAAGTAGCCCCATATCCCACATTAGGAGGAGGTGCTGATGTCCAAGGAAAATTAAGAGAAGCATCAATTGTTGTTGCGCCAACACCGCTAAGTGTTAAATTATTAAAGTCAGTAGAATTAAAAGTTATACTTGCAGGAGGATTAGAGGGTCCAAAGGCACCGAAACTAGTGGATGTATATGCATAATTTATTACATTAGATGCATCTATAACTGTATTATTTTTATATGCGACTCTAAAATCATATACGATACCATATTGTATATTGGACGAATTTTTGTATTTATATATTCTATTTGGGTAATTATTACCCGATACTGTTGAGGGGGGTGCTGAACTATACAATTCAAAAGTTGTTATTCTTGCATCACCCACTGGTGTAGAATTGAATGAAACCAACGATTGCCATCCAGACAAATTCGAGGCCGATGCGTCTAGGATTAAACTATTCATTGCTGGTAGCCAATTTTCATTGTTATTTGTTCCAGTATAAAACACTGTGGGGGAATTTTGATAAATAGTTCCGGCCAATATAGCAGAGTCTGGTTTGTCAAATGTAATATTTATATATTGAGAACCACTACTATTTACGAAATTTGAACTTAAATCTTTGGGAGCATCTGGTTGTTTAAAAAAATATTTTTGTACTATGGCGCCACCTCCTCCTGCCGGTCCGGTTGGTCCTGTATAACCGGTTGGTCCTGTATAACCGGTTGGTCCTGTATAACCGGTTGGTCCTGTATAACCGGTTGGTCCTGTATAACCGGTTGGTCCTGTATAACCGGTTGCCCCAGTACCAGGTATTCCTTGTGGTCCAGTCATGCCAGTTGGTCCTGTTGCACCATCCTTGCCAGCCTCACCCGCCTTGCCAGGTTTGCAACAACAGTTAATCCTATTTACTCTTTTATTCATATAACTACTATAATTGGAATAACTCATTTTATATAATGATGATATAATATAATGAAACTTTCGAACCTATTTTAAAGAAACGGACATTATATAAATAAATAAGTGTTATGCTTCCAGACACGTTAAAGGATACCCCATTTAGGTATCAATCTTAATCACATTGCTTTTCTGGTAAATAATTATAATCAAATATATCTCTAACTATAATTATTTAAAAAATATTTATCTTCTCTTTTTTGTTCTCTTTTTTGTTCTCTTTT
>Ga0233411_10000048_pt1 | contig 41955 bp, 42 predicted proteins | sample Na_anoxic_2_MG_FD_179799 | JGI IMG/M metagenome (GOLD analysis project Ga0233411, IMG submission 179799) | Seawater microbial communities from Saanich Inlet, British Columbia, Canada - Na_anoxic_2_MG | ecosystem: Environmental > Aquatic > Marine > Inlet | place: Canada: British Columbia...
GTATTACTCGAACACAATAGCAACGTGGTAGTTCTTCCTAATGCAATTGACTTGTCGCATAGAATGTGGCAATTCGAAACAGAGCCTAGCGATGTTGTTCGCATAGCATGGCTTGGGAGTAATCAAAGACACCATGATTTATTGAGATTGGTGAATGCGATTGCAAAGCTTTATGCAGATCCCGAATTAAAAGGAAAGTTCAGATTCGTACAAGCCGGTGGTGAAGGAATCGATAACTCTATCTTCGATGGTCCAGATTTTAAATGGCTGAAACAAGCAGCGCCATTTGAATATGGAGTGTATTACAAGGAGGTGGATATATGTTTAGCTCCATTAAAGGAGAATAAGTACAATCAATGTAAGTCTGAGATTAAGATGGTTGAGGCAGGAATGAACAAGAAGGCGTTCGTTGGCCAATCTTACGGAATATACAAGGAGCATATCACTCATGGAGTAAACGGATTCTTAGTGGACGATGATGAGAAGTGGTACAGTATTCTTAAAGCATTGATTTTGGATAAAGGGACTCGTGAGAGAGTATCTCAGAACCTACATGAATACGTTAACCCTAAATTCGCATTGGATACAATAGCAAGAAAGAGAGTTCAATTTTATAAATCACTATGTAATGAAAAGTAAGCTAACTGAAGAACACCTAAAAGCATTAAAAGATGCTGTGTACCCAATGCAGTTCCAAAAGACTAAAGTGGGGTTAAGAAAGACCTTGCTCGTTAGAGAGGTTATTGGTGTAATCAAGGAAGATGTAATGAAGCCTAACTGCGAGATAGCTGCAGAACAACAAGGGTTGATTGAAACAGTAATTCCAAACCTATGGGTTCATCCAGATACTCGTGAAACGAAAACTTGGACGGCTATTGGATTCAAAAAGGTTGGCTACATGACTGAGGAGAACTATGCAGAGTTTACAGGAGGGAGTATTATGTACTGCAGTTGTGCATACCCGATAAAAAGTGAAATAGAAACGCACTGGCCATGTTGCCGTAAGTGCAGAAAACAAATACTATAATGGGAGCAAGACATCCATACGAATTTTGGTGCACCGACAAAGACGGTAAGAGGCATCACGAATACTTTAGCTACTCGTCTACGAGAGCATCAAGGGTTAAAGCGTACATTGAGAAAACATACGGAATCGATATCGAGTCTTGTGCAGACTTTGGATTCCGAAGAAACCACGACATATGAAAGGATGGTGTAAAATATTAGAGCTAGACAACTACGACATACTCGTACAGAGACTAGCGACTAAAGAGGACGGAGAGAACGTAAGCATAACTGTCAGAATGCCTGACGGTCAGTTTATCAAGACTGCATCCTTAGGAGATGGTGAAGATGCCGAGAAGAAGGCTATCGAACTATTCGAAACTTATGAAGCGAAGGACGCGAAACTGTTCATAGATGAACTTGACAAGTTAATTACAGCAAATGACACAGAAGAAAACAAAGACACAAAAGATTGATGGCGAACAGTTCGTTGACAAGGACACGGGGGAGACTTTGGGCTCTGCTATTCCTGGTATTCAAACTGTAAGATCGGTTGATGAGAATGTTGTAATCATGAATAGTGAGGAATATGTCATTTTGGATAGCCAAGCATTGGTTTATATCCAAGACCACTTCAACCCTATGGACTTAGGTCGAATTATGAAGATGACCAACATGACTCAAGGACAGTACAACGTGTTGTATAAAGGGGAGCAACCTCATAGTAAGCAAACGCTTATGACTGAGCTTGACTATTCTCGCAACAAATTTTCGAACTTCCTAAAGCGATTAGAGATGAAGAGTATCATCTACTACATCGTTGGGTATGTCGATGGAAAGCGTGTACGTCACATTATGTTGAATCCTAACTTGGCTAGGAAGAGAAAGACAATTCACAAGGATTGCTTAAACTCTTTCCAAGACATAAGACTGTTGAAGTAATGTGGGTATTAAAATAATGAAGGCATTATGAGTGGAGTATGGAATCAAATGGATCCTAAGTTTAAGCATCCATATTTCGGAGGTTCAGAGGTTATTGAGAAATTCGAAAGCGGGTCGATAGTAACTAGGGAGTGTGAGCCAATGACTACTGCAAAACAGTATTATTGGAATGGAATCACCTTGATTATCGTAGGTAATGACGCTGACGAGTGTGATAATTTCACATGCCAAAAGGCAAAGCTAAAGGGAGAGAAGTTCCGAAAGGTAGCTTCTGCTCGAATGGACACGATGGAGGCTGACGCTTATCGTGAAGTAAATAACAAGATGATTGAGACACTTAGAGCAAATGGAGTATCTTTGTCCGATAAGGATGCGGTTAGATTGCCAAGACTCAATGAAAGTACAGATTTGGAAACAGTAATATTAGTGCATAACATTCTAAAAGAGAAATACAATGTGGATATACAACGAGAGGGAGTTCAAGCCTGAGGATATTCCGGAAGGAGCAGAGGGTTTCATCTACGCAATGAAAGCAATCATTGATGGAGAGGAACGGCTCTACATAGGAAAGAAGAACTTTTACAAAACCAACAATGTGAATAAGGGTAAGAAGGAACTTGCCGCCATGACTGATAAGCGTGGTTCAAAAAAGAAGAAGGTAGTGAAGTTAGATTACGAGAACTACTTTAGTTCAAGTGTGGAACTCAAAGCTGCTCATAAAGATGGAGTTGAGATTAAAAGACTCATACTCCACATTTGTCACTCTAAGAGAGAGTTGACATATCAAGAAGCTCGGTATATGTTTAAGCTGGACGTTTTGGAGAACGAGAAGTACCTCAACAAATCCATACTAAGCAAGTTCTTCCGAGTGCAACTAGAAATTAACAACCCAAAAAATAACAACGATGTCAAAACCGAAGAAACCGTTTAGCGACCTAATGGGTACGCGTATTATTATTGAAAACTTTGCAAAGCCTGCAGAGGAAGTAAAAGAAGAAAAAGTAGCAGGAACTCCCAATATTATCCTATTGGATAAAGATCAAAAGGAAGTTGATGCCGAGAAGAAAGCTGAGGAACTTGTTAGTACTGAGAGATTCACAATCCTACAAGTAGGAGAAGGGTGTAATCCAAAGTTCCAAGCAGGTCAAGAAGTCTTTATCGAAAAGCCTGAGAGATATTTATCTCCAGAGAACGCTGAGGTGATAATGGAGGAAGGAGAAATCATTGGCTTCATCATCGCAGAAAAGATTATCGCAGGAATATATTAATCGAACATCTCCAAACTACAACCCTCGGCAAATGCGTCGGGGGTTTTGTTTTTACGCCAATTATGAGTATCTTATATCATACGAATAAAGATATATCTTATATCATACGAATAAAGATATACCATGAGTCAAAACAATTTATTACGTTAACTAGCTAAGATGCAGAACAATAGTCAATACATAGCAGCATTAATTAAGAAGCAATGGATTCGTGAAGAGTTTGTTGCCTCTGATTTATTGACGCTAGATGTTTTAGATGAGGATTTTGTTGGTGGTTACAAGCCGATGATTCTTCAAATGGGAACATTGCGAGATATACTTCTTGAAGAGATGTCTTTCTTGAACATGCCCGACACTCCTGATACCTATGCAGGTTGGGGAGGATTTGTTCCTATGGTAAACTCAACCGAAGATGGGTTAGAATTTGCTTTGTACATAGACGAGTTCATCGAACTTACAGATACACCCTTAGATTACACAGGCTCAGAAGGTCTTCCGGTCTTTGTAAATCTTACAGGTGATGGTTTAGTCTTTGGCAACCCTGTTCCTCAAGAATCACACTATGAAGCGAGAATTCGTTTTGACGATGTAAATCAACCTTCAATAGATGAGCTTCAAGCTGACAACTTAGGAGTTAGTGTTCTTTGGACTAGAACTGCAGTGGGTGTGTTTCAAGCTACGTTTAGTGGTTTAGTGGATCCTGCCAAGCTTACAACATACTTAGGAAACAGTTCTTCTGGATTCTTTACTGTTGGAAGTTTCAATGCAGGCTCTATCCAATACGTACATCGTGACTTCACAGGAGCGATAGCTGACCCGGCAAGCGTTATCTGTATCGAGATAAAGTTGTTTCCATAACTTTTTGTAACTTGGTTCTCGCAATATTGCACGGTACCATGAAAAAATAACAAGAATATGGTAACTTATTTTAACAAGACAGACATGATTTCCTTTGCGGAATACATGGTGTCAGAAGAGAGAACTCAAAGAATCATTAACCACCCAGAAGCTGCAACTATGGCACCTGTCGAGGATAGGCTAAAGCAAGTACACAATGCCGACTTTCAGAATTGGATGGAGTGGAATGAAAGAAAAAAAGCAGAAAAGGTTGCACAGGATTAAAAAATTGTGTTAGATTTGCCACATGAATAAAAACACACTCTATAGTAGATGTCTATCGTTATGGTTCCGTAGGAACTCTGACCTAGCTATGCTATAATGTGATATAAGATATATAATCTCCCAAACAGAAAGCTCTAGGTCAAATGACTTAGGGTTTTTTTTGTGGAGTAACATTTGGGGTTGTTGCCAACGTGGTCAAGGCAGGGGTTTGAAAAGCCTCCAACGTAAGTTCGATTCTTACCGATCTCACAAACATATGGGATGTTATACCGTAGGGGTAGCGGGACCGGTTGTAACCCTGTTGTCTATGACTTGGGTGGTTTGACTCCATCACGTCCCATTTGTTTGTTTAGCTGAATAATTTTCGCTATCTTATTATATAAATGATAAATAGTTATGTCAATAATAAGCAACAAAGATAAAGGGGGGAATAGTAGCAGGTTTAGCTGGAACCATAAAGTACTCCTTGGATTACAGTCTATTTCAGATTCTATTATAAATAGCAACCTATCCCCTAAAACAGGAACTCCAGGAGTTTTAGATATTACTAACACCGCAGGATCAACATTAGGAAACTGGCAATCTTTCACATTTGTATGTGTTGTAGGAACTGTAACTATAGATGGAGAAGTTTTTCCAATAGGGACGTATACTTTCTCTAATAATAATGGAACACTAAATAGTATAAGTTACGATGCATCTACATCTACAGATTGTAAAATTATATTTGTAGCTTAGCAATGGCAAGAACAGAAGCACATATTAAAATAGCTACGGGCGGTGGAGGCGGTGCAAATTTAACTACTCTTACAACTGGTCAGACCACTTCTTTTGCAACTGGCGATGATGCAAGCGTACCCTACGGTAGAGAAGCTAATTTTTTAACACTTGCAGCAAATAGTCCAGCGGGTAATACTTTCAGATTTACAGATACTTTATTAGGCCAAACATTTTCGAGTGGAGTTGCTATTGATTGGGCGTATAGGGATGATGTTAATGAGTTGGTTGTAGGTTGGCAAATTGGAGATAACGGCTCTAACGTTAATTGGGAGGATGCAATAGACTATTGCCTGTCTTTAATATTGGACACTTATACAGATTGGAATTTACCAAATAGTAATTTAATAGATACTCTTAAATCTACTATATATAGTAGAACCTTAAACTACACTCCTTTTTCAGTTACGGGAAATGTTTCGTTTTGGAGTTCCTCAACTTTAGAAGGTGTCTTAACAACATACGCCGCAAATTTACCTAATAGATTATACGGAACGCTTGGAGCGGTTTCTAAAACCTCAACTAGTGGAATGAGAGCAAAAGCTTATCGAGTTTATACATACGCAGAACTTGGACTTTAAAAACAAAAAAAATGACTTATAAATTCCCACAATTTCAAGTAGAAATAACCGATCCAGTAGTAACGGCAGATATTAACACAATCAGAGTACAACCAGATGCAATGCAGATTTCTGTAAGCATAAAGCTAGAAACTGCAAATGCTTCACTCTATGGAGTTCTATTAGATCAAATCAACGTAGTAGATTTAACGTATGAAAGTTATGAAAATCTTATGCTTAGAGTAATGTCAAGGCTAAACGATTTTGTCATTAACATTTAATACTTTTTAAAGATGGCAAGAACAGAAGCACAATTAGCACAATTAACAGCTAACCCAACATCATTGTATGTAGGCTTATCTGATAGCGCTATTTTAACGGGAGCAGGTGAACAAAGTTTATTACCAGCTACAGGCCAAGGTTCTTTAACTGTTCCAGCAAATGCATTTAAAGTTGGAGATAGCTATTGTCTTGTAATGGCTGGAGAAATATTATTAGGAGATAAGGATGATGATTTTACTCTTAAAGTATATCAAAATGGTACAGTCTTAGGAGATATAACAGTAAAGCTTGAAGACATAACTGTTGCAGGTATAAGTTTTTGGGAAGTAGAAGTAGACTTCACTATTAGAGCAATAGGTGCTACTGGTTCAATGTGTACTAACCTTGATTTTACTTTTAATAAAAACATTACAAAAGATTTTAAAGGAAGTAGACATGTTACAATTACCACATTAGATACAACAACAACAAGTGCTTTATCTGTTACAGGACAAGTAGTTGGAGGAAATGGTTCTTCATTAGTAACTAACATGATGATTTTACATAGAGTATTTTCAGGCACATAGTTAATTATAAAAAGGTAAAAAAATAAAGATGGACTACACAGGAATAACATTTGGACTTGACGTTTTAATCTCAGTTATATTTGGAGCTGGTGGAGCATTGGCAGTCTGGTTCAAAATGAAGGGGAAACAAGATATTCAATCCGTTGAAATTGCTGGATTAAAATCTGACCTGGAGGACTTGAAAGAGGAGAAAAAAGAAAGCCATAACCAGATTTACAATCGTATTGATAGCTTAAAAGTTGTAGTTGAAAAAAATAGAGAAAATTCTGACAACGGAATCAATGCTATGACTGCAAATATGAACGCTATGGAGTTGAGGATTATTAAGGCTATTCACGATATTAAAAACTAAACAACATGATTATGAAAATTTGGAAAAACATCGTATGGTTCTTTACAGAAATAATGAACCTTTGGTCTGATGAGCCTTCATACTTCTCTAAGAAAAGAGTTGAATCAAGTATTGCATTTATAATTGCACAAGTAGGAATGATTACATATCTATTTACTCGAATAGGTACAATGGATATCTATGAGCTTCTTATGTGGGCAGGGGCAGAGTTTCTTATTGCAGGATACTCAATTAGTCAGATACAGCGAGAGAAGAAAAGCAAAAACGATACACCGTCTAAACCTCTTGGATAGATTTAGTATATTTGTCTTATGAATAGACTACTTATATTTCTAGTTTTAGCTTTAGGAATGGCTTCTTGTTCAGCTCCCAAACTGTATCAGCAAGGTCTTAATAAAATTGAAAGAGCAATTGAAAAAGACTCGACTCTAGCATTTCCTAAAGATACACTCTATCTAATTGAGTATGATACTATTCCCGGAATTGATGGGACTGACTCTATAATAATTCAGAAGGAAACAATTAAGATCCCTTGTGATTTTAATGTAAGTGAGTTCAAAGAATTGCAAGCTGCTAAAACTCGTAGAGAGTTAAGATTTGAACGGTTAAGAAACAGAGACTCTTTAAGGCATAATGCTAAGATGTACAAGCTTGAAACTGATCGTTTAGAGGATTCATTGAAATACGCAAAGAAAGCCAACAGGGAGCTTACAAGGCAGTTGAATGATGCTAATGATATGGCTAAAAGATTAGCTAAAGAAAAAACAAAGCAGATGAAAGGTGGTTGGTTCACCCGACAGATGGGTAAGATATGGTGGCTGTTATTAATACTTGGACTGATAGCGGGGTTCGTTCTCAGAAGCTATATTCCTTCAATACCAAACATTTTTAAAAGAAACGGAACATGAGTGTAATTGTAAAAAGAGGGGATTACGGTCCTCACGTAATAGAGATTCAAAAAGGGTTAAAGAAAGTTGGTCTATGGCCTTCATACATTCCTTACTCTCAAAACTTTGGCCCTACTACTGATAGAATCATTCGTCATTTCCAGAAGATTAATGGATTGGTAGTTGATGGAAAGGTTGGTAAATCTACCTTATCTCGACTTGGAGTTCATGTAGTTCAGCCTAAATCTGGATTCGATGAGAAATACAAAGGGGTAACTATAATGGGATCTCATTTCCCTGACAAACCAATCAGTTGGAAAACTCGAGTTAGATTAAACTCTGAGATGACTAACGAGTATCTTCCTGCAATGGAAGAGGTAATGGTTGGTATGCCCGAAGGATTTAAGTTACTGATCACAATCATGGCATACAAGGAAGGATTCCGTAAAGGGACTCGTTCTTATCGATACAACAATCCGGGTAACATTGGGAATACTGATTCAGGAGCTAATGCTTACCAGAAGTCATTACTCGCAGGTGTACGTTTACAGAAGGAGTATGTTGAGTCAATTGTAAATGGAACTCATCGAGCTTACCCTATGGGGAGGAGAAAGGTAATCAAGCCTTACTTCAGCAAGGAGATTGCAAAGCATACTAAACTATATGGGATGAGTCCATACGTTCCTGGGTATAATTTTAAATTCACTGGACAATTGGATCAGTTTGTAAAGATATATTCTACAGGAGCTCGTGCAGGTAACGGATATGTAAACATGATTATCTCTTACTTCGAGAAGAATGGCATTCACATCACTCCTCAGAGCAAGATTCAAGATATCATTAACATGGTTTAGCAATGGCAGCATCAGGTAAAAACCCAAAGAAACGTAACAGTCTAGCTGGTTCCAAAAAAGGAACTAGCAAGTCTGCTCGTCGTTTACAAAAATCTCCCTCTGCTCGCGCTAAGAAGAAGGCTTACGATACAGAGTATCATAAGTCAGAAGCTCGTAAGAAGTACCGTGCAAAGCTAAATAAAGCTAATCGTGAGAAGCCCAACAAGAAAGGTGAGGATAAGTCTCACACTAAGTCTGGAAAGCTCGTCAATGAGAAGCAATCTAAGAACCGTGGACGTAACGGTAAAGGCAAGAAGTCATCTAAGAAATAAGCATAACTATTTTTTGTTTAAATATATTTGGTTATCTTTACCGATAGTTAACTATATTTTATGGAACAAGAAACCAACCTTGAAAACCTTAGTACTGATGAGATAAAAGCGCTCAAAAAGAAAAGGGTGTCATTCATGAGTGAGTCGTTAAAGGATTTGCGAATCCAAGACGAGTATTCACGACTTAAAGCCAATATCTCAGAGAACACTTTGAGGGACACTATGGCTAAGATGAAATTAGCAACCTTAAAAGCGCCAGCGCCTAAAGAAGAGGAGGGTGAGAAAGTTCCCGAAAAATCTAAAGGATGAGCATCAAAGTAACAACCGTAGATAGGTTGGTGTCAATGTCTTTGCACGATATAGTGCGATGGCAAATATCCAATCATTGTTTCGCGGAAAACATAAAGACAAGCCCTAACGAGCTTAAAACTTTAGCACTCTTAAGTGAGTGGGGAGAGATAAACTTCTCAGACTTTTGTCAGCAAGTATCTGATAAGGGTATTTATAGCAATCCTCAAACTGTAAGAAACTTCATTTTGAAGTGTATCAAGTCTAAGCTAGTTGTCCGAAAGGGTAAAGGCTTAAAGGTTATTGAGATGAGCGATGAGATAGAGATTCTGTCGGAAGGGAACATTGTAATTAACATGAAGATATACCATGCTGAAAAGCAAGAAAGCAAAGGAACTACTACCTAAGACTGCGGAACAATGCAAAGTCTCTGAGGAACTAGCTACCGATGTGGTAAGCTTCTATTACACAAAGCTACGCAAACAGTTGGAGTCACTCGAAGAATCTCGTATAGGGGTTCCGGTGCTAGGGACATTTGTGGTTAGCAAGACAAAGCTTAAAAGGTCTGTTGATAAACTTACGGGAATCTTATCAGATGATTCTCCAGAAAGTTTTAAGAAGATCAAGAAGTATAAACTGACTGAAGGGATGCGAGATATGCAACAATCCCTTCTTGATAAAATTGAAAGCGATGAACAGAAACGAGAACAGCTTAAGCGTGATTTGGAAGAATCGGAGGGCAATCCTAGAAGGGATAAAGAATAGAGTCTTCGTGAGCGAAGCTATTGAGGCTATAGCTGAGAACAGGTTATCTATCTGTAAAGGGTGCGACTTGTTTGATCGTGTTGGAGACTCCTGCGTAATGACGGGAACTCAGCCTTGTTGTGGAGAGTGTGGATGCTCTTTAGCTTTGAAGACTAGAAGTTTATCTTCTGGGTGCGGTGAAGGTCATTGGGCACCTGTGTTAACTGACGAAGAGGACGTTAACCACGAAGAACTAAACCCCGAACAAGATGATTAAATTTCAAGAAGAAGGGCATAGCTACACGAACATTGATGAGTCGTCTGACTTTCAATGGGTAAGTGTTACTACCCTGCTAGGTAACTTCAAAGAGAAGTTTGATGCTGTGGCAGTATCAGAAAGATGTTCAGCTAAGAGTAAAGACCCGAAGTATAGAGGTGTTGACCCAAAGCTTATTAGAGAGATGTGGACGAATGAAGCTAAGAGAGCTACCGACCTTGGTAGTTTCTACCACAACCAAAGAGAGGCTGATATGCTGCAGTTTAAAACCATCACTAGAGATGGAATAGAGTTGCCAATTATCAGTCCTGTAATGGATGGTAAGATAAAGCTTGCTCCATCTCAAAAGATAGATAACGGTCTATATCCAGAGCATTTCGTATATTTAAAGTCTGCAAGTGTTTGTGGACAAGCTGATCGTGTTGAAGTCGTTGACCATAGACTAGATGTTTATGACTACAAAACCAACAAGGAAATCAAGACGAGAGGTTATGAGTTTTGGGACGGAACTCGAAAGATGATGTTAGGACCTTTGAAGCATTTGGAAGATTGTGAGATTAACCATTACGCTTTACAACTCAGTACTTATATGTACATTATGCTTAAGCACAATTACAACCTAGTGCCGGGAAAAATTCAGATACATCATATAGAGTTCAAGAATGAAGGGATGGACAAGAATGGATATCCAATCACGATGGTAGATGCTAGGGGAGAACCTGTACTGAAAGGTATCAATAGGATTGACCTTCCTTACATGAAGAAAGAAGTAATAGCCATGTTGAAGTGGTTAAAGGTGAACAAGCAAATGGTATTACATGGAGCTTAGATTATTTGAACTAGACGGAAGGGTTGTAAAGCCTACTGAGCATTGCTATATGATTAGTTGGCTCAGTTGTATAATAGAGGAGTTTCCAGACGACCACCTCAAAGTATTAGCTTATGTTTACTACATGAGTAATACAGGGCCAGACAATCCCTACACAAATATTGTTGAAGAAGACAGAGAGCAAAAGATAATGCAAGCATTAGAGCCAGAGTTCGATACAGAGGAACCTATGATTCTCCGAGCTATTGAGAAATGCACTGAGCTATACATGACACCAACAATGAGATCGTATGATGCAATTAAGACGATGCTCGACAACCTTAACACTTATTTAAAAACAACACCCGTTACCGATGGTAGGGACGGAAACATTGGGCCTTTACTTCGTGTAGCGAAGGAGTTCAAGTCCGTGAGAGAATCCTTCAAGGGTGTGCAGGACGATGTGGTTGAGGAAAGTAAAATCAAAGCAAGAGGTAAGTCCAAATTGCCATACGACATGCAATAATGATACAGTACAGAGAAAAGAAACTAGGAGAGATATATCAGAACATTCCTGTTTGGGAAGATGGAGAATGGACTATGGTTTCTTTCGATTCGAGAGAAGAGTTCGCTCGTGTGCTTGAAGAAGAATATTTCAGAGAACCTGGGGAATATGCGTTTGATGAAACTGTAAAGGAGTTTAACGCTCAAGCTGTAAAGTTTAATGAAGAGGGTTACTATTGCGATTTCCTTGAAGGTACTATGGACTTTGAAGACTATTGGCAATTCGAAAAGCTAAAGTCGAGGAAAGGAGTATTCTTTAAGAGTGGTGACAATTCGTGGTATCTTACTCGTGACTATTACTTCTGGATAAACTTCCTTCCAATTATCGATAAGGTCAAGAAGAAGATCGACTTCGCTGACATATGGGACACTCAAATGTGGATGTCCACTTATGAATTTATAGCCGAGCTTAAATATAAGCATGCTGTAGTATTGAAGAAACGTCAGTTTGGCTCATCATTATATCACGTAGCCAAGCTAATGAACTATCTATGGTTCGAGTCAGCTCCTGTATTAAAAATGGGAGCATCTCTTGAAACATACTTAACGGGTGTAAACGGTTCTTGGAAATTCGCTCAGATGTACAGAACGTTCTTGAATAAAGAAACTGCATGGACAAGAGAAATGAATCCGGGTACCGTTGGAGAGTGGGTTCAGAAACAAGAGGTATCAGAAGGAGGTCGAAAGTATGACGTTGGTCTTATGGGGACAATGCAGTCTATATCTTTCCAACAATCAGATACTGCAGGTGTAGGTGGTCTTACATCGTTGTTCTTCTATGAGGAGGCAGGAATTGCACCAAGCATGGATAAGACAGTCGAGTTCCTACTACCAGCGATGGAAGCAGGGGATATAACGACAGGTACTTTTATTGCTGCAGGTTCAGTTGGTGACCTAGACCAATGTAAGCCTTTGAGGAAATACATCTACAAACCTACAGAGAATGGTTTCTACGGGGTTAGAAACAAATGGGTTAACGAGAATGGAACTGTGAACATAACAGGACTGTTTGTTCCAGAGCAATACTCTATGCCTCCATACATTGACGACTACGGAAATAGTATGGTTGAAGAAGCGGTTGCAAGACTTGAAGAACTTTACACTCAATGGGAAAAAGATTTGGATCCCGATGTTTGTCAGATTAGAAAGTCTCAGCGTCCAATGAATATGGAAGTGGCATTCTCTGCTCGTGGAGAAAGTAGATTCCCTTTAGCACTCGTGAATAGTCATAAGCTGAACGTAGACGACGGAAAATACGGATATGAACTCTTAGACCTTGAAGAAGAAGTTAGTGGCAAGATAGTCGCTAAACGTACAACTAAATCTCCAATACTAGAATTTCCCGTAGATAAGAAGATGACCGACAAGCGTGGGTCTATTGTTGTTTGGGAAAGACCCATGGAGAATCCAGAGTGGGGTTCATACTATGCGTCAGTCGATCCCGTGTCAGAAGGTAAAACAACATCAACTGATTCGTTGTGTTCCATATACGTCTACAAGAATCCAATTCAAGTAACAACCTACCGTGAAGGTAGAGCCGAGACGCATATTGAAGGGGATAAGATAGTTTGCTCCTGGGCAGGAAGATTCGATGACATTAATGAAACCCACAAAAGACTAGAGCTTATTGTCCGATGGTATAATGCTTGGACAATTGTCGAGGCAAACGTTTCTCTCTTTATCGTGCACATGATACGATACAAGATGCAGAAGTACCTTGTGCCAAAAGCAGAGATGGTATTCTTAAAGGAACATGGATTCAACAAAGGAACACACCAAGAGTATGGTTGGAAAAATACTGGTACTATATTCGTGAACAATCTTTTAACATACCTCATCGAGTCCTTAAAGGAGAAGATACACGAGGAAACTGATGACAATGGAAACGTCACCAATGTAGTGTTTGGAATCGAAAGAATCCCTGATACTATGGCTTTAGAGGAGATGAAGCAATATGAGTATGGCTTAAACGTCGATAGATTAATCAGTCTATCTGCTCTGATAGCCTTTGTGAAACTACAGAATGCAAACACGGGATACAAGAAAAGGATTGAAACGGATGACCAAGATTACTTGGATAAGTCGGATGAAATTTATAACTTAAAAGGTAAGAGTGCTTTTAGAAATGTGGGCCGAAGACGTGGAGGAAACTCTAAGAAACCTTCTCGAAGTGCTTTCAGAAATATAAACTAGCAATGCAGATACGAAACGCGATTCAGTTAAAGAACGGTAAAAAGGCTAAAGATGAAGATAGAGGCTTCAATAGCTTTACGCAACCGATTCAGTTTTTAAGTCGAGATGAGAAAGACATGGATTGGTCTATCCATAATCTTGATTGGTTAGAATGGCAAGGTATAAAGCAGATATCTAACAACGCTAGAAAGCTAATGAAGAACTACAAGTTAGCTAAAGGTACTATTGACCGTGAGGACTACATTCAAAATGAAGAAGCTCCAACTGATGTATCTGAGCTTGTAGACATACTTTCAAAAGATAGCATCCAAGACAATAGTACCGACTCCTCTTTCGATCTTAAGTTCTATCCAATCATCCCAAATATCATTAACGTACTTGTAGCAGAGTTCGCTAAGAGAAATTCAAAAGTTGACTATCGTGCAATAGATGAGTACTCCATTAATGAAATGCTCGAAGCTAAGATGGCTGACATTGAAGAAGCATTACTTGAAGATGCTATGGGTAAACTACAGGCTAAGATGGTTGATATGGGGCTAGACCCTAACTCTCCCGAAGCTCAAGAGCAATACGACCCAGAAGCATTAAAGAAACTACCTGAGATTGAAGAGTTCTACTCTAAGACATATCAAACGTTGGGTGAGCAATGGGCGGCTAAACAACATGAGATTGATACTCATCGTTTTAGAATGGATGAGCTAGAGGAAATCGCCTTTAGGGATATGCTTATCACTGACCGTGAGTTCTGGCACTTCCGTATGATGGAAGATGATTATGACGTTGAGTTATGGAATCCTGTACTTACGTTCTACCATAAATCTCCTGAAGCAAGATATATCTCAGAAGGAAGTTGGGTTGGTAAAATCGACATGCTTACAGTTTCAGATGTTATTGATAAGTATGGACCGATACTTAACCAGGAACAACAAGAGATGATTGAAGGTCTTCATCCTGTTAGATCGGGTAGATACTTAGATAGCAATCTTCCAAATGATGGTTCTTACTATAACCCAAATATATCTCACGAGAAAAATTTAGACCCTTCTCTTCAGATGAAGAAATGGTTAAGCCATACAGAGAACCAGTACAATCCAGACGATATTGTATCATGGATAGTTGGACAGAGCGAGCATACAGGAATCCTTCAAGATGACCAAATGTTACGTGTTACTACTGCGTATTGGAAGACACAACGTAAGGTAGGTTACCTTACAAGTGTTGATGAAGGTGGTGAAGTTGCAGTTGAGATTGTAGATGAGTCATACAGAATAGCAAATAACCCAATATACCACACGATTACATCTGACCAACGTACAGCTGAGAACTTAGTTTTCGGTGACCACATTGATTGGGTTTGGGTAAACCAAGTTTACGGTGGTGTAAAGATTGGCCCAAACAGAATGATGTTCAGGGACTTTGGGGATATGGATGAGTTCTCTCCAATATACATTGGAATCGAAGGGAACAAGATTGGGCCTATGCGCTACCAATTTAAAGGAGAAAGTTCTATCTACGGATGCAAGTTGCCGGTTGAAGGTAAAGTGTTCACGGAAAGAAACAGTAAGTCTACTGCAATGGTGGATCTACTTAAGCCTTCTCAGGTTGGATTCAACATGGCGAACAATCAGATAGCTGATATCATGATTGATGAGATAGGCACAGTTGTAGCTATTGACCAAAACGCACTTCCAAAACACTCTATGGGTGAAACTTGGGGTAAAGGAAATATCGCAAAGGCATATGTAGCTATGAAGGATTTTAGTATTCTTCCATTAGATACGTCAATGACCAATACGGAGAACGCATTAAACTTCTCCCATTACCAAACACTTAACCTAGAACAGTCTAATAGATTACGATCTCGAGTTGATTTAGCAAACTTCTTTAAGCAACAAGCTCTTGAAGTTATTGGAATCACACCTCAGCGTCTAGGTCAACAAATTGGACAGACAGATACGGCTACAGGTATAGAACAAGCAGTCGCTGGTTCGTATGCTCAAACAGAAATGTATTTCATACAGCATAGTGATTACCTTATGCCTAGAGTCCACGAAATGAGAACTGACCTTGCTCAGTACTACCATTCAAAAAGAGATAGCGTGAAGATGCATAGTATGATATCCCCAGACGAGCGTAAGTTCTTCGAGATAAACGGGACTGATCTACTTATGATTGACATCAATGTATTCTGTACAACTAACGCGAATACTCGTGATGTGATGCAGAAGATTCAGCAGATGGCTATTCAGAACAATACTTCGGGAGCATCTATCTATGAGCTTGGAGGTGTCATGGAGGCAGACTCTATGGGTAGCTTGAATAATATTCTTAAGAAGATGGACACGGATGCTCAAGAAAGAGCAGAGCTTGAACACAACAGAGCGAAGGAATTACAACAGCAAGAAGCTGAGGCTCGTCAGAAAGAGAAGCAAATGGAGAACGACCATGACTTCAAGATGCTTGAAAGCAAGAACCGTAACAACTTGATGACGGCTGAAATCAAAGCAGCTGGTTATGGAGCACAACAGGATATCGATCAAAACATGCAGTCTGACTTTAAAGATGTCCTTGACAACTTAAAGCAAACAGAACAATATCAAGCATCGTTAAGTTTCGATAAGACTAAGGAGGATAATAAGAATGGCATAGCTAACCGTAAGCTTGATATAGAGGATAGAAGACTTGACATACAGAAAGAAGTGTCTGATAATCAGTTGCGTATAGCTAAAGAGAACCAAACTAAGTCTGAACTGAAAGCTAAGAACAAGGATTCTGGTAAGAAATAGTATGCTAAAAAAATCAAACCTTTTAACGGCAAACATACTTATAGCTATATCATGTACAAAAAGTGCATGGCTGAACTGTGTATTTTAAACATTTATTATTTAGTGCGAGATATTTTCCTTAAATTATAGTAAGTCACATACATAAAAACCAACATATATGACAACGCAAAACAATGGCTCAGCGAAACCGAAAGTGGTTGAAGTGGAGAACATGGACGAGATACTAGGGACGGCAGCGTCTGTAACAATCTCGGGAGATGGTTCGAAGCCTAACTTCTTTGATAAAGGTGACACTGACATGTCGTTCCTTGAAAAGCCCGGAGAAGCGGAAAGTAACTCTGGCACCGATGATGATAACGATCCTGATAACAAAGGTGGAGAAGGTGAAGGTAAACCTGCAGGGGAATCTCCAGAAGGAGATGGTAAGCCACCTGTAGATGAGCCACCTGCTAAACCTGTTGTAGACGAGGATGAACTTGAAACAATTCTTCAGGCTCCTGGCGCAGAAACCGAGGGTGACAATGAAGGAGAGTCTGAAAAGAACAAAGGTGGACGTAAGCCTGCTCTGATTGAAACAATGAACAAGCTGATAGACAATAAGACTATTGAGCTATTCGAAGACGAGCAAGACCTTTCTAAGTATACTAATGATGATATCGTAGAGCTGATTGAGGCTAATATCAAAAAGAAGGTTGCTGAGACTGCTAAAAACGCACCGCTAGATGTGTTCAAAAGACTTGACCCTAAAGTGCAAGACCTTATCGCTTTCCAATTGAATGGAGGGCAAGACGTAACGAGCGTCTTAAAGGTGGTAGCACAGTCACAAGAAATCACAGAGCTTTCTCTTGAGAATGAAGACCACCAAGAACGAATAGTTCGAGAATGGTTGAGAGCTTCTAACGTGATGAACGAAGAAGAGATTGAAGACGAGATAAGTTCTATTATTGACCGAGGAGACTTGGAAAAGAAGGCAGTAATCTTTAAGCCGAAGCTTGATGACAAGCAATCAGCTATTATGAAGAAGAAGCTTGACGACCAAGAGAAAGCTAAAGAGCGTGCAGATGCCGCTAAAGAGAAGTGGTCACAAACAATCTTTTCTAGTCTTAACAAGCCTGACTTGAATGGTATTCCATTAAGCAACAAGATTCAAACAATGTTGTTCCATGGTTTAACTGACAATACTCAATATCAAGATCGTAACGGTAATCCTACAAATGCTTTAGGGCATTTCATTGAGGAGTACCAACATGGTGAGAATGCGAACCCATCTATTTTGCTTGAAGCATTATGGATGATGTCTAATCCTACTGAATACAGACAACACGTTTTGTCTTTAGGACAGAAGGAAACTACCAGTGACACTTTCAGAAAGCTTAAGACTGCAGAAGGAGAAAGAAAAACATCATCACAAAAACAAGGAGAAAGTGGAGCTCCTACTAGACAGCCTGGTATGAAAAGACAAGGCCGAAGACAAATGTTCACTAGAGATTAGTAAATTTTAATACATATATATCATGACACCAAGTTTAAATAACGGAATGTTCCTAAGAGATAACGTCTATGAAGCGTCATCTCACTTAGATTCTTATCACTTGATGAATTTGATGAAGGACGCAGCGCCGGATGATATGGGACCAGTTGATATCTGGGCTCAGATGCAGAAAGTTGAGATGCCACTTTACCAAATGTCTTCATTTAACGGTAAGAACGTAATCGAAGTAGAAAATCCTAAGGGAGAGTTTACATGGAGAACCCCTGTATCGGATGAACTTCCGTACATTACAGAGGATATCGATGGAACAGGTACCGCAGGTCAGGATGGTACTACCTTCTTGATTAAGATGAATAAGCGTACTTTCTCTCACGGAGAAATCATTACGTATGACAAGTACAACGGTGTTGAACTTTACATTACTGATGATGATATTCTTGACGCAGGAGATGGTTGTGTAATTTACACAGTGCAAATCGTGAATAACGATTCAGATGCATTCATCGATCCAGTATATCTATCATGTAATACTGAGTATTTCAGAGTTGCTTCTGCAAGAGGTGAGTATGGTGAGCGTTTCGCTGACATGAACACATCTGCATCTAGCCGTGAGTTCTACAACTATGTAGGTAACGCTAATGCACACGTTCATTACTCTGTATCTTCTAGAGCTAAACTTATGGAACTTGGTGGACTTACTGTTGATGGTAAAGTTCCTGTTACTGAGCTTTGGCGTTCATTTGACAAGAACATGGATCCTTCAATCAACTCTCTAGAGGGAATGGTTGCAGCGAAAGGTTCTTCTTACGTGAAGAAAGCAGTTGAGAACGGAGAATTACTTCGTAGCTTCATGACTAAGATGGAGGCAGCTCACTTGTCTAAGATTGCTTATGACATCGAAACTTACTTAATGTGGGGTAAAGGTGGTCGTATTAAGCAAGATGGGCCAGATGACTTACGTCTTTCTGTCGGTCTTTGGAAACAACTTGATAATGCATTTAAGCATGTTTATAACAAAGTTGATTTCCGTTTAGATATGTTCCGTTCTGAGTTACTTAACTTCTTCCGTGGAAAAGTTGAGTTCGAAGGGCCAGATCCAAAACGTGAGCTAGTTGTTCAAACAGGTATGGCTGGAATGAAAATGATTAATGACGCTGTCCTTAAAGAAGCTGTTGCTTCAGGATTAGTATTGAATGGAGATCAATCAGGTATGAACGCTATAAGCGGTACTAGTATGGATTTAGGATTCGGTTTTGCGTTTACTTCTTATATCATTCCTTTCCTTGCAAATGTGAAGTTCGTATTGAACCCTGCGTTTGATAACGTTCACCAAAACAAGATTGAGAACCCTCAGATTGATGGTTATCCTTTATCTTCTTACTCATTCATCATCTTTGATGTGACTGATACAGGAAGTGATAACATCAAGTTACTTCGTAAGAAGTGGGATTCTGAATTGAGATGGTGGTACAACAACGGTACTATGGATATGATGGGTAGAACTAAAGGTTTCCAGTCTTCTGGACAACACAATGGTTACCGTGTATTCATGGAGCAAGCGTTCCCTGCTATCTGGGTTGAAGATCCAACAAAGGTTCTGAAAATCGTTATGAGAAACCCTGAAACAGGATTCTCACTATAGTAGTGATTTTATAATACTTAGCTCCCTCCGTTCATTCGGGGGGAGTTTTTATTACCTTTACAAATAGTCAAACACATAAAAACCAACAATATGTCTGAAGAGATTGAAAACAATGAACCTATTATTGATAATAACCGTTCCGAGAAAGTGGAACAAGAAGTTAAAGCCGAAAGGGAAGTTGAAGTAGCTATTGAAGAAGCAGAAATTGACTTCATGGATGAGCTAAAGAAACGATATACAGGAGTAGGTAGTATAGCTATTCGTCCTTACGTTAATGCGAACAAGGAGAATATGGGTCTTGAGAAATACGGTTACGTAGTTTTTCCTGGTACTCACCAAATGGAAGACATGGCATGTGTCGTATTCCGTGGTAAGCTTCGCTACTTAAATGGCTTGGATGAATATGCAGCATCCGTACAGGCTATTCAGGACAAAGAAAGAAAAGCCGCAAAAGTTAAGGAGATCAGAACCATCGTCGCTAGGCTTGAAGCTGAAAAGACATTCAACCATATCGACATTGATGATAAAGACTTCTGGAATAAGGTAGAAACTTTCCGTCCAGATAACGGAGAGGTTTGGGGAAGTATGGCACAGAAATGTAACAACGACCCAATATTCCTTGACCCTATAAATAACACCGAGCATTTACTTGCAGTACTTGCAATTGAGAACGGTGGATATCCGGGCATTGCTAAGAGCTTCGAAGATGCTAAAGCAGGACCTCGTGATAAGAAGTGGTACTTAGATAAGCAATCTGATACTGTTGGTAACAGAGCGACATCTAGTAAGCTTAAGAATAAGGCTCTTGGAATGATGAACAACTTGTCTGAGGAGAACCCTCGTAAGTTGTTGTTCGTTGCCAAGCTTGTTGACGAGAACAGTATGCAATATCACTACGGAACATTAGACTCTGTAGTATATGACGAGATGGATGATTACATCACAGGAGAAGGTGTTGAGTCGAACATTAAGAATGCAGCAAACTTGTTCATGTCATACGCATCAATGAGTCAAAAAGAATTGAAGATCAGAGCAGCTATTAAAGATGCTTCGTTCTACAAGTATATCATCACTAAGGGTGATGGTATGATTTACACTAAGAGTAATAACACAATGCTTGGAAGAAACACTTCCGAAGTATACGAGTACTTAAACAACCCTCTTAACGAGCGTACATTGGACGAATTGTTACTAAAGGTTGAGAAGACTTGGACAAAATAATATGACGTATGGACAATCTTACAATAGAGCTAAAGCTTAATGAACGGTTAAATAAGTTGGATAGCAATGACTATGACAACATACACCGATGGAAGATTGTTGAAGCGTTTAATAAGGGGACTGTAGATTGGTGCCGTAGACAACTTCACGGCACCAATACTCATAAAACGGGTGATGAGCAGTCTAAGCGTAGAATAGATGACTTACAAGTCCTTCTGCGCCCTCACAATCTTGACCTTAAGAATGAGGAGTGCCATTTCGCATCTCAGAATTGGCCAGAAGATTACTTCGAATACAAGAGAGTTAACTTCAAAGGGAGTACTGAATGTTGTGAAGCAAAGAAAGGTTGGGTTATCTACCTTGTTGAGGAGGAGAACATTGACATCTTACTTAGAGATGTAAACAAGAAGCCTAACTTTGATTGGAGAACAACTCTAGTTACATTAATGAATAACACTGTAAAGATATGGACAAACGATGAGTTCGAAGTATCTGAGGCTGTATTGACATATTACAAGCAACCTCGTAGAATTCAAATGCTAGGGGTTTCAGATCCCTACACAGGGAATCAGTCTACAGTAGAAGTTATCTCCGAGTTCAAGGACGACATCGTTGAGGTTCTTATCGATGAAGCAGTTAAAATTATATCGGGAGACATTGAATACTTAGCTTCAATACAGATTGCTGATAAGTCTGTAGAGTCTAACAACTAATAAAAAGTTTAGCATGTCTTGGTAGTTCGGGATATAATGCTTAAATTATAGTAAGCGCACTATGTAGTGTGTTTTGTTTGTAAACTAAAAATAAAAATAAAGATGAGTTATTTCGCACACGGCTTTGCTAAGCCGTTTATTGGGACTAAACGAACTATTGCTGGTTCCCCTACACAAACCGCCATTGATAATGGTATGGTTAATGAGGCAGGTATAAAGACTGTAGCCTTAAAGAATTTGTTAGCTCCGAATACATTAGGTCTAGGAAGTTACGGATTTTTCACTAAAGACTCTTACGACTCAGTTATCGCTACTTCTCCAGAAGTAACTTCTGGAGAACCGTTGATTTTTGCATCTGCGGCTATTCCGTTGAATGACAAGATTGGTAAATTCCATGGTGGATACGCTGAATCAAATAAGTCAAAGTATATCAATCCAAAGTTGATATCTAACTTCTACAAAATAGAATCTGCTGTTCCTGAGCAATCAATCGTGCATATTGGTGTTACTAATTTCCAACTTGGAACAACGTTAAATAATGGTACTTTAACTGCAGGCGCTGGTTACCCAACAGACGGTACATTCACTAACCTTGCTACTACAGCTTCTGCTGCAGGTACAGGAATGACAGTTGATATTGTTGTTATCGGTGGTGTTGTAACATCTATTGTTGAGAATCAAGTTGGAACTGGTTATGTAGTTGCTGAAGTTATCACTGTTGCTGATGATGCTGTTACAGGTGTACCAACAACTGCTGCAACAATTGCTGTATTAACAGTAGGTAATCAAGATTGTGAGTTTGAATTCCTTTGTGGAGAAACTTACAACTTGCAAGTTAGCTTATATGGTTCGCCAATATTACGTTTCTTAAACCGTGATTCATACAGAAACTTAGCTGCATATACTGGATGTTGTCCAGAAGGAACAATTACTCCTACTGCTGTAGATTCTACATTAGTAATGATTGATTGGGCTTCTCAAATTGTTGAGTCTCCATACCTTCAGTCATTTGTTATGCCTATCGTATTTGATGAAGGAGGTACACCTTGGTTCTCTACTGCTGAAGAAGCTGTATTGGGTGGTTGGCCTGGTACTCAAATCTGGTCCAACTATGTATCTACGGGACACATTGCTGGTGCTTTGGCTGGTATTCGTTTAATTGGAGCTTATGTTGATACTGAATTTGATACTTGTTCATATCAAGTTTCTGATTACAGCAATAAGGAGATTGTTCAAATGGAACTTTCATTGGTTGATGAATCTGGTGATCCATGTACATTCGATGGTATCTGTATCACAACTGAGTGTTGTGGTTTTGGTGGCCAAGGATTTGGGCATGTATACTTAAAAGAAGTATTGATGGGTGAGTCTTACTTGCAAAACTTCTTATCAGTTGATCCACGTATTCGTGAGATTACTGAAGGTAATGCATTGAGAGATTCGTTAGATCGTAGTCTTTTTTACACAAAATATGTTATTCAACATACTGTACCTCGTCCTTACAATCCTTCAGGGATTTATGATGCTGACCAATACAACTTATGTGTTTACCTTCCCGCAGGAGCTACAGCAACTGCATTGGAGGCATTAATGACCGCTTGGTTACGTGCAGCTAACAACCCTGTTAAACTTGAGACATACGGACACGTAGTTTGTGAGGCCCGTCCGGTTCCTACACCATAATTGTCCACCACGGTTTGCTAAATAAGGCTTAAACTAAATATTCTTAAAAAGGGGGATGGAGATTACTCTATTCCCCCTTTTTTATATAAAATTTTTACACTATGAAACACGTACTTAGTTTAAATATTCCAGATACAATGAATGATTGGTCATTGACTATTCATGACACAAGTATTTATGCAGAGAATATGTCTATCAGTTGCCCAACCCTACAAGTATTAATGCCAGGATTTACTGCAGCAACCACAATCAACGAAGATTCTGTACCGCCTTTAGAAGGGGGATTCATCCGTCATCTTACAGCGTGTGACTTAGAAGTACAAAGCGAGAACTGTGGTACTGCTTACAATTGTCTTCCTGACGGCATTTACGTGATACGATATAGTGTTTCACCTAACGACTTGGTTTACGTCGAATACAACCACCTTAGAATGGTTCAAGCGATGAAGCTATACCAAAAACATTTGTGCGATCTAGAGCTACAAGCATGCGCGATTCCTGCAAACAAGAAAGCAAGATTCGATGAGCTTATGGAAATCAAAGGTTTCCTTGACTCAGCTAAAGCTAAAGTAGACTTCTGCCATGAACCTAGCAAGGGTATGGAACTTTACAACTATGCTTTAAGCAGGTTGAAGAAGTTAGATTGCAAGTCATGCTAAAAAGAAACCATAATGCCGAAACAAAAATGCTCCAACTGTAAAAGAACTCTAGGATGCGGTTGCCAAATAAAGGTAGCTAAGAATGGAGTCAAATGCTGTAAGTACTGTGTAAATGCTTACAATAAAAATATTAAGTGATGATTAGAACGTATGCCGTAGGTAATCGCAACATTGTAAGTAGGCTAGATAGCCATACAGGTCCTTGGATTGATTTAACTCCCATAGGGACTATTGAAGCAAATTGGAGGGATACAATGACAGACCCTACGAATCCTGACAAGGTTATCATTGTAGGAACATCTGGAAGCTTGATTAACAATTCGAGTATTCAAATATCATCCGATGCGGGGTTAACATGGACTGTTCCTGGTGGAAATTGGTCCGGAGCAGCTCTTGAACTTCATGAGGTGTGGTATGTTGATGAACTTATTATATGGGCTGTAAACTTCAATGGTATCGTGGTTCGCTCATTAGATGGAGGACTGACTTTTAATGTCACAGCAAGCTTCGTTTTTAAAGACACTCTCAAAGACATTCCTTTTACCGCAGCTATCCACGCTTTAAGTGCAGATGTTGCCGTTGTAATGGGGACACTCACTAGTGCTGGAACATCGAGAGATGCTTACGCATGGAAGACTAATGACGGAGGTGGTTCATGGGAGATACTTAACACATTGTCAACTTATCTTTTACCTGTACCGCCAGAGTTAAGAAATCAAGAAGAATATAATATTTCAGGACTAGACTTAACAAATGCAGGCAGTGGGTATGATCCAAGCACTACTATTCTTAATGTAGCTACAACTACATCAGGTATAGGGACAGGATGTATATTAAATCTTGCCACAGATGCTTTAGGTGCAATAACTACAATTGCCATTACTTCTGGGGGAACAAACTACCTAATCGGAGATACCCTCGAACCTACCGGAATATCTGGAGTTGGTGGACTCTTTACCGTGATTGGAGTTCAAGAAGGAAACCCTGTCGGAAAAGCAACGGGCGCTTGGATGTCTGATGACGAACAACGTATTGTTTTATCGAGTGGTTACACTCAGCAATTAAGTATTGACGGTGGTCAAACATTTGATTCTGTACTTCCGGAAATAACAAGGTCTGGGGAGCACTTAACATGGTTCCCTTCATACGGAGATCCTACACGTTTTAGAAATGTAGGTGGGCCTGTATATAATATAAATGAGAGTATAGATGACGGTTCTTCTTGGGCGACAACAAGGTCGGGTGGAGTCATCATCTTAGGTGCTCATTTCTACAGTATACAAAACGGATACTACGTAATAAATAATGAAGTCTTCTCTACATCAAACGGAGGTGTTACGGGTATAGTAAGTCATACTGATTCGTCACCATCAACAGTTTATCAAGCTGTATGGACAAGTCAAGAGTCGCCTATCGTAACGCCACCTACTGTGATGACGCTTACTCCTTGTTGTGGAGGTACAGTGTATCAGTTTGGGGTTAGTCCCGAAGCACAATGTACAGCGTTCCGAATTACAATAGATACTGATTCACCTGCAAATACTATAACTTATACAGACTGTGATGGTATACTTCAAACTATTACTTATAACGCTGTAATACCACCTGAACATACACAAGCATTAGTTTTTGATATTTGTGTATTGGATGGAACTACAGTAGATTTAGGTCTAGCAGCTCCATCTGCTATGGTAGAACAAGGAGATTGTTCGGTACCAACTCTTCCAGATTGGATTGACTTAGATAATCTACCTGATGTAATCAAGTGGACTATTGACGGTGTTACAGAATGTTACACTCTTACTTTTGAGAATGTCATCACGTTACCAACAGGCTTGATACCACCACCATTAAGTGTTGATGTTGAGGTGTTACCTTATGATGATTGCGATGAAGCAACGGTTGATCCAGATTGTCTTTGCGAGCCACCGTTTCCTAATACATGTTATAAACTCCAAGATTGTGCGGGGATAGCTGATTCGATATTCACGCGAACAGATTTGTCAAGCGTTATAGGGTCGGTTATTACTTTAGCTGACGAGAACAACAACGAGATTGAAGGGTGCTGGTTTGTAATCGAGGTAGGATTAGATTGTCCTACAGATGTGATTGTTTCTGTGTATAGATGTTTTGAGGACTGTGAAGATTGTCTTCCTACACCATTACCACCAGAGGTTCCATGTCCAAGACCTGTAGACCCCGGATATAGTACAGGGATGTGTGACCCTCAAATTGTTGAGGATATCTATTGTTCTTTCGCTGAGATGAATTATCAGAGGATGATGTCTAAGCGATTCGCAATAAAGTTCTGCTGTCCTCCTAACGAGATGGACTTAGTTATTAAGAAAGAGAAGATTGATATGTTGCTTAGAACTGCGGAGGATCCAACTCCCGACCCTTGCGACCCAATCTGTTATGCTTACGAGATTTACATCGATGCTACAGATTCTGCAGTAACTACATATATGGATTGTTTCGAGGTTGAGCAAACGATTATCACAGATGTAGATGTTGACCCATTAGCTTCACCTAGATTGGTTGGCTTCTGTGCTTTAGATACTTCTGCTCCGATGACAACAATAACTCATCCTGATACAACTACAGATACACACCTAGTCCCAAGACAAGATGAATGTGTGCCGCCTGTAGTAAACTGAGACTGGTAGTTGCTAATGTTAATGAAATTGAGTATCTTATATTAAATGAAGAGTTATGAGTAAGCCGACAAATTTGAGTTCACATAATGGATGCGTACCTACCGCATCAACCTGTATTATATGGCAGGGGAAAGACATTGACTGTCTTCAAATATGCAATGGACAATCGATTGATGATGTTATTCATCAGTTAGGGTGTCTAGTGTGCACAATAAAGGATCAGCTTAACCCTGACACTTATGATTTAGAATGCTTCAACTTAGATGCTTGTGACATTCCTCATACATTTAGAGAGCTTATGCAGTTCATGCTAGAGATAGTGTGTCAAGTGCAAGACGCATACTTAAATGGGGATGCAGGAGCAGAGCCGTCAGTTGATGGAATCCCAAGTGTATCTGTAGCGTCATGCTTTACAGGTCAGTTAGGAAATTCAGCTCTTATTACAGATTACATTGAAGCTATAGGAGAGTTGGTGTGTGAACAACAGAACACAATAGCGAACCAGCAACAAGCTATCTTGCAAATGCAAGAGGAGATAGCAATACTTAAAGGATAAAACTTAGAATTATGCCGTGTAACGATTGTGGAAAAACAGAAGAAGGATGTGGATGTCAACAAGAGGCTTTACATATAAGTCAAATATGTAACCCCGTAGACTGTCCTTCAAACGAATGTAGTGAAACGTTCGATGCTCAGTGTATTCTTTATACTGGAGATGACATCATATGTAACGATGTTATATTAGGTACTGCAGGCGAGAATATCGCACAGATGGTAGCTAATATCACAGCATACTTTTGTTCAACAGAAGGAGTTGCTACTGCAATATTTTGTGGAGATGATGAGGTTGTACCTGCAGACACGTCGTTTGCAGATGCGTTGCCATTAATTGTAGGTTATTTTTGTGAAACACCACCCGGTAATATTCTTTTAGCATACAATAGCCAGACGGGTATTGGTAATACAGCAGGAGCTACAACGGTAAATGCGGTTGCTTTTTCTGTTCCTGGTAATACTTTAGCCAACGATGGAGATGAGTATGAGATGGATTTATATACAGAGTATCAGGAAAATGATCCTGTTGATATTGAAATTGGAATTGGGGCAGGTGCTACATGGACAAGAACTATTCAGAGTGCATCTAATGATAAAAGTTTCTTTAAAGTCAAAGTAGCTCGTATTGATCAGAACAATCAAATGTGGACTATCGAAATGGTTACAGAAGATGTATTAAATACTAGATATGTTGCAGAGCTTGACGTAATTTATACAACAAAGGATTTATCTACAACTGAGAACTGGACTGTTAATTTGATTAACAGTGGTGCTGCAGGAGCAAATTCTCTAGTATTACATAAGGCAGTTCTTAAAATAAACAAAGTATAAGATGGGAGCATGCGACGAAAGAGTAGGCCCTAGAGGTCCAAGAGGTTTTCAAGGAGAGAAAGGTGAAACAGGAGCTTCTGGCGTGGAAGGTCGTGAAGGTCGTAGAGGTCCTGTAGGTTTAACGGGACTTACGGGTGCTCAAGGAGAACATGGTAATGATGGTGCTAAAGGGGATAAGGGAGACACAGGTCTTCAAGGTCCTGCAGGAATACCGGGAAGAGATGGGGACGAAGGAGCTATGGGTCCGAAAGGAGCTAACGGTCTTGATGGTGTTGATGGAGAGAAAGGAGGCCCAGGTGCTCAAGGTCCAACAGGAGCGACAGGGCAAAAAGGTGACACAGGTGACACAGGTACTGCAGGTACTGATGGAAGATATATCTTAGGTTCTTATGTTAGTTTAACGGGAATCGGAAACTCAGATGCTACAGGAGATGAAACAGTACTGTTTACTCAAGCCGTTACAGGGAATACCCTAGCTAACGATGGAGAGGAATTGGAGTTCATTTTAGATACTGAGTATCAGCAAAATGATTTGGTCAACTTAATATTTGAGTTAGATCCTGCGAACAGATACACTTACGCTTATCAAAACACAGAGAACGATATCCGTTTCATAAAAGTGATTGTAACTAGAGTGAATAGTACAAGTCAACTATGGAGCATACAAGACGTTTGTAAAAACGCACTTAACAATATCGCCATCAAAACAGTTGAGACGTTTACAACTAGCTTTGACTTAACAAGACCTATGACATTTAACTTATTAGCAGATAACGTTGCTCTAGGAGCTAACCAAGTTCTGTTAAAGAAGTGTAGTATGTATCTAAACAAATTACAATAAGATGAGTGCTTGTAGAGAGTGTGGTTGTAAAGATGGGGACAGAGGTCCTCAAGGTCCAGCGGGAGCCGTTGGAGCAACAGGTCCTGCAGGTGATGTAGGTGCTACAGGCCCACAAGGTCCGAAGGGCGATGATGGTATTCAAGGAATACAAGGTGACCAAGGATCGCAAGGTCCACAAGGTCCGAGTGGTTCAAATATTACAGGTCCAGCAGGCCCAACAGGTCCTCAAGGAGATACAGGTATTGATGGTCCTCAAGGTAATGATGGTGCTGATGGTGCTGATGGTACTGACGGAGCGAATGGTCAAGGTCAGATAACTTGGAGTATTGACGCTACAGTCGGTGCGGCTACAGTTAATCCCGTTGCAAACTCAGGCTTAATCTTAAAGAATACTGGTGGTCTATTAACAATAGAACTTCCTTTAGGCTCTCTACTAGGCGATTTAGTTTCTGTAGCAGGAACTATATATGGAACAGGTGGATGGAAACTTAAAGCTCAAGGAACTGAAACTATACAAATGACAAGCGTAACCCCGTTAGACTTTCAGACGTCAGGAGGTGGAGAGGTTGTTATTGGCCCAAATAACTTTAACGATGTAGTGCACTTGCTTTCTGATGGCTTAGGCGCTTGGATAATTGTAGACAAGATTTTTGCTAACGGAACAATACCTTTGTTTACATAATGAACGATTGCAACCCTATACCATGTGACTGTAAGGATGGACGTGCTGGCATGTCTGGACTTGACGGAGCTAGCGGTAAAGCTGGAGTTAATGGTATGCCCGGAATTGAAGGACCGAAAGGTCCTCAAGGTGACCAAGGAGCGCAAGGTCCTGATGGAATAGCAGGTGAAGTTGGAATAGCAGGAGATGACGGTACGGTTTCTATTCATGGACCTCAAGGCCCTCAAGGTCCTCAAGGTGACCAAGGAGCACAAGGTCTTGACGGAAATGATGGAGATGATGGAGATGCGGGAGCTAGAGGTTCTGATGCTGTAGATAATCTGTTTAAAGAGATTGATGAGTTCACACCTACAGCTCCACCAATTATACGAACACATAACTTTGGCTTAAATCAGATTCACATAATGAGAAATACTGGAGTCATTTGGAATAGGTTGGCAGGCACATGGAACTCGCCTCCAGTTCCTATAGGGTCTTTAGATAAGGTTTACGGTTCTTTTGCTACAGTGGATTGGTTTATGGAGGTAATGAATGGGCAGAGATTACAAATGAATGGTGTTCAGTCAAGTATTGGATTTAATACGATTATAGGTAGTTTACCTTCTAATCCCGGAAGTCCCACATTTAAGCCAGCAAACAACAGAGACTGTTTCACTTTCCTTTATATAGGAGATGATGAATGGTTAGTTATTAACGCAAATTTAGCAGGAAATACACTTCCTACTATTACATAATAAAAAAAGATATGAGTTGTTCAAAATGCAATACATCATGTTCATGTGCACACGCGTGTGGTTCTACTAAAGGAGAACGTGGACTAAGAGGATTAACAGGACCACAAGGAGAGCCGGGTCCAGCAGGGCCAGCGGGTGGTGGTGTCGTTAATAGACTTAACTTCTTTGAGGAGCATACCGACGACCAAGCTATAACAGATACTATATTTTATTTCCCACCGGGTTATGAAATATTAAGCTGGACTAACAACACAGGTGCTCCGATAACTATTATAGCTCATGCAACAGGTCAATCTGTTAGAGGTGTTGGCATTGAAGAATCTTCTGACGTGAGTAACGATGTAGAAATGGCTCTTGTTAGAACTATCGTTGGCGTTGACGACTATACGTATACTCACCATATGAGATTCGATTTACGTGGTGGAAATTTTGACGCACTATATGTTGCGCCTCTAGCTGGAGTTCCTTTGACGATTACTTCACCTTTGGCGCCAAGGCAGTTAACAACAGACGAAGATAACCCTACAGAATTTAGATTTGCACAATCTCTACTTAGCCAAGCCGCGCCAATCATGAAGAAAATTACTCTGAACAATGGTGAGGCAATCTCGGTTAAATTTAGAAGTAAAGGTTCGGGATCTACATTGCAGAGTGCTCAACTCTTTATTCAAGAATTAGATATGTAAGACATTTAAAATGCTACAGTTGGTTGGTTTCTTTGTAGCTGACTGGACCCTAACTGAGAAATCGGTTGGGGTTTTTTGCTTATATTTGGTGACTAACCAGAAGGTGTTCTGGTTGCGAGTCCCATTAATTATCACTATATTATATTAAGGTATGGCATACAAAAAACCAAATGTTAGAAAGCGTCGTGTAAAGTCTAAGTCTTCTCACGTCATGAATGAAAAGGTGCTGAGGGAGTTTAAAGAACAACACCCAGAGCACAAGGATATAACGCTAACAGAGTTTAATGCTATCGTAAAGAGGTTTAATACAAATATTGTTGATGAGATTATCAGCAAGAAGAACGGTATCTCTCTTCCAGAATTGATAGGTCAGATGTTGATAATATCTTTTCCTAGAAGTAAGAAGAAAGCTATTGACTTTGGAACATCTAACAAGACGGGAGTTTTGACATACCACAGGAATTGGGACACTGATGATCGGTTAGGAAAGATTGTTTACTACTCAGGAAGATACTCGTTTCGATATAGCTACCTATGGGGGTTCACTCCTGCTAGGGGCTTTAAAAGTAAAGTGTCAGAAGCGTACAGAAAGCTTTGGGCAAAGTATATTTATGTTGACAATAAGAGAGTGAGTATTAACTCTGTTTTAAAATAGAAAGATGACTACAATAGGAGAATCAGTTTCGAGAGTGAGGGGTATTATCAAAGGAACACAAGAGGATGCATTCCTTACGGATAGATTCGTCTATAGTATCATATCGAAGTACGCGAAGGTAGCTTTACGTAGACAGCAGAACGAAAAGAAGTTAATGGGTCATGACGACCTGTTTGAGATGCTTTCGTTCGTGAACCTTGTCGACACCAACACCATAGAGGCTGAGTGCGCTCCAATCAAAACTAACTGTACGATTAAGAGAACAGAGTTGAAACTTCCTAAAGTATTCAACGGGCAAAAAGGCCCATTGATTAGAAAGGTATATTCGGTTGACGGCTCTGAGACATTCTATAAAACGACTGCAGCACAATACATTTCCATAGCAATGGATCCTTGCTTGAAATACAACAAGGCTAAATACTTCTGGTACCGTAATGGATTCTTATATTTTCCCGACACGGAAGTAGAGGCTGTTATGATTGAGGCTTTATGGGAAGATACTCTTGACGGTTACTGTACAGTTGATGAGGAGGATTGCAGACCAATGCAAGATAGACCATTACCTTTGCCAGACTATTTGTTTGCGGAGGTAGAACAAATGGCAGAACAAGAGTTCTCGCTTACATTTAAGATTCCTGACGATGGTGCTGATGATGGACAAAACGTATTAAGATAAGACCATGAGTAAGTACAATACAAAATACAGAACGTTTGACCAACTCTTGGCTTCGGTAAAGGGTGACTTTGAGGCTTACAACCTTGAAGACTTAATCAAACCACACCAACTTATTAAAGTTGCTAAGAGAGTTAATTACGACCTTGGTCTAAGAATATTCAAGACAAAGAATATCGTTCTTGAAATTGAGAAAGGACAAGCGAAGCTTCCAGATGATTTCCACATATTGAACTACTCTTATATGCTAGGGAAGTTTGAAACTACACAAGCGTTACCTCAAGGTACGCATGTTGAGGAGATTCCAATCGATGCTCCGAATTATCATCCTGGAACAAAAAACATTGATGTTTGTGCGACACCTGACCCATGCCCAACTCCCGAACCTGTATGTCCAGACCCTTGTGACCCATGTCAATCTCCCGAACCTTGTGGGTGTACATCATGTGGATGCAACACTTGGATGAACTGTAAAGGACAGGAGATGCAATTGATTCAGAAGATTAAGTATCAAACTAGAAAGTGGACTACCTTCTATAGGATAAAGCTTACGGGTGATGATAACTTCTTTGACCCTTTGTGTCCAAATAAGAGCTGGTCATCTACCAATGCAGGATTCATCCGTGATGGATATGTATTCACTTCATTTAGAGAAGGTACATTGTACTTGAACTACCAAGGGATGATGGAGGATGACAAAGGAAACTTATTGGTAATGGATCACCCAATGATTAATGAGTACTACGAGTACGCATTTAAAGAAAGAATCATCGAGATACTTCTAGGTAATAACGAAACGGTCAATGGAACCTTTATGAAGATTATCATGACTAAGTTTAGAGAATCTAGAATTGTAGCTAATGGTATTGTAAATACACCTGAGTTCGACGAGTTAGAAGAACTATGGTCAATGAACCGTAGAGCTATGTATAATAAGTATTACAAAATGTTCTCATAATGGCTAATAGAAGAAGCAGAGGTTCGAGCGCCGGTCAAATCGGTGGTTCGATTAACACCTTCGATAAAGGACTAAATACTGACGTTAGAGACTTTCACCTAGATAAAAAATCTTGGGTAAGAGCTCGTAATGCGATAAACAATTCCCATATAGGAGATCTATATTCAATCGGGAATGAACCTTCAAACCGTTTCTGTTCTTCAGCTCCTTATAGAATCATTGGTGCTTTCCATATGGTAGCGACTAAGTGGTGGATATTTTCTGGTAACGACCTAGACGGAAGTGAGGTTGGAATATTTGATGAAAGCGATTGTTCATACGAACGAATAGTAAACGATCCGTGTCTCGGATTTAGGAGTACACACCCCATTACAGGAGCTAGCCGTCCCACTTGGGACTGTTCTGACAGAGCTTATTGGCAAGACAACTTGAACCCCGACAGAACTCTTGACCGTGATGACGTCCCTTGGATTCAAGAATGTGTTGACGATAATGGCGATGAACCTGGGGGTTGTGTTACTTGTATAGATACTGATATTCTTGATTGTGATAAGATTAGGCTAGAAGTATTTATGCTTCCTCCTTGCGCTACAATTAAAAGAGGTCCTGCGGGTGGAACCGTGTTGAATGGTTCTTACTACGTCCAAGTGGCATATATGGTGGACAGCCAACGTGTTACTGATTACTGGCCAATGTCAAATGTCGTTCATATTTTTGAACATGACGAGGCTAATGCTTCACTAGACATCACGATTGAAAACTTAGACACTAACAACTTCGATCAATACGAGTTGGTTCTTATTCAGCACATCGCTAATAAAGCATCAGCTAAACGAATAGGAATATATAGCACCAACCAAGATAGAGTTACTATTGATTTGGTTGACCCTACACTTGAGAGTGTTAGTTTGGATTCACTTATAATAACTAACCCTATTGCTGATAAGTCAGAAGGGATATTTAATGTAGGTCAATACCTTTTCCGTACAGGAATAACAGGTAAGTTTGATTTCAACTACCAACCTTTAGCTAATCAGATTACTACGAAATGGCAATTGGTTGAATACCCAGAAGACTACTACAGAGATGGTGGTAGCAATGTTGGGCACATGAGAGATGAGGTGTATCCATACTTCATTAGATTTAGATACCACACTGGAGATGTTACTCCTAGTTACCATATTCCGGGTAGAGCAGCGAAGTTATACGAGATTCCAATCGACCCTCCTGGTCCTGCTATTCAGATGATGGAGAATGACGACTACACAGTTGTTGAGGATAACAACATTGAACAACAACAAGGTTTAACCTCTAAGGTGTTCGAAATGTTTAACACTGCAAATGGTACGAATGTAAACGTACCTCAAGCTGATGGTGGTATTCTAGTTGGTGAAGGAGAGATGGGTTATTGGGAATCAGACGAATTCTACCCAGACATGACTCCTGAAATTTGGAACTCAAGTTCTCATGACTGGTCAGAGGTTGGAGGAATCTTGGCAGATGATTATGATTTATGTGGAAAGAGAATACGTCATCATAGATTTCCAGAGAATACTATATATGCAGGTATTGGCTCGAATGCCTTGACGAACCATTATGTTTCAGCTCTAAAGAGAATTAGAGTACTTGGTGTTGCGTTTGATAATATCCAAGCTCCTGTAGATAATGAAGGTGATCCAATTCCCGGCATTGTAGGTTATGAAATACTTAGAGGTAGTCGTGACGGAAACAGAACGGTTCTTTACAAGGGGATTATTAACAACATGAGAGGTTACGATATAGATGAGTCTATCAGCAGTAGAATAGGTTTATATCCAAACTATCCGTTTAACGGACTTACTCCTGATTTGTTTACATCTACACAAGAAGTTACATACGAACCTGTTACTGGTTCTCAAAACATAAATGGAAACAGATATGAAGGGTACATACCTAACCCTGTTGTTAGTAGAAACCACTTCACTTTCCATTCGCCAGACACAATGTTCACTAGACCTTTCTTAGGTCAGAAGGAGTTGAAGATGTATGGTATCGCATTCGGAAATGCAGAGGGCACTTACCTTGAAGTTGATGGTCATCCAAAGCATGTCTTTGTGACTGACCTTACATTTATTGTTGCCGCTATTATTGGTGTTGGATATGCTATCGCTAAGTATGAAGGAGAGATTGAAGAGAGTTGGGGAAGACCTACGTTTTACCAATACCCAAAGTTAACAGGTGGTGGTAACACGACTTCTTATGCTTACAGCATGACTTCTATGACTCAGAACACAACGGGTGGAACAGGTCTTGCTAACAGTATAGATGATATCATAATTGAAGCAGAAGGTCTTCGAGAAGATTTAACAGCTATAATTGACCCATTAGCTGGAACTAACACAGGTGAAACAACTACAGAGACTGCTCATTCAGCTGCTCACTCGACAAACTCTCAAAAAGGTAAAGGTATTACTACGGGTGGTGGATATATCACTCGACAAGGCAAGAGTCAAGTTCCTTCTGTGTTGAAGTTCTTTGAAGCTGCGTCAAGCTTTGTAGCGAATATGACTGAAGGTGCTGATCTAGTTATTGATATTATCAGAAAAGCTAGTGGAGAAAAGCAATTTGCCGTTCAGTATCAAGCCTACTGTGGTTATGAGAGTTTCGCTAAACCTTACGTACCTAACAGAAGAAGACTTATTGATGAAGCTTTATATCTAAATAGTGGCTTATCTAACTTTAAGACTACTCACCGTGTTAATAATGTATTGAGAGCGAAGACTGTAATCTTTGACACTACAATACCTGTAGCTGACATTGGAGCTCCACTTGTAGATGGCTCTATGATTGGAATACGTATGTCAGATTTAGGTACTCCATTGGGTAAGCCAAATCATCCGTCAGGTTTTGATGGATTCAATAGAAGAGCGTCAAGTCATTACGTTGGATTTAAGACTAGGCTAAGAAGTCAGTATGGTCAAGTATACAGTGTGCGACAACTCCCAACCAACAGTTGTGTTATTCCTATCGATGAACGCAGCACTCCAATAATCTTTGGAGGGGACACGTACATTGGGCGTTACCAAGAGAAGAATACTTTCTACCATTTCTACCAATGGATGCTAGGACAGGAAGATCGTACTGAGTTTAATTATCACTTATACGATACAGTTCAGCATGCTGCATTCTGGATGGATACTGAGCCATTTGATACTACTGAATTTATCAATAGTATTCCAAACGCATTGCAGAGTGCGATGACAGGTGGTTCGGGTGCGATTACAACATTCTTCCAGACACTTGTGACACCTTCTGATAAACATTCATTTGATAGACTTCACTCTAACGCGAGTGGGTCAGGATTCTTTACAGTTAAGAACTCATTCATTCACCTATGGCATTCAAGTGTTAGAGATTTCTTTGTTGAGTCTGAGCTGAATATTGATATGCGTGATTGGGAAGACGACATAGAGAAGCAACATTGGGCAGCGTCTCAAGACCTTCGTGCTATGTTCCACCCTAAGCATATCCGAGCTAACAACTATTACAGATTAGACAGAAGTCTTTCCGTATCAGATTTACCTTACAGTAAAGTTAGCTGGGGACAGATGCAAGACCGTGAGTACAATCCGTTAAAGGCTGAGTCTTGCTACACGTATTATCCAAAGAGATTACAGTACTCGTTACCTCAGCAGGAATTGTTGAAGCGTGACAATTGGAGTGCATTCCTAGGGAATAACTTTAAGGATTTCCAAAGTAATGTTACAGTAATCAAAGCAGTGAGCGCAACAGGTATAATGTTGTTGTTCAAGAATCATGCTCCGGGAATGTACCCTGGTGTTGATGAGTTGCAATTGAAGAGTGGTACAAGTATTACTGTAGGAGATGGTGGATTGTTTGCACGACAAATGCAAGCAGTATCTAATGCTGATAAAGAATTAGAGTTTGGGTCATGTCAAAGTAGACGAGGCGCAATAAACACTCCTCACGGCTTATTCTTTATAAGTCAAGAGCAAGGTAAGGTGTTCAAGGTTGGGAAAGGTTTGAGCGAGCTGACGGTTAAACAGAACAGATATTGGTTTAATCAATACCTACCGTATCAGATACTTCTTGATTTCCCTGACTACGATTTATTAGACAACCCTATTGCAGGTGTTGGCTGTCAAGCTATATACGATAACGAATGGTCATTTGTTTACATCTGTAAGCGTGACTTTAGAGTTAAGCCAGAATGGTTAGACCGAATGGTTTATGATGGTAACGGTGTATTTATTGTTGACGGTATAACGAGAGTTGAGATCGGTCATGAATTGTATTTCGACAATGCTTCATGGACTGTGAGTTTCGATGCTGATACGGCTGAGTATATTTCTCATCACGATTGGCATCCGAATCTAGCGATGTCTGGAAAGAATACATTCCTTACGATAAAAGGAAATGGTATTTGGCGACACAACGATAGATGCGATAGCTACTGTAACTTCTACGGAGATGACTATCCATTTGAGATTGGATTCCAAGTTGATACAACTCCAGCTGTTGTTACTGTACGTAACGTTGAATACTTCATGCAGGCATTTGAGTTCTCTGAAAACTGTAGAGATAGATTCCATGTATTAGATTTCAACTTCGATGAAGCTATTATCTATAACTCAGAACAAGTGTCAGGATTACTTAAGTTAAACCTTGAGCCTAAGAATGATGTGAAAGAACGAGTGCAATATCCTATAGTTGGACTCAATGACATTGAGATCCTTTACTCTAAGGAAGAGCAGAAGTATAGATTCAATCAGTTCTGGGACGTTACTAGAGATAGAGGTGAATACTCTACGGCTAATGAAACTATTTGGTATACAGAGCCAAATGGTTACATCACTAACTTGAACCCGAACAACATCAATTACGTTAAGCATGAGTTCCAACGTAAGAAGTTCAGACATAATAACACTAGGGTAATGTTGAGAAGAACAGTATCCGGAAATAAAAAGATGATACTACATCTTAACACAACTAAAATTCAAAACTCTCCAAGATAATGAGTTTAAATAGACACGTATTTGCAAAAATTTCAAAGTATCCTTTTGGTGGGGAAGTAATGGAGTTAACTGATGAAGAGATTCAGCAGTATAAGGATGGTGGTTATGTAGTTGAGGAGTATGCTGATGGTGGTGAATCAAAATGTCCTGAAGGGATGGTTTCTGATGGTAAGGGAGGGTGTATTGAGATATCTTCTCTATTTAACGAACAGGAGGAGTTTGAAAAAACATTACCTAAAACAGAGCCAAAATACTATGACAAAGAAGGTAATCTTCTTGAAACAGTTCCTGACTATGGAACTATATATGTAACAGGAGAAGATGACCCTAAGTATAAAGAGTATCAGGATAGGTTGAAGTTTTATAATAAAGCTAAAAAACTATATGAAGAGGAAGGCAGTGGTAGTGGTCAGTATAGGGATGACTATAAAAATAAATATAGATACACATCGCAATTGCCAACTGTGAATTGGGAGGATGCTAAAATAGCATCACAAAAAAAGAGTAGTTGGGCTACGTACTGGGATTTAGGTGTAAAGGGTAGTATACACGGGGGTTATGGTGATAATGATTATATACCTGATGCTTGGTCAGACTTACTAAGCGAAGCACTAAAAACTACCGCAAGGCCTACAAAATATTTTAGGGGTGAGGGTTCTATGAAACCTGTATTCACATATCCATCTCTTAACGTTAAAGTTTTAGATGAGGCTTTATTAAAAGAGAAATCTCCATCAACTCCAACTACACTTAAAGCTCAAGACCCAGATGAAATTTATGGAGAACATAGTTTTAGAACAGGTAATCGTGTAGTCAATGGGGTATTAAAATCTAATCCTGAACCTGAGTTCACACCTTTACCAACTAGACCTTTACAAACTACACCGTTGGTAAAAGAACCTACTCCAGGGACTGTTAAGCCACCCGCGTCTACTCTAAAGTGGGTATATAATAAAAAACTAAACAAATGGCATCAAATTCAAAGACCTGTTAAACCTGAAGATTTAGAATCTAGAAAAATAGGATTTCTGCAAGATGGTGGAGAAATAATGGAACTTACTGATGAAGAGATTCAAGAGTATAGAGATGGAGGTTATGTAGTTGAGAAGTATCCAGACGGAGGAACTAAGACTCCAAAAGTAAAACAAAGAAGAGGGACGAGAGAAAACTTTGACGGGCATTCTGTTTGGACACCTTCAGGTCAATTTTCTAGACCTTCTGATGTATCCTCTCACTTAATGAAAGCAGAGTACGTTGATGGAAGAGGTTGGGTAGCATTCCCTTCATTATTTCAAGACTCTAAACCATACGCAGACGACTCTAGAAATTGGGTTGACATGTCTGATGAAAAAGATGGTTGGTGGCCAATATATGAAGAAGCCGAGAGAAGAGGTGAGGTGTATGACTTTGGTGAAGATAAGGAAGCTGCATTAGCTTTTGGAAAAGGTTCATGGAAGAATCAATTGCCCACAAAAGAAGATGGTGGTGAAGTAATGGAGTTAACTGATAAAGAGATAAAAGATTATAAAGCCAAAGGTTACCTTGTCGAAATGGCTGATGGTGGAGGTATTAAAGAAGAGTCTGGTTATGAATATAAGAAGGATGGGGACAAGTACCTAACTAGAAAGAAGGGTGCAGAAAACTGGATAGAAGCATCGGGTAAAGCTCTAGCTTCTATAAAGTATAACATATACGGAGAAGGAGAAAACCCACAGTCACCTGCAGAAAAAGAAACAGCTATTATAAATAGGATGCGTTCAACATTTCACGCAAGAGATGATGAAGGATTCTGGAGTACTGAATACGAGAAGCTATCTCCTAAAGAACAAAAGATACATGAGTACAGTAGCGAATTAAAAAGTGGGGACAGAACTCACGACCCTAAATCAGCTGAGGGAAAAGCGTTTGAAGCATACGCTAAGAAGGTTGCATCGCCCGAAGCTTGGATGAAGTTGATGCCACAAACGATGGGGCAAGTATTTGACCCGTCTAACGATCCCAATAAGTTTAAATCTATAAAGAAGTCTTGGGGTAATGTAACTCCAGAAGATATAGAAACAACTCAAGATAGAGGTAGTTCTTTTGATGGATTAACAGATGAAGATGTTCAATTCGCAACTGAACAGAAACAACAAATGGATAAGATATATTCTGATGCAGATGTGATAAGTGCTCAGAACGATGAAAGGTCAAAGGCACTTCACAACCAACAAAGAGAGCAAGCTAAATGGGACTCTGGGGTTGACCCTGTTACAGGAAAGGTAATGTCTCCGTGGGAGATAACTAAGCAAACGCCCGAACAATACTATTCAGACCTTCATAATTCGGGTATTAAAGATATACTTGACTACTCAGGATTGACAACTCTAGCTGAACTTTCAGGTGTTGCTCCCGTATCAAGAGTTATTGACAACCCTAAAAAAACATGGGAAGGTATAAAGCAGACTGGCTCAGATATTTGGGCTGCCGCTGAAGTACAAGGTAGAGATTTATTTGGTATGGATCCTAATATGGATTACATGGCATCCGGAAACATAAACCCTAATACAGGAAAAGAATATTGGACAGGGGTGGATGAAACTTTTGATGCTCTAGCTGTAGCAGGTCCTTTAGTTGGGGCTCTTGGAAAATCTAAACCTTTTCTTAAAAAAGGTTTTAACTTAATTAACGAGGTGCCTTCTACTAGGGTGCTTTCAAAAACACCTCTACAAAGATTAGATGATGTTGGTGCATGGAATAGGTATCTAGGAAATGATACTAAAGGAGTCAGAAGTACAATAGCAAAACATACCGAGAAAGCTGAGTTAAAGCTTAATCTTATGAAAGAAAATCGTATGTTAAATAAACAGTGGAAAGCATCAGATAGAGGGGACGATATTGCAGCAAAGTATTGGAGAAAGAAAAGAGCTGATGTTCAGTGGGAAGGAAATGATGCCATTAGAAAGAAGTATCAAAATTTTAGACTAAAAAATAGCGGACTACCAATTGAGCACACAGGAAAGGGTGGTGGACAAGGTCGTATATATAAAAACCTCCTAGATGAAAATGAATACATAAAACTAGGAAGATTTCCAGGAACGGAAAATCAACTACAAAGTTTAATAGATGTAGGTCATGAGTTGAAAAAAACTGGAAACTTTGATAATGTAGCTTTTCCTACAAAAGGATTAACTTTGAGAGAGGGTGTTGACTTTGGAGGTAATACAATTACCACACAGCATATGCCAAAACTTTCCGGCTCAGGTTCATATGGTAGAGGTGACCTTGAAGAGACTGCGAATCTATTAAGACAGGTTAGAACTCTAGATAGGAAGGGTGTTGGAATTGATTATGTAGGACAGAACAACATAATGTTTGACCCAGCAAGTAAGAAGTATCAATTAGTTGATCTTAATTATGTAGGACCTTCTTCGAATAGAGCAAGTAATTCATGGTCTTGGAACAAGCTAAACTTAACGCCAAAAGAAAGGCTTGCAGAAAAGTTTGGAGGGAAACTACTTGATGATGCTGCAGATAAAATAAAGTTTGAAGATGCTATATTGCAATCGCCAGAATATAAATCTTATTTAAAAGAACAGGCTTTACTAAATCAACATAAATATGGTGGTGAAGTAATGGAGTTAACTGATAAAGAGATAAAAGATTATAGAGCCAAAGGTTACACTGTAATTA
>Ga0233411_10000050_pt1 | contig 40390 bp, 59 predicted proteins | sample Na_anoxic_2_MG_FD_179799 | JGI IMG/M metagenome (GOLD analysis project Ga0233411, IMG submission 179799) | Seawater microbial communities from Saanich Inlet, British Columbia, Canada - Na_anoxic_2_MG | ecosystem: Environmental > Aquatic > Marine > Inlet | place: Canada: British Columbia...
ATCCGAGGGGGTGGCCCCGTTTGCAAATGGTTGAGCTAACGCCTGCGGAATATTGAATGATGTTGCCATAATGTCTCCTTATTCTGAGATAAACGTCGAATTGTCAAAATTATTTAATTGAGTTAACGGGTCGGCGGCTTCCCTGTATTGACCCTCAAAACCGAAGTTTGTTTCGCCGGAAGCTATGACCTGAATCGATTTCACGCCCGCCGGTCTTGGCAAAACTCCGTCCACCGAAAGAACGGCCTGTTCCTCGGTGGTCAGCTCCTTTAAAAACCGGTATGAAATAGTCATATTTAACCCGTCTTCAACTTGAACAATGTTGTCAGGGAACAGAAACTCAACGTATCGGTTGATGTTTGGAATCGTCGCCTTCATTCGCATAAGCATCAGTCGCGATTTTAGAAGCTGGCGATACATATCGTCAGTAAATGCCTCTATCAAAGTGTAGTCAAGCGTGGGGGCTGGCGCGTCTCCCTCGTTTACAAGCCAACCGGTTTTGGGCGGTATTTCGTCAGAAACGGGGTTGTAATACGCGGTTATGTTTGGGTCAAGGTTTATAAACCACGATGTAATAACATGCGTCGGGGGGGTCACTAAAACAACCGGCAACAGCGTTGATGATGCGATGTTCCTATAGTAAGGATATTGAAACTCATCGAGACCAGCGAGACTATACTCTCCGTCTGCGGTGGCAGATCCAGAACCCGACACAATAACGGTTCGCGGATAATCCCGAGTGTAAGAGGGCCGGTCAACACCAAGCAAAATGCCCCAGACGCGCAACCCGAAAGAGTCGGCAGTGTCGAGGTTGAACGTGTCATCGCGGTGCGAGTCCCAGAAATCAGTCACGGCTTCGTCGAAAAAATCCTGTTGATACTGAATAATCGCCTTCAGTCGCTCGGCCTTTTCGTATTGCCACAGAATCACCCGATTAAGGTTTGCCGTGTTTGCTGGCGTGTAATTATCCATTTCATGCTCTCCCGTTGCTTGAACCCTGTAAAGCTCGGATTTGTCGGTCGGAACCTCCCATCTCACTGGCTCCCCGGCGTTTTTCCATATTCCGTCAATTAAATTCGTGGTTGTTTGAAGCTGGAGGCTTATAACTGCCGTGCCGTCTGGCGTGGCATGGATCGAAAGCTCTCCCGCCGAAACGTCAACGGATCCGGCAAATGCCATTGCCCGCAGCAACACCAACGCTGTGAGTATTTTTTTCATCACTCAACTGTTACCGTGATATTTGCCTCCTCTACGCGCCCGACCTCTGAGCTGATTATTTCAAGTTCAGCCGGCGCGGGCGATCCTCCCAAAAATGCAATTTCACAAAGCTTTACATAGATTGACGGGATCTGGTCAGATACCGCGGCACCAATTTCAAAAGGCGACGCATCAAAGCCTATTTTCAGACCGTCAATGCCATCAATCGCGCCGACCGACCAGAGCAGGATTGCGTCTTTTACCTCCTGTTCCAAATCCTCGCCGGAGTACGCCTGATTCTTAACCGTTATCTCGATTTCGACATGCTTCTCTTCGGGCCGGTTGAATGTGACAGGGTATGACGCTCCATAAGCCCCATCGATTACGTTTTGCGTCACGCTCTGCGGAATATCGTTTATAACAGCCGAGGCCTCTGTGCTGTCTGTTTCAACTAAGGTCTGACCGTAGATTCCTCCCTCAATGGTGACTTCTCCGGATCCGGTCACGGAAGACGTGGCGCGGGGGTTTATCTCCGTCCCTGCGTAGTAATCAGTACCGGGCGTTCCGGTCAGGTTTATGGCGTGGGAAAGCGAAGTCGCAGTTGCATTCGCTGAACCGCCGATCTGAACGTCATAAGCCGCGCCCATCGTGGCTTTGAGCGTATAAACCACACCCGCAACAGTAACAGTTTCGCCGTCGTTGCCAACGTCTGAGAAGGTTAGAACGGCCTCTCCATCAATCGCCGTGTATCCGCATCCAGCGTCTTTTTCTTCAAAAATTGCCTGCGCAACATCGGCGTTCGTTCCTCCGTCAACAACAGCAACAATGGAGTTCCCGTCGATTGTGATTCCGTCATAAACGACCGGCGTAGATTCGCCGTTATCGTAAACAAATGAGCTGAGAAGATCCTCAACGCTTTCGAGGCCCGTTTTAATGTCTTCAAGAAATCCCCGCCCGCTGTATCGGCTATTTTTAATTCTGGCGCGATAAATCACGTCAAGTTCTGAGTTTCTTCCGATGGTAGCGGGCGCGGGGTTAGAAATTGAGTCCCACCCGGCAGTAGCCGAAACGATTGTAGTCAGCGTTCCGGTGTCGCATGGGATCGGGCCATCTTCTACGCTTAGAAAATATCCAGTGATAGACCCCCCAGACGGGATAGTGATGTCGTTCTCGGCATAAAACTTATCTCCGTCGTCTGTTTTCGCTAAAGAATTGGCTGTAATAACAGTGCCGGAAATTCCGGTAACGGTTGCCAAGACGCGGGTAGAGCTTGCGCCGATTCGCGTTACACTGAAGAACGCCCCCATTGCGTCGAGGAATAGCCCTGTGCAGTAGTCGAGATTGATCTGATTGGCGTTCGCAGCGTTGATGCCGAGAACGGCAGAGCGTTCTGTGGTAATCAGCGCAACGTGTCGGCCCTGCGGGGTTTCCGGAGACAAGTCAATGTCGGCTCCGTAAACAATCCGAAACTCTTCCTCAACCTGAGCTTGAATTGTTGATGTATCTGGAAGAATTATTCCCCGAGCATTTAGTTTTTCGTAAAAATCAGACATTTATCTCAGTCTCCCCGTAAATCGTTTTTATTTTTGCTACGTACTCGACCAAGGATCCGGATAGCTGATAGTCAAAGCTTACCAATCCCGTGACGCCCTGAACCTTTTTAATTGCGATCACCATTTGCGCCGACCATGCGGGAAGGTTGCGAATGCTACTAAACACGGTTTCAAACCAAGGGATTCCGCGTGTTACGTCAAACTGAAGCTCTCCGCGATGGGTTCGCAAAACATTCTCCGCAACTGCGGCGACCGCCTCTTTGCCTTCCAAAAACGTATACCCGTTATTCGTCAGGTAAATGTCGTTATTTTCGTCTGTGGCTAAAGTTTTCATTATGGTAATGGTGCGCTAGTTGGGCTTCCTGTCGTCGTCGTGGTGTGCTTATGGCCCAAGAAACTGATTCCGCCGATTGTCGCATCCCCTGTAAATATCGTGTTTGGGCAGTCGATAGTCAATGCCGCGCTTGTCAACTTCGAGCCAGCAGCGCCGATGCTTATTTTTTCAGTTCCGGCGGCATTCTGAAAAACCATGTTCCCGGCGTCCTCTTCAGCAAGAGAGATCGCGCCGAACTTATCCGGAATAAAGAACCCGTTTGAATACTTATGCGTTTCAAACGTGCCGGGCTGTTGCGGAACTCCAGTTCTCTTCATGTTCGAGGACTCGCGGTCTGAGGCAATCAGCCATCCCGTGTCACCCACAATAATCGGAAGGTCGACGAGGAAGCCCCCGCACATAAAGCGCCAAACAGTAGCGGCGACCGGCGCTCTTTCTACCTGCTCCCCTGTTGTTAAAATCATATTGATCGCCGGTTTTACCACTGCCGTATGGGTCAGACGCTCGTAGCTTACGACAACTGCCGGAATGCAACATTCAAAATTTCGGGAAAACTCCTTCAAAACCTCCTGGAAGGCTCCTTGTTCGCTTTCGAGATTCGCGGGATTTATGCTAGGTAAGGTTTGATCCATAAGTATCGATCCTTCTGGCTTTGATAGTTGTATGGAACTTACTTCCCCGAAGTCGTCCCTGGTGGTGCAGATTGTAGGCGTAATAAAGCCCGTTTGCAGCGGGGATGCGCTTAGACACTAGATTAATCGTGTCACCCCTCTTGATGCGCGTATCGAGGAAGACAGACGCGGTTACGCCTATGTAATCGGGATCTGGGACAAGAACCATCCCGCTTTCCTCTGAAATCTCCCTTATAACCCCGTCACGAACTGGATTATCGCGGTCAACCACAACGAGCGCGCCGTCCTCCTCAAATGCAATAATTTTATCCAACTCTGAGACGGTCTCGATCAGGCGGGTTCGGCTTCCGGTAAAATCAAACTTTTCGATTGTTTTATTGGACGTCGACCGCCATTCAAACTCAAGCCCCATCCATTCGGCTGCGGAGGCGCAAACAGTTTCAATGCTATTTGGAACAAGAATGGACCTGCTGAACATTTGGGTTGACCCATAGTTTCCGCTCTGAGCCTCGCAGTTAAGCCATATATCCGGAGGCTGAGACGGGATTGCTTCTAAAATGTCGCCGTCAAATATCAAAGACACCTGCGTGTCATCGTACCCCGCAAACACCCGCAGTCTTTTTCGCTGAGTAAACGCAGACCATCGGCTGGTGTATGTCGTCAGATACTCGATGTCCTCACGGGTAAGATTCAGAATTCCAACTTTTGCCGTTGTCATGATAGCCGACATTGGGAGGTTTATGTCAAATTTGACATCCACTCCGTCCAGTCTCTTGACACCCTGCGGGGTGACAAATTCAACTATCACTTTTCGGTTATATGACATTCGCGGCTATCTCCTCGTCTGTGAGGTACAGAAGCTTGTGCTGATCGTTAAATTTTTCCCAGTTCGGATATTCTCCGTCGTCGCATACCCAGAGGAAGTTTCCGCCCTTTGTCAGATATTCGTAGGGAATAATGAACTCTCTCGGGACGCAACGAACCGCCGAGCATAAAACAACATTATCAGCCGAGACGGTCGCGTATTCTATTCCGTCTGCCAGCTTTAGTTCTATATCGTAATTGACGCCAGACACGCTGAAGGCAAAAGACTGGTTCGGGGTGATGTTTAAATCGATTTGAATCATTACTCGGCCCCCGGTATTGTTCCCGTGAATTCGGAACCCTGCTTTTTACCCGCATCGATATTGCTTGCATTCTCTGGGTTTTCAACTACATCAAGAGGCATTGCAATATACTCCGGCTTGACAAATAGAATGCTTCTAAATCTCAGCTCAAAGAACAGCCTGGATACAGTATCTGACGTTTCCTTGTGAGGAATCGCGATCAGTTGCATATCCTCATAGACATCGGCTTTTGTCTGAACGGTAAGGAATTCAGTGTCGTTTCGCTCGTACCAGCCCTTCATTTCGTCGTAACTTTCTTTCCAGTCCTCAAAGGGAAGGGTGCAGTTTACGACTATTTCTTTCGGGTTCAGTATGCGGTGGTCTGATATTAAAATTCCACTCTCGACAGGGGAATCCATTATTTTGGAATCCTCCATCACGTCAACATCGATGATAGTAACATTTGTCAGAACCTCATCGGCCCCGCTCAAGAAAAGGCAGTACTTTTGCTGATTTGCAAATGACTGATCCGGCCCGCGCCGGGTCGTGAACTGGTCTAAAATTATGTTTGCAAGGGCCATTAGGCTAACGCTCCACTATAGTTTTGATTCACGACCGACTGAAGGCGCTTTTCGAGGTTTACGCCTATGTCGTCAGCGATTCCCTTTGCGTCTGTTGCCGCGGTGTTAATTGTCATTCCCTGAATCGTTATGCCGCCGCCACTTCCCCCACCGCTGGCGGGTTGCCCGTAGTTTGTTGAAGAAAGGGGCGTCGACGTTGACTTCAAAGCATCTCCCGCCTTTTCGATAAGTTTGGAGGCCGGAATCATCATCATTAAGAAATCTTTCAGGGATGAGTTTTTAAGGTCTCCTTCTTTGAGCTTGTCAATTTCAGACGCCGCGCCGGATACCCAGTCGGTGACGAGAGGCATGTAGAACCTTCCGTAAACGGCCTTCAACTTCTCAAGGCTCGCGGTTAGCTCAACCATTTCTTCTTTGAATCGCCGTGAGTTCTCAATGTCTTCGTCGCTGAAAACGGTTCGTCTCTCGGCAGACGCCAAAGCTGAGTCAAGGCCCGAAGCGCCTTCCTGTAAAAGCATGATGGTAGAGGCATCGAGTCCAAGCTGTCGCCCAAAATCAAGCTGTTGCTGGGTGTTTAGCGTCTCCATTCGCTTGGCGATCTTTTCCAGCAACTCGTCAGCAGTAGCTAATCCCTGAGCGCCAGACCCTGAAAAATCCATCCCGTAGCGGCGTGCGGCCTCCCATAATCGGCTTGTACCAGTCATTCGAAGCTCTTGAAGCTCTTGATTCAGGTTGCCAATCATGGCGGAAGCGGAGACCGCATCACCACCGTAGGATTTCAAAGCGTTTCCCCATAGCTGTATTCGCTGGGGGTCTGATCCGGCAAAGGCTCCGAGGAGTCGAAGCTGTTGCCCTTCTCGACCGAATTCAAGCGTCGTATCGAGGAGTTTTTTAAATACCGCGAGAGGTGCGGCGACCGTAACGGCCTTTGATGCTACCGCGGCAAAGCTCCCCGCCAGCTTCTGGTTTTTGTCCGTTAAAACCTTGGCTGCCCGGTCTGCTTCTTTTTGCTTTTTCGCGGCAATGGTGAATTGTGACTTTGCAACCTGCGCGCTCTTTTTTGCAATCGCCTCGTCCGCCTTCGTAGCGTTCAGCTTTTTCTTTAGAGATATAAGGCTTTTATTATTGGCAACGTTTTCTTTGCCGGTCGCCGATTCCATCTCTTTGGACAGGTCGCGAATGCTTTTCTGAAGATCAAGCGACGTTTCGGAAAGCTCGACATACGCCTGTGCTGCTTCGTCGGCGTTCTTCTCGGTCGCCTCAAGCTCTTTGTTTACCTTATCGGCTCCCTGAGTCTCGTAAAGCAGTATCAGCTTGTCTATGACGGTTTCAGACATTATTCATTCGCCCTCTTTGCTGCGATGTATTCATTATATTTGGGAATTATTACTGACTCCCACATTATGAACGCATCCTCCAGTGTATAAATCGTTCTCAACTCATGAAGACTGGCCTTGCCACTTCCGATAATCTGACCAATCAAACTATCTACGTTCCTGAACTCCCTCGCGCCCGCATCTTCTTCTACCGCATTGAGGAAGTTCAGCTCTTTGCGGTGGCGGAAAAATCCATAGAATGCCCCAGCATAGCGGTTTCGAGAGCTACGTAGTCCATAACGTTCGAAATGTGCGCGTCAATAACGGCCTTTGTTTCAAGGCGCAACCAGCTTTCGCCAACCTTCACACTCGCATAAGACAAAAGTCGGATGCTTTTTTCGACCGGCACTTTGTCGAAATCAAGCTTCTTCCCGCTTACGCCGTCGATGTAAGACAAAAGAACCTCTCGCCCGACCGTAGCCGGGAGTTTGGACAAAAGAATTTTTTTGCCCCCGATAGTTGTCTCTTTCGGCTCTAATAATGTTGGATCAATTTGCATCTGTAGCTCCCGTTTACAGTTTTATTGCTCAGTTAAATTACACGACGTTTTCGAAAACAAAGGTGTATACCTTCGATTTCTTACGCCCAGACGCTGCCGCGCCGGTTGCGGGCACATACGCCTTGCATCGACCGGCAGGCATGACAACTTTTCGCGTCCGAATTCCCGCTGTGCTGGCGTAGATGAAAGTCAAAACAACGATGTCGTTCGTCGATGGCTTGAGCTTTCCCGCTCGGTTCAGACTGAAAAGAATGTTTAAATTCTTGTCGTCTGTTGATCCCGGGATTACTCCGATTTTAACCTCGATTGGCTTCGGGGTGTTCCATGTGATCAGGTCTCCGTTAACCCCCATGCCTGCGTCATTGATTTCGATCTCCGGAATGTCCAGAGGGTCGGTGTCGTCAGCGAACTGCGTTAAGACGAGATTCGGGAACGACGGCAAAGCTTTTACAATTACCGTTAAGCCGTTGGCGCTAATGTTTTCCATAATGCTTTCCTTTTTTTAGATGAGAATGTCGGAACCTTCGACTTTGCGAACAGAGTCGCCCTTGCTGTAAATAAGAACATAGTTCAGGGTGTAAACTGTTACTTCGTCAACGAGTGCGGAGGTAATGTTCACGTCGAGCCAGTAGCCGATGCTTTGAACATCGATATACGCATCCGGATCACCGCTTACCTGCCCAATGTAGGACTTCTGAGTGCTGGTAAGAGTTTTACCGCCCTGAATAGTTCCGTTGTCCTGAGCCTCCGTGATAACTGGTTGCATCTGGTTGATTGCAAGGCTTTCTCCGGTTTCATTCGCGGGGAGCTGTTCGAGCGCAAGCAGAAGATTCAGATACGAAGTGCTGATCGCATCTTTCAACCATACCTCGTTGGTATAAGGCCCGATGTCTCCCGCGTCCATCATCACGCCGTCTTGGTAGAACTCGATGATTTTACCGGCCTGCTGGGTCGCCCCAATGTAGTTGATGTGCAAGGCGTCGTATGTGTCGGAGTCTGCGTCGGTTGTCACGCTGGCGCTCTCCGAGTCAAACTGCTGATACATGTAATTCTTAACCGAGTTCGGGCGGTTGTAGTTGGTCGAGGCAAAAAGAGCCATCGGCATAAACTCGGCGTAATCGTCAAAAGCGTCGAGGGTAACAACGGTTCCCGTGCTTCCGTCGATAAGAGCCTCAAGAGTCGCGGCATTTGCTGCGGTGACGCTGACCGAATACATGTACTTGTAATTTTTAGCCACAACCCACGCCGCGTTTTCGGTGATTTCATCGTTTGTGAGAGTTTCAATAAACGAGAAGGATCCGAAGTTGTCGCTAATTGCGTCGACGCGAGCCAGAGCTTCGACCGGCGTTTCAGCGTCCATTCCAACGCTTAGGATCGGGGCGTTGCCGACATCCAAACGCATCAGGGCGCTGAAGTCTGTTCCGGAGGTATAGGCGCTCAAATATCCGATGTCACCCGCACCCGTGTCTCCTCCCGTGATAGTGAACACGCCGGAAACATGAGTAACGGTTGCGGCAGTCCACATTGTTCCGCCGCCCGTATTCGCCTGAATTGCTGTCTCAAGGGAGTCCGCAATGTAGTCGTAGGTGGTTGCTCCGCTGTAGTTCTCGCCGGTTACAGCCAGCGTTTCACCGCCGAGGTTAACCACGCAAGACCCGCCAGTAACAGCTGTAAACTCCGAGAGAGCCGCGAGCGTTTTTGTGCTTTGCAGAACTGGAGCAACCGCCGAAGGAGTGTACCGGGCAATGCTGATTTTATCCGCCTGTGTAATAGACTTCGAGATGAACCCGAAATATTTCACCGCGAATTTGTACTCGTCCGAATCGGATCCAAAATAAGACAGGACGCCAGAAAGGTTCATTTCAAGAACGCTGTCGGTCGGGGCCAGCACGTTTGTGGTCATTAAGCGACCAATGAGTTCGCGCCGAGACGCTGAAGCTTCTCCGCCAACTCCGGAAACGATATCGATATATTTTTTCTGGTCAATAGCCATGAGTTTTTCCTTTTTTATACTTGTTCTATTGTGACGGTCTTTTCTGTGACCACGGGCAGGGTTCTGGTGTTCGACTGAATGAGGGTTATTGTCAAATCAAAGCTGGGGTCTTTTGAGTAAAGATCACTATCTGACATCCCGACAGGCGTCCGCACCTCTGTAACGTTAATGCAACTCATTTCGAATGTCTTGAGCTTGTCGATCCCCTCCTGTCCGTTGAAATAGTCAACGAGAAGATTCAGTACATCCGTCGAGGTTTGGGTGCTTATGGTATCGGCGGGCAGTCGAGATTTACGGCCCGTAACCTGAAACATGATCTCCTGATAGGAAGATTTATTCTCGATCAAAACGTCATCCTCAACGCTTGGCGTTCGGCTCTGTTTGCCGTATCGCTTGGAGCTTACTTTATCGATCCAGATTGTAGGGGATGCTGTTCCGCCTGGAATGGTTGACTTTGACGGCTGTCCGGACTGAATAACCTCAAAATCGGCAATGCTGTTTTCAGCAAGACCGGCTTCAACCGCATCAATCACGTTCGACCAGATTGTATTTTCGTTTTTCAAGCCTTTTTATCCTCTACGGCGATGACTGATCCCCACTCGTTGTAAGTCACCCAATCCGTGCTTTTTTCTACATTATAAACCATTCCATTGTAAATGATCTGGTCTGCAACTTCCTGCCGATCGAGTCCCAGCATTCCAACGCTCGACCATGCTTGTATATAGTTTTTCCCGAATTCTAGTCCCAGATTGCGATATGCAGCGTTCTCCACCGCCTCAACAATTCCTTTTTCCACATCAACCGGCGCGTTAAAAATTGGGATCTTAAACCCGATCTCGCTTACCGTGTTCGTCCCGGAGTATTTCTGAACCTGAAACGTTGATGTCGGAATGATGGAGTGAGCCAAATTTAATAGATTACCCAGCATTTGCGCCTCCCGTTTTAAATGAAATTGACCTCAGCATGGTCTTCGTGTCGATAAGCGGGTCGTTGAACCCTTTCCTGGCGATTGTTTCCTGAGAGTTTGGCGGGCTTGATATTGAAACGATTTTGTTCTGAACGTCGCCCCGTATCACCGCCCCCATTTGATTCATGACCTGTTCTACGCTCAGTCCCGAGGCAAACAGTTTTGCCGTTAGATCAACCCACGCTGTTTCTTTTTCGTGAATCGTGGTACGCATGAAAGACCGTATCGGAATGTTTAGCCACCGGTTGCCGTATTCGTGCTTTTCTGCGACAGACGCGACCGGCTTTCCATCTTCGTATGTGGCCTCTGGGAACCATCCAACGGCAACGCGCCCGTTACTTAAAGCGTTAAGGTTCCGGAAAATGTCGGCATTTTTCTGCCGCACAACCCTCACCGCAAAACCCTTGTGAAAGAGCCTCCGCAGTATAGACCAGCCGGGGCTTTGGTTTGCAAAAGCGCAAGATATGCCTGCCCGTAGCAGGTTTGGTTTATCCAGTAAGTGAAAGAAGAGCTTCCGGGAGGCGGGACCATTGAGACAGATACGCTCCCGATTGATGACGAGCCAACAAGCCCGCCCTGAGAGCCTCCGTTGCCTCCTGAAGCGCCTCCGCACACCTTAAGGAGATGCGCGGCCATGTACTCAATCGCCAACAGTCGACATTCGTCTTTTAACGGGCCGGAGTTGGTTTTAGATATAAAACAGGCAGATCGGTCGATCGCAGCCTGAACAATAGCGTCCGTGTATGGCGGATCGGTAAATTCGGGAAAATCAGCACGGAACTGCTCAACGGTCAATGTGATTTCAGATTCCGCGCTCATTTACTCTACTCCTTTGAAGTTGTCGGAGCCTCTTTGCCCGCGTCCTGATAATCCTTTGGAACGAGCGGGGCAGACTGGTCTTTGGCTTCCATGTCCTTGGTGCTTTTCTTCGAGGTTTTATGAACCTTTACGAACCCGGACTCAAGGTGTTGCTTGAAAATTCCGTTGTTCAGAAGCAACTGGAGTTGCTTTTCTGTGACCTTTGTCACAACACCGTCTTCAGTTAAGAAGTGTTTGCTGGCGACATTCGCGCCTCCAGCGATAACAACCGAGTCAGTAACGATAGTTTCTTTCCCGGGTGTCTTTGAATAAAGAGCGTATCGCACGCTCGCAGTCATTGTTGATGTAATATTAGGCATTCCGCTTCCCTTCTATTATGGTTTTTGTTTGTTAAATACGAGGCGGGTTTTTACGCCCGCCCGCATCTGGATGATTAGATTCCGGTGTAGCGAACAACCCCGATAGGTTGAGCAAACAGGGCGCCGGCAGTCGCGCATGAATACGCTTCCAAGAACCCTTTAGCCTGCTTTTCTACCCCGAGCATCCGGAACACGTCTTGAACGTACTGGTTCGCAACCTTGCGCCCGCCGATGGTCTCAGCGATCAGGTAGAAAACGTTCGATCCACCGTTTGCACCGGTGTACTGAGGAGCGTTTTCGATGCGACACTTAGGATACGTCTGCGCAATCCACTCACGAACAGAGGTAGTACCCAGCTCGTTAACGGTTGCCAGCATATCGATAGACACGTCAGCAATTGACAGGCAGCACTCGTCCTTGTAGGGATCGAAGTTCGAACCAGACCGACGACGAAGAGCGGACATTGCCGTCTTGATGTCGTTAACGATCTCAAGGAATGTCTTCTCGGCCCATGTGAACCCGCCCGTTCCCGTTGCAACGGTCGTGTAGGCTGGCAAATTCGGATCATTCAAGATTCCGTAAGTGCGGTTAGCGCCGTCGTTGTAGCCGTAGAAGGCAACCTTGTTCAGCTCTACAGCGAACGAGGTTCCGACAGACATACGCTTTTCGGAAGCGGAATTCACACGCATTGAGGAAGCGCGAGCTTCTTCGAGGGCGTGAACTTCAACAGCTTCTTCGAAACGAACGATTGTCCGACGCTCGAAGTTCGGGTTCCAGTCAGCGAGAACCGGATTCGTTTTGTCGCCGTATGGCTTCGCCTGTCCGGTGTGTTCCAGGACAGTCGCAACAACTTCTTCGTCCGCCCAGTTGCCTGCAATATCACGACCGATAATATTATCGGCGGTACGAGCCTGCGTGATTGTGCGGATAACATCCGGCAGGAAGTGCTGCAGGAATTGAACCGGAGTGGATGTTGATGCGGAGGTAATCAGGTCAGGCGCGGCGTCCTGAGCCATTGCCATAAACTCGCGCATTGCGCGGGGAGTGGCGTTGATACCAAGGCTCTCAAGAGTAGACAGTTGCGTCTGCTCGTCCATTGCGTAAGCGCGAACCTGATCGGGTCGCAATGACAGTTTTACTTGTGTGTTGTTCGGCATTGTTTTGACCTTTCAGGTTATGCGTTAGTGAGTGACAGAACAGCCAGTCCATTCGGGGCCGTTGAGTCAACGAAGATGAATCGAGCGTTCGGGATAAGGGTCTTCCCGGACTGTGCTCCGGCTGAACTGTATCCGTAGATGTCGCCGGTCGCGGTTTCGTAGAAGGCGTAGTAGCCGACTTCAACCGTGATTTTTGGCTTAACAACGATGTGACCCATTGTGGCAAGCTCGCCGGTTTTTCCGTTTTCAACGACAAGCGTTGCGTCAAGACCGGAGTGGCTGTAGCTCTTCGGATTGACGAGGATACCAACAAACATTGTTGATCCACCCTGTACCGCTTGCAGGCGGTTGGATGAGTCGGTCGTGAATGCGTTACCAACTACGGCGCTGTTTGCGAATGCGTCAACTCCGCCGGTGAAGAACCCGGTAGTCGGAACAATCGTGGTGTTGTCCATGCTTTCCGTGAATACAACGATGTTTCCAACAACTCCGCCGTAGATCGCCGTAAAGGTGACTTCTGCGGTGTCGGTCAGTGCTGCCGTTGCTGCAAGGTTGGCGGTTGTTCCAGCAAAATAATCGGTTCCGGCGATTCCGGTTGCTCCGATTGCTTTTGCGATTGAGTCTGCGGTTGCTGCGGCGGTTGCTCCGATTTGAACATCGAAGGCCTGTGCGAGCGTGTCGCGCATCCGGTACGCCTGAGTCCCGATAACAAAAGTATCGTCCTCGGTGGGTACGTCGGTGAGCGTCATAACGCCAGTTGCGTTTACTTCCGCGATGGGGGTTCCGCCGGTTACGACGTAAGGGGCGACTCGGCGGGGGCTGTCATCATAGAATGATCCCTGTACGCCAAATCCCTGGTCAACATTTACTGTGCTTTGCAGTGACATAATTATTTTCCTTCCAAGTAATTTTCAAGTGATGTGTCTTTCCCCGGCACAACTGCCGAGTCGAGAGCGAATTGCGCGGGCTTGCTATCTGCGTTCATCAGATAACCTTTGAGAAGCGGGAGGGCTTCGTCTTCCGTGCATTGAAGTTCAAGTTTTTTGCAGGCGTAAACGGCAACGTCTTTAGCTGTCATTACTGCGCTGTCAAAAGCCCCGACAAACGGCGTAACCTGCTCAACAAGAGCGTCGCGGGCAGCGATGATTGGAGCGATTGCGGCGAAGGTATCTTCGGCAGAAGCGGGTTTTTCTTCCTCTTCGTCTTCAGTTTTTGCCTCATCGTCTTCGTTTTCATCTTCGGTTTTGGCTTCTTCGTCTTTTTCGGCATCCTCTGCCGTTTCGACTTCAGCCTTTTCCTCGGTTTCATCCTCGGTTTTTTCAACTTCAGGGTCGCACATATCCTGCACGGCCTGAATTTCCTCTTCGGAGCAGACGCCATCCAGAGCCTCTCCAATTGCTTTCCGCTTGGCAGCGGATTTTTCTTTATCGGTCATGGTATCTTCTCCTTTTTGGATTGCGTTGATCTCCTCGATAGAATCAAAAACTGTAGCTTTAGAGTCGTAGACCCTTACATCCGATCCCATTCTGCCCTTGTCAACAAGAGCAATGTGGTTTCCGGCAATACAGGTCTGTTTAAAATCGTATGTTTTCCCCTCGAACACCCCGCGCTGTGGTTCGTATTTGCAACGATAGCCAAGGGAGAGTTCTTTTTTTCCGCTCTCGATGTTTTCTTTCAGCGACTCAGAATAGATTTTGAAGTCGGCAACAATCATTCCGGGGGTGTCGCCTTTGCGAACGTTGAACATGGAGCCACCAGCGGGTCGGTCGTCGTAGTTCGTGCATCCGTCTCCCAGCATCTCATGGTTATCGATGAAGGGGTCGCCGTTGAAAGACTCGATCGTGTCGGGTTTCTCAAGCTCGGAGGCTGGACGGTAGACGTTGTATATCTTATTCGGCTCAAGACCCAGCGACCCAGAAAAGTCAATCTGAGATCCAAGGTAAGGAAAAACGCCCTCTTTCGTGACGGGGTTTCCCTTGATTAACCAAAAGCCGTTTATATCTACTTCTTTACCCATATGGTGCTCGCGTCCTGTTCTGGAAACAAGATTTATGCGAGAAGGGCGAATTTGTCAACGGGGTGTTTTGCAACTTTGTGCATGTTTTGTGCAAAAGAAAAAGCCCCTCCATAACGGAGAGGCTTGGTTGATCTCATCACGCGGCGCGATCAAAGACGTTGTTGTTTTGGCATTTGCCTATTATTCGGGCCAGCCGGTTTTTAGAGGCCACTCTTTAAAGCCTGCCTCTTTCCACGGCCATTCCCTACTCATCAGGCCACTCTCGGTAATGCGTTCTCATAGTTCCTCCTGATTAATTTCGTCTAACAAGGCCCCTATCATGCACGTTTCCGCGCCGGGGTCAATCCTTCAACGACTCAACGTGATCCAGAATCTTTCCCTTGATCGTGTCGGGCTTCTTAACGGTTCCGCTGATCTCAAGGTTGTATTCAGACTTTGCAAACGCCTTCAGAGCGTCGGCGTCTTCTGAGTTTTCCCAGTCGAAGGGGGTGTCATCTTTGGATTCATCAGCCTCCGGCTCGTCATCTTCGCTTGGCGGTTTGTCATCTGCTGGCGGAGCAGGCTCTTTCTGCGGGGCTTCTGGCGCGGCGTCGTTTCTCAAGTACTCGCTGACGTCGCAGGCCCGCACAATCTTCGCCTCCCCGTCTTCGCAAGCAATGAAGTCGCCCTTCTTAGGGTTGTGTTCGAGCAAAAAGGCGTTATTCACCTTGACCGGATCACAAGCGCCGTCTTTGACGTGCAGCAACGCGGTTCCGTCACTCTCGCGGTTTTCTTCTTTGGCAATGTATACGTCTCGCGCAATCTCTACAACTTCAAGCGCGCTTACCCCTTCTGGCATCTCTACTGTATTCATGGTTTTCCCTTTCTGTTTTTGATTAATTACTTCCCTGCTCCGAGGCGGTACTCCTCAACCTCTCGCACCAGAGCCGTGATGCTTCCGGTCTTGGTTTTAAACTTTACAGTCGTTTCGTTCCGGCTGATTTCTTGAAGACCATACCACGCCGGTCGCTTTTCGAAAATCCTGGGTTCTGCTTTCATGGCTTAATTTTTCCTTTTTTTTGTGTATCGCCCATGTACATCAACCACCTTTGTGTATCGTATTTGGCGGTTTATGAGCGACAACATATAACCGCCAGTTGATGACGACCGGATTACCGGCGGTATAACATGGTGTTGAGTTTAATCAAGCAGATGGCGCTCTGACATCACTACCTTCAAGTAGATCCTGAATAGCATCGGCTAAGGCATTGATCGTTTCACCTTCCTCAAGCTCGTAGTTTGCCAAAACTGTACCGCGAGGAATCAACACAAGATCAATGCTCTCGTCGTCCTTTGGTGCAAGGGCAATCTTTAAACCTTCCGTGTTTTTAATCCCGTTCAATCTCAGTGCCATTTGGATGTATTTTTTATCGCCGTTATCTAATGTCATTTCTTATTTCTCCGTTTTTAGTTGTTAGTTTTGTCCCGCAAAACGGGCAATATTCTGGCTCAACAATTCGAGAGCCTTCTAGTTCTGGAATATATCGCGTGTAAAATATGTTTTTGCAAATCTCACACGATGATTCCACTAAATCAAAATCCATTCAGACCTCCTCCTTTTATTTAAACCACTGGGACAAAACAAATAGCCTCGCCCCTATCAAACAACAGCTTCAGGTCAGCATCACTTATCATACACCGCCCGACACTCGCCCTCGTATCCATGAGGAAGGAGTAGTGTCCGCCACCTCTCCACCATCCACGCTTGCCGACATGACCTGTGGCACAGACGGCGTGCTTGGCCGGCGAGCAATCAGGGTTACGCACCTTGCTGTTCGACATGCTGATCCAGTTGTCGATGCTTCTGGTCATCCCCTCGTATTGGTGCAGACCGAGGACGACAGGTTGTCGGCTCACCGCCTTCAAGTACGAAGGCCAGTAGGACGTGCTTATACGTCCCTTGATATACCTCAACCGCACACACGCCTCAAGGTTGTCGCCTATGGAGGTGGGGTTGCCTTCAAACTTTTCAAGCTCCAAATGTATCGGCCAGTTATCAACGTCTATTCCCATAGCAATCAAGCATTGCCTGACAGCGTATGTAGCACAGTCTCGTTCGATATCATTCTCTCCCTGATCCAACAGCTCGCACTTAGCCATGCCCCATTTAGGTATGAGTGCGGGGCGTGATCTTTCGTCCCATATTTTATTGTCTCTTGGCATTATGAGTCCTCTTTCTTCCCGCCAGCTTCAGCCGACACATGCCCGTTCTCGTACAGCCAGAGAAGCATGAGGCCCATTGCCTCTGCTAAAACAACGTGCTCACCAAAGAAATCAAAAGCAGACTTAGCGCTTTCGACAACCCAGCCTTCCTGAGTTTTTATAATGGCTGTGTCTTCCGGCAACCGCTTCCCCAGCTCGCAGGCTGTGAAGGCGGGGGCAATGTAGCACCAATCAGCCGTTGAGCACGTACCACGTTTGACGCGCTTCTCAATCCCGCTACACAGGCTCTTTACCCACACGAGATATGCGTCAGGCACCACGCCAGCCTCAGTGAGCGTAGCGAATAGCTTCTTGCTCAGTTCTAAACTTGTTGTTTCGATCATCGCTCCACCTCCTTCCTCTTCTCTCCCTTGGTGGTCAGACCCAGCAACGCAAACCGGCGCCGGCGCTTTGCTGCGTGAAGTCGCTTGGCCTTTTTAACGGACGCCTCTGCCTCTGGATTGACGACATGAGGTAGTTTTTTCTTTGCGTACTTCTTGAAGTCGAAGCAGCAAACGCCAACACCGCCAGGGTAAACGGCAAAGATTCGCTTTGCGCATTTCGAGCAGTAGTGGTTGTTCGGGTTTCTCTGGTTCATTTTTTTCATGTTAGCGCCCTCCGCGTGCGCGTTTGTGTTACGTATTTTGTTTTCTCGAAAGCGTAACGCTACTTGCTTTTGCTTAACTCACGCTTGCGCTCCGTTAACTCCTTGCGCTTGGCCTCGATCTCTGCCATCTCCTGCGTTTTTTTCAGCTCTTGGTGTTCGTTTCTATCGATTCTGACCTCGCGCCCGCACAGCTTGCAGGTTTTGCAAAGTGCGGTAGCTTGTCCAATGTAGTGATCGGTTCCCCGAATTGCTATGGTTGCGGGAACATCTATGCCCCCCGCCTCCCACTCCTCATGAGGGCAAAGCTTTTCAACGATACTCTCAAGGATCTCGATATCGGTCTCGGCATCTGCAATGTCTTCGGCAAAACCTACGTAATCGTCGATCTGTTTTTGTTGCCGCCTCTGCCGTTTAGCGACTCCGATGTATAGGGTCACGTCCGCGGCCGATATTGCGATCAGTCCCGCGACGAATATGATTCCTGCTAATGCTTCACTCATGATTTCTCCTCCTTTTTTTATTAAAAGCGTAACGCTTTGTTTTAATGTTTCTAACAAGGTACTGGAGGTGGGGGGAATCGAACCCCCGTGTTGTAACCCTTCCGACCCAACGTTTACGACAATCAGCACGTTATTCATGCGTGCAACTATCCGGTTATGACATACCGACAAACAGGGACAACCGGCGACCCTCACGGGACGGAGTTGAATTCCACCAGTCTGTTTTTTTGCCTCGTCAGACCGAGGGTTCTTTTCACGAGTCGTGATTTGTTGGCGTCCGGATTCCTCTCGCATCCTTCCGGGCCTCACCTCGCGGGAGCTTCATTGACGAATCAACGATTAAGCAGCGATTGCAGACAGTGCCTGCGGGAACTGGATTACTTTCGTAGCAGTTGTGTTTTGATTGATTATTAAGGAGGCCAACAATCATCCTCCTGTCGTAGTTGAGAATTCAATGGCACAGTCGAAACCATATCACCCCCGATGTAAAAGAACAGTGAGCTTTGGAACCCCTTAGCTCGATTCCAACTATAGGGAAGTGCCGCCGGTTTGCAACGGTAAAGATAATTTATTTTAGAGCCTAAACGTCCAGAACGGGCGTGGCATAACATCCGCAGTTAATCAGAACACCAGGAGGCGCTTTTTCTCCGGTTCTCAGGTCTGCAACTGGGGGATTGTTGAGGTCATAGATATAACCGTTCAACCCGTTCGGTGGCTCTGACCGTCCGTCCCAGCGGGTTTTATGATATGACCGAGGCTCTTTGCTTCTACCACCGTGATTCCACTTGGCTTTCGTAATGCCAGCGTTCCTCATGGCTTCCTCAGCAAGCTGATTATAAATCTTGTCGGTCTGATCCTTGGCGATGAGTTTCGCCCGACGCTCTGTTATTCCGCCGATCTTCTGAATTTCCTTTATCAGCCTCGGACGGTTGCCTCCGGTTTTCAGCGAGTCAAGCACGGCCTTCTCAATGCGGTCAAAGTACTGCTCTCCGATTGACTTGATCAGATCGACGTTTGTTTTTACCGCCTCTTGCGCGAAAGAAATATTTTCAGTCGTGAGGATTTGACCGGGAAGCAACAACGAACTCTGCTGGCTCTCCACCATCGGCTTGATTGAGTTGATAAAAGACGCGCTGGCGTGCTTTGCCTGCTTCTGAAGGAATCTCACGGCAGTGATGCGACCGGCCCGCGTTAGGATGCGCTCAAACTCCACCTTTAACTCTTCGGTTTTCGCCTGAAGAGATGCGGGGTCTATGTCCAAATCCTCGGCAATGCTTCCCCGGCAGTACGTTTTGAACTCGTCAAAGCTCATTTCTCGGATGTCTCCAAAGCCCTTCCATCCTTCCTCGTAATTCTTGAAGTATGCCGCTTTTGCGGATTTGGCAGACCCGAAGCCCAGCATACACTTTTCTTCGTCGAACTCTCCATCACTGTGGTTCACCTGCCGAATCACAAACACCTTGTCCGAGAAAGGGCGGGCGTCGTTGATAAATACGTCGATGTGGTCGCCGTCGAACCCTAGAGTTCCAAGCACGCGCCCGTAGGTGTGGCGCATCTTCTGAGACCACTCTTTGCCGTCCTGATCCTTTCCGCTGCGAACTGAGCCGGCAGGGTTTTCGATCGACAGGCGCAACCCGCAATAGTTTAGCTTTCCGGTTTTGTAGTTCTCGGCTTTGATCTGCGCTTCGGTTGGGGTCGTGTTGGTCTGCCTGCATGCCTCGATCACGTCTTCGCGTGTCGGCTCCGTCATGGCGTCAGAGGTAAAGGCTGTGTCTCGCCTTGGCTGAGGAGACGCTTTTACGGCTCTTACCATAGCTTTTTCCATAGCCAGAACCATGACGCGCAACTCGCGGGCGTACCAGTTTTTAATCAGCACGCTGGGTTTTAATGGATTTCCTTGGATCATAAATGTTTAATCCAAATAGTTCCGACCACCGCTTGTCGTTTCCCGGTACTGCCTGCCGGATTCCGTGGTCTTAACCGGCCCCAGATCCTTCTTGCCGCCCTTTTCCTCGTCTCCCTTCAAAAGCTCTCCTGCAAGCTTCTCGGCGTCGTCGTCTAAATCCTCCTGAGACTCTGAGACGTCGGAAAGGGTGCTGTATCTCGACCCCTCTTCCGTCCGGATGATGTCGCGAATCTCTTCTGGGTCAACGATCCCGCCCATGACATAAGTGGAGTCGACCTGCGCTCTGATGTTCTCGACCTCTGCCAGCTCTTTGTCTGTCGGCGCGTCAACGGGGTTGAACGTGACGACCAGAGGGATATCTTCCCCGTACTTCGATTTCGTGTAAAGCGCGTTGTGCATCTTAATCAGTGGCGTGAAGTCGTGCTTCTGGATCTCTTGAAGCGTCTGGGAGTAATCCTTGAACTCATACTCTCCGGTAGCGTTGAAGCCCTTCGGCGTGGTCTTGAGGAGCTTTGTTGCGGGCATCTCCGCAATGCTGGCTACAAGCTGATACTGAGTCATGATAACCTCGTCGAGATTTCCGAGGCTGGTGTCGATCTGTGAAACCTGGTCGCCCTGTCGCTTAAACCACACTGCGAAGTTGTCGCGCATGTATGAGATTGCTTTTACGATAGCGTTCGCCTCGTCTGGATTAGCGATAAGGTTCTCAACGTCGGCGTCGGCAATCAGCATACGCTTTGACATTGCCAGCAAAGGAACCTCGTTCGCGGTCTTCTCCGCAGCATACACTCGCTCATAAATCATTTGCGTGAGCGGAACCCCGCCATAATAGTAAGTGGGCTTCAGAATGTCCGGAACAACGGTGTTTACGACCTTAATACACCACGACCGATGAACGAGCTTCCCGCCCCCGATCTTCCACCATGTCGGCTCGTAAAAGTGCAGGCTGGCGGGGTTACTGGCTGAGTCGGCATCGAGCTGAGGCGAAACCCAGTAAGGCTCAACAATCGTGAAGCCTTTGTATGTTCCCTTTTTGATTCCGTCGATGTTGAACGGCTTTGACATATCCGCGCCGTCGACCACTGGGATTGCAATCGCGATTCCGAACGTCTTTTTGTTGATCGTCAGGCGCTGGCAGATTCCCGGTATGCCGAACTTGTCTTCGGATACCTCTTTGATTTCAACGAGCTTCTCCTCGTCGACTTCCTTTTCTTCGCCCTCGGATCCCTTTTTGTTGTTCTCGGCATAGGTCAGAACGTAGTCGGGGGCCATCGCGTCTTCTGCCGGGATCGAGCAAGCGGCATCAATCATGTGGTTTTGCCGGAGTAATGAGCAGGCCTGCCAGCCGATGAAGCCATGCGCGGCGTAGAACTCCAGAATCTTGCCTGGCACGTCGTTCGGGTAAAGCGTGGTCGTGTCAAAGCTCGAATCCATTACGGCGGCCATTGCGTCCTCATCCATTGCGACGCCCTCGGCGGTGACGGGCTTGAGGCTGTCGTGTTTGCGCTGGAAGTGCTTTGCCAGAATAGCCGCCTTGTCGAGCTTCGGAGGATCCCAGTTGGCGGCGGCTCGCTCGGCTGCCTTTTGGGCGAGCGTCTTTTTCTTAGGCTTCTCGGCTTCTGTTGCGGGGGTCTTTTTTTTGCGTCTGGTGAAAATACTCATTAGAACATTCCTCGTTTTTCCATGTCGTTTTCAAAGGCATATCTGCAATCGTCGATACCGTGGTTGTTCTTGTCCGGATAATCGCTCTTGAACTCGCCATTCTTTAATCGTTCATGCTCGTACATGCTAAATTCCCGCCAAGCATTCGGGCACCTCTTCTGATCTATAACAATTGCATGCAGTTTTTGCAACCATTTGATTCCATACCGCACGCTGTCCTTGCCCTTGATCGCGCCTCTGATGTTGATCCCGGCCTGCCGGAATTCTGCGATCGACTTCGGCTCTGCGCTGTCTCCGGTGATCAACTCTCGCCCGATGTCCTTCTCTTTAATCTTCTCGATTGCCTCATCGTTCAGCATCCCTACCTTAAAAATCTCGTCGTAAACGTAGATGGTTCGGCGCGTTTTGTCATATTCGTAGTGGTGATACGAGAACGGATCAACAGCAAAGCCCCAGTCGAGACCTTTTCGGAGGTTCGAGAAGCCTTTGATTTCCTCGTCGGTAATGGTCCGGCTGGTGAGGTTGCCGAAGATCGCGCCACCGGTTCCCGTGATTTCCCCCAGGTATTCGTGATTGTATGCGCGCTCGTCCTGCTCTTTAAGCAATAAGGCCTCGATAAAAAAGGCCTCCCCAAGCCATTCTTTTGGGACGCTGAGGTAGTCGGACGTGTGAACGTGGCGGTTTGCGACCTCTTTGCCGGCCTCAAAGTTTACCCAGTTCGCAGCGGTTTGGGGCGGGTTATAGCTGTAAAAATACGTGAACTTATCACCGCCCCGCATATATGATTGAACAACGGATCGGATTTCGGCTATTCCGTCGTACTGCTCTAGCTCCTCGAACCAGCCGAACATGAAATATCCGAAGGGCATCTTCTGTGATTTGCTCTTGCGGGGGTCGTCCAGTCCCTTAAACACGATCTTCTGACCGGTCGGGATGTACGTTATTTCGAGCGGAGAGACGGTTGCTCTAAAGTATTTCGACACACCCAGAACGTCAATCGCCCATAAAACCTGGTTGTAAACACTGCTTCTGAGGTCGCAGGCATACTTTCGAAAGCAGACCGCGTGAGCGTCTGGGTTCTTCATTATTCCCAAAACGACCTGCAGGGAGATGAACGACGATTTCGTTGACCCCCTGCCGCCACGAAACCACCAGTGAACGAATCCAGACCCAGCCTTTATCATCCGGTGGACTTTGCTGAAGCTGGGGGCGATTAGGTCGCTTAGTCTGACCTCCGACATTTTACTCCTCTACGTCGTCAAGGATTTGCGGGGCTTTATCGACCTTCATATCGATTTCTTGCTTGTCTTTCCATCCGAAGTTTTTAAGGGCGAAAATTGCTCCGGAAGGGTTGCCAAACCTTAGCATTTCCTCGTACTCTCGCTCGATAAAAGTGCGAGCCTTTTTTAATGTGCAAGAAAACTTTTCCCGCTTTTCGTAATCATAAAAGCTTTGCCGGTCGCAAAAACCTAAGAATAAACAAAGGTCTGTCATGGTGGGGCAGGGAACCTCTACTACATCCCCGAGCTTCGTTGTAATCTGCTTTGAGCGCATTCCTCCGTCATTAAAATACGCCTCAATCTTCGCGTCGAGTTCTTCAACGGTTGCAAATTTTGGAGGCCGTCCCCCCGGATGCTTTTCTTTCTCACTCATCCACATCCCCCTCTTCTAAACCCTGCCGCCACAAAAGCCCCTTGCACTTCATCAAGTGTTCCGAAATCTCGCCCAAAAGATTCAACTCTCCCTGCATCAAAGGAATTGCCCGTTTATCGGCATCCGAACAAAGCGACTCGATATGATAAATAGCCCGGTCAACTGAGTTGGTAATAGTCGCGGGCAAAATACCGATAAGATCGCCATTGATCTCCTTCGAGGTCGGTGCGGGTTTCTCGCTCCCCAAAAAACAAACCTCATTGATCCGATCAATAAAACCACCAATAGGCTCTGAAATAACGTCAGCCAAAAGATGCTGCCCGTAAAAACACGGCCCCGCTGCCCGGTAATGACAATCCCTGGCGGTCTGACGGACACACTCCAATAAAACAATTAACTCTTTCACTGCAATACCTCCTTTTTTGAAACAGGGCCGAGAACAATTACCGCGCCCCCAATCTCATCTGCTAATTTCTGAGCCGATCTCTTCCACGCAAAAACCGTCGCCTCATCTTCGGGAACAAGCTCTTTCTTTTTGCTGGAATAATGACCTGAATCGTTTGCGACAATGAAATGACCGCGCACGTCTCCCTTGCCTTTACAAAATGGGGTAGCGCGCTTCTTCTTGGCGTCAGGCTCTGGGTTGTCTCGATGATCCCACTTTTGCCAGCATTCCTCGCACCGCCCGTATTTCAGGTACAGCGCGTTTTTCCGGCACTCTGGGACTATACATATCGGCACTGTGTCTTCTCCTTTATTTCCGCAAATAAATCTGACGTGTTAACTCGCCTCAGTTCGATAAGGATAAAGCATATTGCGTTGACTATGTAAAGTCGAAACGGTGCACTCAGCGCCTCGTCCGCTACTCGGCACTATTAAACATAGTCGGCCTAAAAGTCAATACCGGTGTCTGCAACCAGAGTCTTTGAGCAATGTTTACGGGGGTTCTGTAAATAACGAGAGAATAAAAGATAAATGCCGTTGACGTGTGGGAAGGGATAGATTATCTTTCTTGCATCGAAACAAACAAGGAACCACTAAATGCCATGCGATTTTGACAAAACACACTGCGACGCTTGCGGATACTGCGAGACGGTAGTGCAGAACGAGAACGGAAACATTGACTTGAAGGAAATTAACCAGAAGGAAACAAGATCATGACCGGAAAAGAACAAAACGAGGCCTCTCGCATCGATGAGCGCAAAACCAGAGTCTATGCCGCATGGGGCTTCATAACGGCAATTACGGCGACAATGTGCCTGATTATGGGCTATGTAATCGAAAGGGGTATGCAATGACAGAGTATGAATGCACTAGCTGTAACGGTTCAATAAGCCCTCACGATTCGGTTTTCGAAACTGTTAAGGGCGAAATCCTCTGCGTTGATTGCGCCGTGAATAAGCCGAAGTTTTCCACTTTGCTGCATAACTGCAAGTGGTACGTCGAAGCAAGCGACGGGAAGACGTTCAACGATTCCGAGTCTTTCAGCACCGGGATGTACGAAAAAAAGGATGACGCCGTAAAGCGCGCCCTTGAAGTTATTAAAACGCTATGGGCCGAAGAAGACCCGATTGAGGAGGTGGAGTGATGCACCACGTTTTGAAAATAAAAAAAGAATATATGATGGCAAAGGCATTTGGCGACAAACCGTTTGAGATCAGATTCAACGACAGAGGGTTTCAGAAAGGAGACACTGTTTCGTACACAGGTGACAGAGCGCCCTACCTTGATTATGAGGGAAAATACGAGATAACGTACGTCACCGGATTTTCTCAAAAAGAAGACTGGGTTGTTTTTGGCGATAGAAAAATAAAGGGAAAATAATGAATTACGAAGAACTAAAACAGAAGGCGAGCAAGGGTCCGTTTGAGGCGCTGGGTAAATGGGCGGTCACAGAATGAAAACTATCGACGGCAAATCATATGACCAGTCTCTCGAAGTCTGCCGGAACACATGCGTCGGCTGCGTTGCTGAAAAGTGTGGGTCTGAGATGTGCGATAGGCTCGAATGCGATCGCGGCAATCATATATTTATTGAGGTGGAGCGTTGCGAATAAGCAAACCATCCAGCAAAAAAAAAGAAGCCCGCTCCTAAATGGTGCGGGTTTTTTTGTGATACTCCCTAAAGCTCCTCGATCTCTATTCCAATGCCCGGCCTGTCGCCCCAGCCTTTCCTGAACCGCAAGTCCGCGATTAAGCTGTCGTCCGCCCAATAACCGAGACGAGTCATGCAATCAAACAGGATCTTGCAGAGATTATCAACGTCCGGCCTCGTCGTGCATGGTTTGTATCCGGTTGCCCTGTTTTTCTTAGTCTCTTGCTTTCGCCAAGGGTATGTCCACTCTACACTAACCCTCAGAGCCTTCTCATGCGGCACAGGCGGGCAGAACTCTCTCAGGAGTATCATTAGCTCGTTTTGAGTCCTATTGCCCTTAGAGCTGGAACTCTTGCCGACGAAACGGGTTCCATTGTTTCGCTTCATTATCATCATTGACGACTGGGCCGTTGTTTTCGGCGGTATGCAGTTTATGAAAAATTTCATTTCATCTCCTTACGGGTTCATCTTCTTAAACTCACGCGCAAACCCCTGACTGCACAGTGAGCGAAAAGCGTTATCAGAGTCAACCCGATCAATGAATGGAGCAAACTCTGGAATATTATGAATAGCCGACTTGTGCAGGAACGCAAGCGACGGCTTAGGGCGACCGGGCCGGATATAAAGCTTATCATTTTTTGGAACCTGCCCCCATTTTGTATAAGCCGGGAACGGCTTGTTAAACTTTCCCCAAAGTGCAGTTCGTTTCGTCCACGGGCTTCCGAACATCCACGGCTCGTATGAAAGCTCCGGCGCTCCAAGATGCTCCTTTAAAAGCCCTGTCGCCGGATTCTCAATCACCCACCACTCCGGAGATGCTTCACTGATAATACGCTGGCACTCTTTGACTAAAAACAACCCCGACTCAACATCGCGAGTCTGCCGCTCTTTTGTCCCGAACTTAAAACCCTCTCTAGCAAAGCTGAACTCAGTGCAAACTGGATTTGCTATCACGCCATGAATCGGACGATCCGGACTATAATTCTCAACCCCTATTTCTTTACCGATCAAAATCACGTCGTAATCCGGATCATGCTGGTACGGGTAGCTGTCGCTCCCGATGTCAGCGCATAGGTGTAGTATTGTTTTTTTCATATCATCTCCCCAACCACGCACAAAGCCCAGCCCACGCAGGCCACAATCGCAGCAATGCTCATCCAGAATCTTATCCGGTGATGGTTGCACAGGCCGGGTTCGATCTCAGTCAGTAGGTAGGTCTTTAGTTTATGTTTCATTTTTTACCCCATTGCTCCGCCATAGCCTTAGCTATCCCATGGTATGTTTTTGACCGTAGCCTGGATCGATCAGGCGAGGGCGGCATTTTCCAAACTCTCTGCTCGCGACCTTCGACTATATTTGTTGGCTTTAGATGCGGCAAATTATGCAACCACAAGCCAGTTTTTTTCGTCTCACCGTGACCAAACTGCCATGGCTGTATGTACTGAGGCTTCCCAAAATCATGGTGCCTTGACAGAACCCCTACCGGATTCTCTAGCGCTACCCCAACGCTCGCGCTTTTTTTAGCAAGACTCCACAGATTGGCTGTCCACTCCAAATCCTTAGCCCTTTCATTATGGCGCGGCGTCCCGTATCCGTACCATCGATTACCAGATACGGCTAACTTTGTACAGGGCGGGTGAAGGATAATAATATCCCAATCCATTAATAATATTGCTGATTCAACGTCCATCCTAAGATGCCATTCCGGATGTCCTCCGGAGCATTCATCTAAGTCGCAACTGTAGGCCTCGTGGCCCAATGAACGAAGCTCAATGCAAACTACCTGGCTTTCTTCGCATCCTACCAAAGCCTTCATCATCTAACCCCTTCCTTTACCTTCTCAATAATGCCCTTAATTTCGGCGACTCCCATTTGAAATAAACCTCTGCCTGTTTTTCTCAAACATAACCGGTACTTCCCCAGTACCGCCATTTCTATTTTTTGCAATATTTGCGAAATCCTGACCGTCCGACTCGTACAAAATAATAGTTCCCTCACTTGTTGCGTCAATTATACGTCCGCCGTAAAGATCATCCTGAACGGGCTTTCGCTTCTTGCCGTCTCGCATATCAAGCTTTGTTATCTGGGACAAAACTAGTGTTATAACGCCTGTTTCCTTGCTGAAGTTCTGTAATTTCTGGCAGACGTACTTTAACGCTTCCAGACCCTGAAGCCTTAGATTATCAGGAGGATTGACTAATTGCATATAGTCGATCCCAAGAGCTTTTATTCCGTGCTTTGTCTTCATTGCTAATCCCCACGCGCATATTTCATCAACGTTCATTGGCATGTCCGAAATATGGAGCGGCATTTTATCAACGCTCTCCGATGCTTTTCTGGCGCTTGATAAAACATCATTCGCAAAATCAGTCCCGCCGTATTCGTTATTATCCATCGCCCATGATGAAAAGTTTCCAATGTCTCCAAGAACGCGAGACACAAGCTTGCGTCGCGTCATTTCGAGAGACGCGATAGCGCATGGCAGTCCCTGAATCATGCTCCAGTAAGTCATTTGATTCTGAACAAAGACCGACTTTCCTCCCCCTGGCTCTGCCGCAATGAAGTACGGGTTCCCTTCAACGAAGTTTCCCAGCGCTTCTCTAATCTCTGGCAGAAATGGCGTTAACCCGAATGATTCTGTCCCGTTTATAATTCCCTCCCAGCGGTCACAAACAGCAACGGCAGCCTCGCCGGTTGACTCCGCGACCTCGAAACGCGCCGAGCTACTCAGAGAAAAAAGATTCGACTGCGTTCTGGCTAGAATAGACTCGGCCCCGTCTCCGTCTTCTGCATAGCATTTGTCGATAGTTGATGTTGCCTCGCTAATGATTTCACGCAGAACCTCCTTCTCGCGAGCAAATCCGATGTAATACTCTGCGTGTGCTGAGGTGGGCGTGTCATCAATGAGCTTTTCAAGGAATGAGTATCCGCCAATTTGATCTAGCCGCCCGGCGTCTTCAAGATGTTTTCCAACAGTCAATAAATCAATCGCAATGAGTTTTGACGACATCTCAAGAATCTGAGCGTAAAGATGCCCGTGAGCCGGAGTGTAAAATGTTCTCTCTGAAACTCCGCGCTCTGTGCATAAACCCAAAACCTTCTCTGAGTCGATCATTATGGATCCGAGAACCCCTCGTTCTGATTCCTCGCTGTATGGTGGAATTCTGTGATTAACATCGCTCACTATATCACCGACTTTCTAAACGCCTGATAATCTGCGTCATTTCTTGACCCGTCATCATTCATGCGGATTTTTTTACCGCCTAATGCATACGGTATATCTATCGGGTCGGCGTCTGGCGCATATTGAAACTGCGACCTGAGAAAGCCGTCCGCGCTTTTTATAACGGTTTCTGGCGACCCAGCTTTTAAGCAGGCAAGAAATACGGCCTGCCGTGCGTTGACTTTTGGGAACGAGTGTTTGATCTCGGCGTATCTCTCAATGGTGATTTTTGACAACGGCTTACAATTTTTGATTTCTTCGTGTTCCGGATGAGTCGACTTTAGATTTTCAGCCACATCTTCTGTAGGTGTTGTATTGTCTGTTCTGTACTGTACTGTACTGTGTGGTTTTTTGGTAGGAGCGTTTCCGGTTTCGCTCGGAGTCTTTTCGGTTTCGCTCGGAGCGCGCTCGGAGTCGTGGCGAATAAGCCACTTTATTTTACCGCTGGAGAAGAATTTCAGGGCATTATCGAACATTGAAACAGGGAACCCGGTCTTGATTGCTAGGTCTTCCGCATCGAGTGGCACTCCGTCTGTATCGGCAAGTACTCCGCGTGTTTTGCATTTCGCTCCTACCTGAACAATCAAGCACCAAGCTGCGAAAAGCTCGGAAGAGTTCGGTTGAATGGTAATTCTGCGATAACCCGACCCGTCATGCTTGCACGGCATAGCCACCCAGTGATGAGTCTTTGCTCGCTTGCTTTGAGATTTCTCGTAATGCTCATCCCATCCTGATATAGAATAAAGCTGATTCACTGCACACCTCCATCAGATAGCTTTTTTAGGTAGCGGGAAGTCTTCTTGTGCCTTAGATCCTCATCAATCTTTGATAACCCAACATCCAGCGCCAGATTAAGCGTCTTTACTGGAGACAAATCAAACTCCTCTGAAAGCCTGAAAATTTTTGATGTGTGGCGTTTTTTTACGTGTATGCTAACGCCATCATAGTCTAGAGATGTCATGTTTTTCCTTTCCATTGTCCATTAAAAAAGATTACCGGATCACCTCGGACTATGAGGGGTTCGGATATTTCCTATCCGGCTCTTGCACTATACCAAACCACTCCACCGCATCAAATCATTCCCCGTAAAACTTTCTAAGCGCGTTCTGAACGTCCGACCTCATCCAGTCGTAGGCCGAAATGACCGCGTCTTTTATGATCTTCGGGCAAGCTATCTCATTCAAGTTGCTTAAGAACCTTGCCTTGTGACGGTTAATTATTCGCGTGATTTCTATGTATTCCTCTGATTCTTGCATTTTTTATTCCCTTCATCTAAAAAGTCGCCCGCGCCACGATTTATATTTGGTCAACATGACCGACGCGGGCGTTTTAGCACCTGCTAAAATAGCTCCATATTCTCAGACTCTGCGTTACTCAAATTCTTACAAGCCTGTTTATAATAAGATTCTTTAAGCTCAAATCCGACGAATTTACGTTTTAGCTTCAAAGCCACATATCCCTCAGATCCAATCCCCATAAACGGGCTGAGAACAGTATCTCCTTCATTAGACCACAACTGCAGACCTCTTTCAATCACATCAAGCTGAAGCGGGCATATATGTCGCTCATCATTATGCTCTCGCGCCGAACGTTTCTGAAGCGTTTTTGAAGGGTTGATATCCATCCAAACCGGAGAAGCGTAACGCTGCCAGATATCGATTGAAAGATTTCCGGTATTCTGGAATGTGTTCTCATCACCAGCAAACCACTCGAACTCACCAGCCACTGGATTGTCATTAACGCCGTCTTTACGCATTGTGACTAAGTAGTCAGGGATGCCTTGCCGTGACATACACGAGTCTTTTTTAACCTGCTTATGAAGCAATCCGAGAGCTTTTGTCCGCTGCATAGCAGTAACTGGATCTTTCCAGATACAAACCTCTGAGTGAAAGATGAATCCCTCGTTTTCAAATATCTTGATCATCTCGCCACGAAAATCTCGGATTCCAATAACGCCATCACGCGCTTTTGATGTTGGCAGGTTCATGCAGTGAAAGCTCATCAGTCTGCCTGGCTTTGTCACGCGGAAAAGCTCATGCGCTAAAAATTTAAAGTGTTCTGAGAACTCCTCATTGCTTTTGCAGTTGCCCATGTCGCGGTCGCTGTTGCTGTACGTATACAGCGACGCAAATGGTGGACTGTAAATTGTATAGCCGATTGAGTTATCTGGCAAACTTGCAACACCTTCGACGCAATCCCCTAAGTTAGCTTCCCATCCTTTTCCTGTCGTTTCTTTCACTTTATATTCCCCTTTGTCTTTTGATGTTCCCTTGATGTTTTCTTCATTGTAAACGTGCATATTTGCTACCATCTCATTCGCCATTGCCATAGCATCACTCTCTTTTCGTTCGATATTCTTAACAACCGCGCCCTCTGTTTCTGCGGTGATGATATAAGCGTCAACCGTTTTCTTTTGCCCGAACCGCCAACACCGACGAACGGCTTGGTAATACTGCTCGTAAGAATCAGACAATCCGACAAACGCCATATTATGACAGTTCTGCCAGTTCATGCCGAAACCGGCAATCTTTGGCTTCGTAATCAATACGCGATATTTGCCTGCTGAAAATCCAAGCATCCGATCTTCTTTAACCTCATGCTTATCAGATCCGCTCACTTCGATTGCGTCTGGAATAAGCCGTTTAATTTCCGCAGCCTCATCATTAAGATTGCACCATATAAGCCATTGCTCGTCGTTTCCGTTCGCCATCCTCGCCGCCTCCTGTGCGCGGTCGCTGATTGTTAGTTTGCGCTCCTTTTGGCGTTCCTGCAAAGTGCTGGCCTGCATCCTGAAAAGCATACCGTCTGCGGATTCATGCTCGGCAACGGAAACCTGGATGTTATTTACATTTAGCTTTGGAAGATCAAATCCGTCATCGCAGTATCCAAGGTCTGAAGGTTTACGAATCATCACCGCCCAGTTACATACCCACTTCCAAAACTCTGATTGTGCATGGCCCTTCAGTCTCCATTTCTGAGTTTCCCCGCCATCATGGACAAAGAACATCGAAAGCATCTCTGTGCGACTCATAGCACCAACGAACTCTGCATGATTACCAAGCTCCATAAAATCGTTTGGCGCTGGTGTAGCAGTGCACGCAAGACGAAACGGGATGGACTGGCAACCTTCAATGATTTGATTGCGGATCTTTCCTGTATAGGCTTTTAATATTGAGCTTTCATCAAGTACGATACCGCCGAACTGATCAAGGTTGACATTATGGAGCTGTTCATAATTAGTAATGTAAATGTGTGGCCCGAAAACATCAGACTGCAATGAATCGATATGAATCCCGAACTTTTTTCCCTCGTTAATTGTCTGCTTCGATACAGCCAATGGAGCCAGAATCAAAACCGGCATATCTGTTTTTTCAGATACACGATACGCCCATTCAAGTTGCATCAATGTTTTTCCCATTCCGCAATCTGCAAAAATACAAGCGCGACCGCGACTCAATGCCCAGTGAACGATATCCCTTTGAAAATCAAATAGGTTTTCATTCAGGTTTTCTTTTGCAAACTCAAACCCAGTATCCGGGTCAATCATCTCTTTGTTTTTTATAAACTCATTATATTTCATATACATTCCACCAATTCCGACCGTTACATTTTATCAAACTTCAATTCCGTAACACCATGTTCCCCGGCAACCCGCTCGGTCAACTTTGGCGCTTTCTCGTAAATCATCTCAATATGACGCCACACGTCACGACCGGCAGCGATCTGTTCAAAATAGAACTTCAGGGCCATCTCACGCTTATCGTGACGCCGTTTCCGGACACAACCAGACTTCTGGGCCTTGTTGCGTCCGGCCTCAACTGCTGAGTTCAGGCGTTGTACTAATTCCGCGTCTTTCATAATTTACCCCTCACAGCATAACCGTCTGCTCGTCCTCAACCGGATCAACACGCACAACAACCGAAGCGCAGCGATTAAGAAGCTTCGACGCCATAACCGAGTCAGACATCTTCCATGTAAACATGACGTGACCCTTTGAGCTTTTAGTCGATCCGTAAACAATATCGCCCTTCTCGGCAATCCCCATGCGCCGGAGCTGTCTCATAACAGCGCCTCGAACGTTCGGGTTCTTTACAGGGATGTGGTGGATGTTTTCTGCGGTCATCGATCCCTGACGAAGCAGTATTCGTATTGACTCAAGAACAAGCACGGCGATCTCGTCGGCTCTGTGTTCGTGGAACCAGCACTCCCATTTTTCTAGGTTTGTTTTCATGATTGGGCTTCCTTTATTTCGTTAATTTCCGTCCTTAAAACCTCTCGACAGTATCACCGTTTCGGCACCGATCAAGATAAAAGATAAAGTTTTCTTTTTCCCTTGCCGTCAGGTAGTCAATCGATTATCTTTTAACAATCAAATCAAAAACAAGGAGATCAATATGGCGAAGAAAACACCGAATATTAAAATGAAGAACCTGAAGATTAGTCCGGCCTGTGACAGCAGACTGACGCGATACGTTAAAAAGAAATGCGGTCGCGTTTATGGCAACAAGGCAGCAGAGGCCGAGCGTTTAATCAACGAGGGAATCAAGAATGAATCAAAAGAAGGCCGGGGTTAATTACGCACGCAATCCGGCACCGTCTTACTGTTGCCCTGTGTGTAGTGCAAGGCATGGAAGGCACATAGGAAATACAAGCGATTGCGGGCATTCGCAGGAAGAAAAAGAAAAGTATAGAGAACTGGAAAAGGGGAAGTTATGAGTGAAGAAAAAAAACATGAATTAGCACAGCGCCGAGTAGAGGCTATAACACTGGCGTCAACACTTGACGAGCTTGTCGCACAAGGGGCGCAGGCATATATCGCGTCTACGGCAGGAAGCATGGCAGAAACGATGGCTCTTGCCGTTGCTACCGCCGAGATCCAGAAGGCGCTAACGCCAGACATCATGAAGCCTATTATGAGCCTTCAGGGTACATCCATCGGATTTAAGACCGATAAAACGTACAGCGAAAAGGATGTGAAGCTCGCAATGGTCGAGTCGCTTATTAAAGGCGTACCAATGGCGGGGAACTGCACAAACATTATTGCCGGTCGCCAGTATACAACCAAGGAGGGGTTCACGTTCCTTATCAACGGACTGATTAAGTCCGGGGCTGTTCATGACTTTGATTATGCGCTTGAGGTTCCGCAAAAAGACGGCAACCGCACCACGGTTAAAGGTAAAGCGACGTGGAAGCAGAACAACGAGGAGCAATCTGTAGAAAGCACCTTCCCAATCCGTACGAACGGCGGCAGTACGGATGACAACACCCTGGGCAAGGCCGAGCGGAAGCTCAAGGCGCGGTGCTATGAACGCATGACTGGCTTGAATCTTGCGGACGGCGACACGGACGGGATGGTAACGGTTCAGGGAGAGTCTTGTAGCCCCCTCGATCGAGACCAAGACAGACGGCAGGATGCACTGAACTCCAGAATCCCAGAGGCCAGAAAGGTTCTCGTTGATTGTAATCCAGAGATCGTTCGCAAATGCTTCGAGGATCAAGGATATGAGTCTTCGTGCGGATCGTTTGATGAGTGGCTTGACGAGGTAATGGATCAGGTGGTTAGCGCCTATATCCTCGACTCAATCGTCGCGCAAATTGAAAAAGAAACAAAGGAGTCAGAATAAAATGAGTGAAGAAGCAAAAGCGGAATTGGTTGCTATTGATCCAGAGAAATACAATCTCGAAACGGCAAGCGCGGAAAAGGTCGGGGAGGCCCTGTTGCCTATGGTTGTGAAACGTGAGGGATTACGGGAAGAGTTTATCGCAGTGTCCGCTGCGGGAGTTGCGGAGGATAACATTGACCGCGCAAAAACTCTGCTAAAGGCGCTGGTTAAAACCAGAACCGGAATAGAGACTATCCGAAAAACCCAGAAGGATTTCTCTCTCCAGTACGGTCGGTTTGTTGACGCAGCGGCAAAGGCTGAAACTGCGCCCGTCGTGCAAATGGAAGATGAGGTCAAGAAAATCACTAAACATCACGAAAACCTCGAAAAAGAGCGCAAGCTCAAGGTGCATAACGAGCGCAAGGCAATGGCCCTCCGTCTCGATCCGGATGACGCAGAACTCGACTACAGCCGGATGACGGATGAGACGTGGGAAAAGACCTATGAAAACCTTGTTTGGCTGAAAGAGAAACGTGATTCCGAGGCGAAAAAAGCCGAAGAGGAGCGCATTGCCAAGGAAAAAGAAGAAGCGGAGCGGATCGAGGCAGAACGTGTTGAGCGCGAACGCATCGAGGCAGAAAACGCCAAACTGAAAGCCGAGGCTGAGGAGCGGGAGGCAAAGGAAGCCGCCGCGCAAGCCGAACGTGATAAGGTGGAGAAAGCCCGCGTAGAAAAGGAAGCTGAAGAGCAAAAGAAACGTGATGCTGAGGCCGCCAAGATCGAAGCGGAGCGCGAGAAAGAACGCAAAGCCGCCGCTGATAAGCTGGCTGAAGAAAAGGCAGAGCGCGAGAAGGTGGAAGCCGCCGCGCAAAAGATCCGCGAAGCAGAGCAAAAAAAGCGTGATGACGAGCATAAGGCGAAGGAGAAGGAACAAAACGCAAAGATCGCAGCGAATCAGAAAAAGCTTGCCGAAGAGAAAGCAAAACGCGAGGCAATCGAAGCGGAAGCCAAGGCGAAAGCGGAGGCTGAGGCAAAGGCGAAAGCAGATGCTGAGGCACGCGAGGCGGACACAAAGCACCGGAAGAAGATCAATAACGGCGCGCTTGAGGCTTTCGTTGCTCTGGGGGCATCAAAGGACGCTGCGAAGGCTATCGTCACCGCAATCGCAAAGGGCGAGGTTCCTGCGGTTCGTATTGATTATTAATTTCGCACTAACGCGGGACAAACGCCACCCGGTCGAGCATATCGCTCAGTAAATCGTAGGCCGGGTGGTACTTTTTAGTAACGCTACCAGTGAGACTGAGGAAAGGAGCGAAGATGAAACCAATTACAAAGTGCAACCATGACGCGAACAAAGAGCTATGCAACGACTGCATTGCGAAAAACGAGCGAGTTTCCGGTAGCTCTCCAGTGGCTGGTTCTGCTTCGGAATGTTGCGGGAGTTGCAGAAATTTCACGAGCGAGGATGTTGCCGGAAGAGGGTTTTGTGAAATCAACCAGCATCCGGCAACCTGTGACGATTACTGCGGGGCTTATGAAAAGCCGAACGCCTGATTTGAGCCTCGTGGTATCCCGTAGGTTCTAAACACTGGTTATGATTCAAGCATTAAACGAAGGAGACAGAGATGGTCAGATTATACACATGGAGCGACGGAGCTGGGTGCTGGATGCACCACAACAACTACAACACAAAGGAAGAGGCGGAGACGACGATTGAAGAACGTCGCTACGACCCTCGGTATTGCAAAATTGAAGAAGCATAACGCCGATTTGAGCCTCGGGTAATCCCGTAGGTTCAAAATCTTGGTTAGCTGAATATTAACATTAACGGAGGAAGCAAATGAACACGGCAGAAATGAACGGAAAACAAATCGCAGAAGTCTGGTGGCCTGATACTGAAACAGAACAGGGTCGCATCATGAAATCAAGTGATCACGTTTTGCTTGAGATGAGCGCAACTTATCATGGCGACCACGACGAATTCTGGATTGTGGAACACAACAAAATCGAAGGAGAGTTTGTGGAAACAGCGCGGCACAACCTGAAATTCATCGAAGGATTCAAATGGGCATGACAGCTAACAAGTGATTAAGGCTCCTTTTGGGGTTACGAATATTATGCGACGTTCGCGAGAGCTAATAAACAAGGCCAGAAAAAACGGAAGAAGACGCGGGTTGCGTAGTGCAGAAGCGCAGCGAAACAAGCGCCTGTCCTCCGCTCTGGAGGCATACAGGCCAAGAGACTATCTTGTGTACGAGATCGCAACATTTAACGCAAGAGAGGGGCATACAAACTACCTAGAAATCTGGCATGAGGCCTATGGCGGAAACAACAGATACGCCGTCTATTTAAACGGCGAAAAGTGGCGAAACGGATGGAGCAGAACGCGGTTTTGCCAGTTTCTTTTCGAGCAGATAGACAGCGTAATAAGGATGCAGAACTAACGACCCCTGCAAATCATATCCCAGAACTCAACAGACCCGGCCCCGCGAACAACGCGACCCTGACGCACCATGTTTTCGTAATGAATAGGGGCTGGATACTCGCCTCGCATAGCATCGGGATTCCACGAAACAGGAGGCTCTGGATATGGCGCATGAGTGCCTTCTGTACAGTAAACGTTTTCTTTTGAGTTCGGCTTCGTCTTTTTGCCGATCTTCAGATACATCTTCAAAATCTGCCAAATACTTTTCTTGTCGTACGCGGTTCCTTCAACCGTCAGCCAGAAGTCAACCAAGTGCCTCATTTGCGCTGGCGAAGGGCTTGTGCTTTTAAACAGATCAGGGCGCGCAACAGCGACCCTCCCGCCTTCCTCATACACATCTTCAAGGTATTGACGCAGCGTGACGACTTTTGCCACTGGTGGCCCGATTTGGAGCGTTACCAGCACGCCCGACTCGTAATCTTCCCAAATTGGGAAATTGTGGCTGGTAAGCGCCATGAACTGACCCCGCGAGGTCATTACGCGAATCGCAAGCCCGAAAAATGTTCCGGTTCGAGCCATTCCTATATCCCCAGGCATCGCATTTGAGCAGATTTGGTAAATCTCGGATTTAATTTGGCGCGGTGTTAGTTTTTTCACGGGCAATTCTCCGGTTTGCTACAATCAACGCAAGAGCAATTAAGGCTCTCGCATTCCTCGTCTGGGTGCTGAAATTCTCGGCTGCCAATTCTAATTCGGATTTTTTGATCATGCTCAATGGAAACTCCGTCGTTTAACTTCAGGCAAATCAGAAGCATAACAAGCGAGGCGAGAACCCACATGATTAAGGCTTTCATTTTACGACTCGCTGGAATCGCCCGGGCAATGGGTGTCCACTTCCGCAACATCACCGCGCAAGATCATCAGAATCATATCGATTTTTGACTCCATCGCAGAGACCTTGTTGACCTCGCCGTTAAGCCATGGAAGGTATAGACCGAGCGTGAAGACGACGACCGTCCCCGCCCATGCGATGCTTTTTGCGACGGGGCAGGCTTCTCGAAGTTTGCAGCCGATTGTTTTTTTACTCATTTGCTATATGCTTTCCGGTTGGGGTCTATAATCTTTAAGTTGTGAAGAGTCGATGGCGTTCTCCGGAGTGACTCCGAAGGCTTCCGTAAATCCAAACCATTGAACCCCATCTCCGAGTCCTGTGTATCTATCCCGGCTAGGAGACAGAGGAGACACGTTGTAGTTGGCTGAGAGGCTGAATAAAACTTTGCCCTCTTCTCTGGCTGGTTCGTGGCTAAGGCAGAAGTTCCGAAGGGTTAGTTCTGTGACAACACCTTCGCCGTACACCTGATCCAAAGCCGATTGTGGGATCGGGGTGTCGAGGAGGGCTTCATCAACCAAGCCCCAAGCGTAAAACACAGGGGTCGGTTGATTCCGTACATTACACTCTTTTAAGAAACGTAATATAGGCTCCTCTTCAGGTGTTGGGATATGCGCTTCTAATGCTGTGTATTGTTCTGAGGTCATTATTCAAATCTCCCGTTAGGAGTTCCCCATCTATGGTCGATCCAGATTTCGCCGTTTGCACCCGACTCGATCTGTCCGGTGGTACGGTTGTGGACAATCATGCTTCCGATTGGGTTAAGCTCAGGGGATGGAAGGCCATCCGTCTGGATTTTATGAACCACAGAATCAAGCTGATCCCTTGCATCGTTTCTTGATGCAAAATAGACCTGAGAAACGGTTTTAACAATCGGCGCAAGAACGTTATTTGAAGCCCAGAACGTCGTCACCATGTAATCGTTATCGCTGGTTGCATCCGTAAGCCCCCACACGCCAGCGCCTCCGTCATCCTCGTTATTCCAGACGAGCGTTCCGGCCGGTATTAAGCCGAGAGCATTTGATGGTGTGCTATACCTCCACTGACCGCCAGACCCCTCTCGCCAGATAAACGGTGCCGATCCGAGTACGGCAATAATGTGCTCTAAATCTTCATCAGCCCAGACGCCGGTCTCTACAGTGGTAAACGTTGTGCCGTTATTGACCAAGCCGGTGATGTCAGATCCCATCTTTCCCCATGCAAGCCCGTGAGTGGAGTGGGCGTAAAGATGCGTTACAGGATTCATGCTGATTCCGTGTCGCTCGTCTGCAAAGTAATTAAGTTCGTTCTCTGTCGTGTTCCAGCCAGCGTAGGCAATCAGCGTCTCTTTAACGATGTACGTGAATGCAGACCCTCCATTGTAGGTGAGATTGCCAGCCGAGTTGAAGTAGATATACCCACCTCCGTCGTCAGTCATCTGAACAGTCTTGATGCCAGTCACTTCTACCTCTGTTCCCTGATACCAATATTTAAAAGAGGTCTCGCCGGACACATGGTAGATTGCAATGGTTCGATCCGCGATTGCCGTGCTCCCGTCCGCAAAGGTGGTCTGGGTCTCAAGAAGCGTGTAGGCTCCGTCCTCGTCGATCTGGTGCACCTCTTGAGAGGAAGCGTCGTAGCAAAACTGAATAATGCCACGGATCTTCGTGTTGGCATCAAGGCGGTCAAAGCCGGATAGCCCGGTTGGGGCCATTGCTTGGGCCTGTGTGATGCCTCCATCTGCTGTGGTCTGAGAATGTTGTCCTGCTGGTGCGCTCATAATAAATCCTTAAATTACTTGGTGAAGGGTCGCCGCGCCCGCATGAGGAAGGAAGCTGTTTGCAATATCAGCGCATTTAATGACCAGTGCGATTTCGTCTCCGTCTTCTAGATCACCTGCCCACATCGAATGGCTCGATCCGAATCCGTTTGTGGCCGCTACGGTATCCGACTCGTAGGCACCTTGAGATCCCTCTAAAACAGTACCGGCCGTCAGTTCGCCTGATACAAATGTCGGGTTCTTCACGATGGCGGTCACAATCTCCCCCGCTACACTAGCCACACCATGCACCTCGAACTCGATCTCTAATCGACAATCTAGGTCGATCTGAATCCCTGACGTTCCGGCTGATATATTGCTGGCAATCGTGTTGGTGAATGTACTTTCTAAAAAGTAGTAGGTATCCGCTTTTGCGATCGTCGTAGCCGCTGGCGTGCTAATGTACGCGAAAGCGGTAACTTGGTTTACGAGCTGACTGATTGCTCCGTCCGCTTGAGTCTGTGACCATTTGCCTGCTGGTGCTGTCATTATTCATCCCTCACTAATAAAACTTTTCCATCTACATCAACCCAAGGAGTCTGCCCCAGCATCATCCAAGGTACGAGGTGTCCCGCTCCACAAGATCCCTGTCTGGCTATCATTCCAAGAGCCTGCTCAGGGGTTAAGTCGGTCGTGGTGATTAAATTCTTAAACGCGCAGAGTCCGGATTCCGTTAAGAAATATTCCGGCCAAATGTTCTCGGTTCCAGCGACCCAAGCATACATCTCTGAATAGCTGAACACCCTGTAAACCAACCCGTCGTCAGAGAATAGCGATTTGGTCAAGAGCGTGGCGTCTACGTCATCAAGAATAAAGTCGTTGATTCCGTTGTTTCCAAAGAAATCTTCGCTTGCTGGTGGATTCAAAATCCCCAGTCCGGCTGTGTCGTCTGATCCGTCGGCTAAAGTATTGAACTGGATATAAGCCCCGCCAGAAATCTCTGCATTCGTCCAGCCTGAAGCCGCCTCAGCGACCGCGACAGTCCCGTAGGCTTTGTGTAGCCGGTAAGAGAGTGTTCCGTCGATATAAATATCCGATACGTACCCGCCTGAGACGGTAATCTTTCCTGCTGAGGCTGTGAGCGTTGCCGTGCCTGTGCTTCCCGTTGTGACGTCTTCGGTTCCGACCAGACCATCGATTAGGATTTCTGTCGTTCCTCTTGCGTCGAGGGCTTTCGTTCCTCCGTTGAAGGGGAAGAG